>ENA-OQMY01000228-OQMY01000228.1-human-gut-metagenome-genome-assembly--contig:-NODE-228-length-17058-cov-2.839525_pt1 | contig 17058 bp, 18 predicted proteins | sample MGYA00242623_ERZ504868 | MGnify/ENA primary metagenome ERZ504868 (study PRJEB26092, sample SAMD00036386) | human gut metagenome | host: Homo sapiens | study: EMG produced TPA metagenomics assembly of...
CCCAGCTCCTCGAGAATCGTTTCGGGTGAAATCGCAATTTCCGCTCCCTGCGCGATCAGGCGGTTGCAGCCGCGGCTTGTCGCATCCGTTGTCCGTCCGGGCAGGGCAAATACCGTTTTTCCCTGCTCCAGCGCGTAGTCCGCCGTAATGAGCGAGCCGCTCTTCTCTTTTGCCTCAATTACCAGAACGACATCTGCCAGCGCACTGATCACGCGGTTGCGGATCGGGAAATGCCACGGAAGCGGCTCTGCGCCCGGCGGAAATTCGCTTAAGACACCGCCTCCGTTTTCCAGCATCCGCCGCATCAGCGGGTAATTCTGTTTCGGATAGCAGATATCCACACCGCAGCCAAGCACGGCAAACGTCTTTCCCTTTCCGCGCAGTGCCCCCTCGTGCGCCGCCGCGTCGATTCCGCACGCCAGTCCGCTGATCACCGCCACGCCGTTTGCCGCCAGCACCTGCGCGAAAAAGGCCGCCTGGCTCTTTCCGTACGCCGTACATATCCGCGCGCCCACAATCGCCGCTGTTTTCTGCTCATCCGCCGGCAGCGCGCCCCGCACGAAAAGGCGGGACGGCATGTCCGCGAACGGCATAAGCCGCTCCGGATAGCCCTCCTGCCCGCGGCCGACTGTAAAGATTTCCATCGCCATACGTCAGATCCTCCATATACTTTTGTCGGCGCTCCGAAAGCAGATCGCCTCGCTGATATGCGGCACGCCGATTTTGACCGCCCCGTCCAGATCCGCAATTGTCCGCGCGGTGCGGATAATCCCGTGGTAGGAACGCGCGCTGAGGCGCAGGCGGCGGAAGGCATCCTCTAAAAGCTCTTCCGCTGCTTTTTCCAGGATACAGTATTTCTCGATCTGGCCTGCTTTCAGTTCGCTATTGAAATGAATCGACTCCTGCCGGTAGCGCGCCGCCTGAATTTGCGCCGCTGCCGTCGCTTTTTCCCGCATCCTGGCCGAGGATTCGCACCGCTCCTCGCCGTGCAGATCCTCGTAGGAAAGTGCTTCCACCTGCACGCAGAGATCCATGCGGTCGAGGAACGGCTGGCTGACTCTCGAGAGATACCGGCTGATGTCGCCGGGTGCGCAGGTACAGCGCGATAAGTCGGGGTAAAAGCCGCAGGGGCAGGGGTTCATTGCCGCCACCATCAGAAATGACGCCGGGAACACATAGTTTCCGCTGACACGTGAAATCACAATCCGGTGCTCCTCGAGCGGCTGGCGCAGGATCTCAATGGTTGTGCGCGTCATCTCCGGGAGCTCATCAAGGAAGAGAACGCCGCGGTGTGCCAGCGTAATTTCGCCCGGGGACGGCTGTTTTCCGCCGCCTGCAAGAGCCTGCGGCGACATCGTGTGATGCGGAGCACGGAAGGGCCGCTCCCGGCGGACACCCTCTCCTTTGGCAAGCATTCCGGCGATGCTGTAGATCCGCGTTACTTCCATCTGCTCCTCCTCAGACATCGGAGGCATGATCGTCGGAATCCGCCTTGCGATCATGGATTTTCCGCTGCCCGGCGGCCCCAGCATCAGCAGATTGTGAAATCCGGCCGCAGCGATGAGCGCCGCCCGCCGCGCCGCCGTCTGGCCCTGCACTTCGGAAAAGTCCGGCTCTTTTCCGTCCTCCTTCTTTTGATTTTCTATAGACGGAAGCGACGGCATTTTCCCTTCACAGCAGTAGTTCAAAAGCTCCTGTAAATTCTGGATTCCAACGACGTGAAGCCCGCCGACCAGACCCCCTTCCGCGGCATTTCCGGCTGGAACAAGAAGCGTTGTGCATCCAAGCTCCCGCGCCTTCGCCGCTGCCGGAAATACACCGCTGATCTCCTGCACATGGCCGTCAAGGCCGAGTTCGCCGAGCACCATCGTTTTCCGGAGTGACCCGGGCGGAATCCGGCCGAGCGTCATCAGAACGCCCGCTGCAATCGGAAGATCGAAACGCGATCCTTCTTTTCGGACGTCCGCCGGGGTATAAATTAATCGTAATTCGTTTCGGCGGCAGGGAAATTCCCATGTTTTTGAGGGCTGTCCGCACGCGGTCCTGCGCCTCCTTTACCGTGGGCACTCACGTAGCCGACCATCGTAAACCTGCGGCATGCCGTCACTGACATCCGCCTCCACCTGCACCGGAATCATCTCCATGCCCGAGACGGTGGCTGATAATACACTGCAATACAAAGAAAACCTCCTTTTCTTTCAGTAGCAGGTCGTATAGTTCCTATTTATTTTTCATTTTGGGAAAATGTCCGGCAAGAACACCGGGAAGATATTATCTTTGATTTTTGTTCGAAAAAGTAAGGATAAGGAAACCTTTTCTGCACCTGATTTCCTTACCCTTTATTATAGAAGCAGTCCGTTTGAAATGTCAAGCATTTACGAAGCGGCAAACCGTAACCGCAACTTTTCAATTGCATTCTTCTCGATCCGCGACACGTACGAACGGCTGATGCCGAGCCGGGCAGCGACCTGTTTCTGTGTGTATTCTGCTTTTCCGCCAAGGCCGTACCGGAGAAGAAGCACCTGTTTTTCCTGCTCTTTTAATTCCGAATCCAGATAACAGTACAGCCGCACCGCGTCCTCTTTCCGGTTGTACTGTTCCGCGATATCCTCCCCGCCGCCCTCCACGATGTCGAGCAGATGGATCTCATTTCCCTCCTTGTCGGTTCCGATCGGCTCGTAGAGGGAAATCTCCCGTGCCGTTTTCTTTTTGCTCCGAAGATACATCAGCAGCTCATTATCAATACAGCGGGCGGCGTATGCGGCCAGCCGGTTTCCTTTTTTCGAATCATATGTCATCACCGCCTTGATGAGGCCGATCGTTCCAATGGAAATCAGATCGTCGAGATCATCGGGCAGGCCCTGATACTTTTTCACAACGTGCGCGACCAGGCGCAGATTCCGCTCGACCAGAATGTCTCTGGCTTTTGTATCGCCCCTCTGATACGCATCCAGACAGCTTTTTTCTTCCTGTGCAGACAGTGGTTTTAAAAAACGGGTTCCAAGAAAAGCGGCACCTCAAAGGGGATTTTTCTTTATTTTATGTTTGAATTGCAGGAAACGTGCCTGTCTGCTATACTGATAAGATCAGCCGGGTTTTCCGGCACTCGACATTATATTTTTAAGAGGAGGTTTCCTTTTATGACAGACCAGAAAAACGGACAGGAATATCTTTCTTTTGTGCTGGAAAAGCTGCTGGCGCGTCTTGCCGAGATCAGCCAGTCTCTGCTGGACGGACAGAAAGAGATTGAAAATATGCACGATTATTACTGGCAGAACTATACCGAGATGGACCAGTTACGGATATGAGGATTACGACAATCAGCAGGCGCTGCTGCATCAGGTGAATGCGAATCAGGAGCAGCTTCTTCTGCGGAGCCGCTTCCGGAAAATGCTGGATTCTCCGTTCTTCGGGCGTGTGGATTTCTGCTATGACGGGGATGATGAGCCGGAAATTTTCTATATCGGCATCGGCAATTTTGCGGAGCGGCCGGGCGAGCTGCCGCTGATTTACGACTGGAGAAGCCCGGTCAGCGGTCTTTTCTACGATTTTGACCGCGGGCCGGCTTCCTATCTGGCGCCGGGCGGCGAGATGACAGGGGAAATCTGTTCCAAGTGGCAGTATAAGATCCGGGATGGAAAGATGATTTACGGATTTGAGAGTGATGTGAAAATTGATGATGATATTTTAAAGGCGGAGCTTGGCAGCAACGGCGAGGTACAGCTGAAAAATATTATCCGCACAATTCAGAAGGAACAGAATGCGATCATCCGCAATACGAAGGACCGGATTCTGGTAATTCAGGGAGCGGCGGGAAGCGGCAAGACATCGGTGGCGCTGCATCGGATTGCCTACCTTTTGTATCATGACAGACAGAATCTGAAGTCTTCGAATATTCTGATTTTATCGCCGAACGGGGTATTTTCGGATTATATTTCACATATTCTGCCGGAGCTCGGTGAGGAGAATATTCAGGAGATGAGTTTTGATCTCTTTGCTTACCGCAAATTACAGGACACGGCGGCGGACTGTGAGGATCGCTGTGATCAGATTGAGCGGGAGATGCGGGATCCAAAAGCCGCAGAACGGTTTGCTTTAAAACAGTCGCAGGCGTTTGTGGACCAGATGGAGGGATTTGCGCTGGATCTTGAGGACGAGCTGATGAATTTCTCAGACGTTTCGTATAAGTCGTTTGTGAAGTCAGAATCGGAGATTATTACGCTGTTTTATGACAAGTTTGCGGATATTCCGCTGCTCTCGCGGATGGATGCGGTGGCGGAGACGTTTATTGACGAGATCGAGACGCTGCTGAACCGGGATCTGCCGGAGGAGGAGCGGATTCCGCTCATCGAAAAATTCCGGAAGATGTATGAGACGATGGATTTTTATGTTCTCTACAATCGTTTTCTGAAGAAAGAGGGATATCAGACGCTGCCGCGGCGGCCGTTGGAGAAGCGGAAACTGCGGTATGAGGATGTGTATCCGATTCTGTATCTGAAGTACCGCCTGTCGCGGCAGGCGGAGCGGTCGAATATTAAGCATCTGGTGATTGATGAAATGCAGGATTATTCGCTGCTCCAGTATCTGATTATCCGGCGGATGTTTTCCTGTAAGATGACGATTCTCGGCGACCGGGCGCAGACGATGGCGGATCAGCAGCAGGATGTACTGCAGTTTTTACCGGGGATTTTCGGGAAGGATCTGCGGCGGATTGAGATGCGGAAGAGTTACCGGAATACGGTGGAAATTGCGTCGTATGCGGCAAATCTCATTGGCGTGACGGATCTGGAGCTGTTTGAACGGCACGGAATGCCGGTGTTGGAACGGGATGTCACGGATCTTGAGGCGGCTCTGCGGGAGGCAGTGGATACGCTGCTTCCAGATGAGAAAACGTATGAGACGGCGGCGGTGATTGTACCGGATGAGAAGACGGCGGAACGGGCTTATTTAATTTTGCGGGGGATTCTGGCAGAAAAAGATTTTGACTGCGGGAAGCGGCTTTCTTGGCTGAACCGTGACAGCTCCAGTTTTAAGAAAGGACTGACGGTTACCACATTTTATCTGGCGAAAGGGCTGGAGTTTGATCAGGTGTTCTCTATTTTCCCGAAGGACGAGAAACGGGAGATAATGATGCAGGCGCAGTATATTGCAGCGACCAGGGCATTGCATGAGCTGAGAGTGTATCATATTTAAAAACAGGGAGATCCTCCGAAAAAATTCGATTGGATCTCCCTGTCATTTTTATTTTCGATCAGATATGATAGAATCCTGCGGACTGTGCCGGGATGGTGATGGTTCCGTCTTTGGATTCTGCTTTTCCTCCGATCGTGTAGAGGGCATCCTTCAGCTCTGCACTGTATGGGAAGGACTGCTCTTTGTCGGATGGGTTGATGATAACGAGGACTTTTTCACCCTCAGCCTCACGGACGTATGCCAGCGGATACTGGTTTTTCTCTGCATAAACGAACTCGATGGTTCCGCGGCTTAAGAGTGCTTTGCTGCTCTGGCGAATCTGGATGAGTTTTTTAACTTCGTGGTACAGGGAATCCGGATCGGCCATCTGTGCTTTGGCGGTCGGACGGTCTTTGCCCGGGTCCATGGTGATGTAGAGGTCACTGGCCGGTGCGCTGGAGAATCCTGCGTTGGTGCTGTCATCCCACTGCATCGGAGAACGGGAACCGGTGCGGTTGTATCCGCCCTCAACGGATTTCAGGCCTTCGACGTAGCGCATACCGATTTCATCACCGTAGTAGATGAACGGCGCACCTGGCATGGAAAGAAGGAAAGCGAAAGCAATTTTCAGCTCATCCCCCTGCAGACGGCGTGCCAGACGGTCCATATCATGGTTTCCGGACGGGATGCAGATCAGGCCTTTCTGTGCGGTCTTATTGTAGTTGGTTTTGTAGGTCTCTACAAACTCAGAGATATCTCCTTTTCCGCGTTTGGAGAAGAATGGCTCATCGCAGCGGAACAGATCGTTGTAATGGGACGGTCCAAAGTGAAGCAGGAAGTCCATGTGGAAGCCGCCCTGTAAGGATTTGTCCGGCTCGCCCCACTCGGATACCATGGCTGCATCCGGGAACTCGGCGTCGAGGAATTTCCGTACCTGCTGCCACAGGCGGATGGTTCCTTTGCCTTCCTGATCGTTCTTTTACCAGAGAGCCCGCCATATCGACACGGAAGCCGTCGCAGCCCATGTTCAGCCAGAATCTCATGACATCTTCCATCGCTGCCAGCGTTGCCTGCGGTCCCTCATCATCAAAGGACTGCTGCCACGGTTTTTCCGGATCCGGCTGATAAAAGCCGTAGTTCAGGGCCGGCTGGTTGGAGAAGAAGTTGATGGCGCAGGCGCCGTCACGCTCGGAAATGCCGCGCAGGCTTCCCATTCCTTCCGGTGCTTCCCATACGTTATTGGTCCATACGTAGCGGTCTGTAAATTCATTGCGGTCTGCTTTCATGGATTCTTTGAACCATGGATGCTCAACAGATGTATGGCCCGGAACCAGGTCGAGCAGAACGTGCATGTCACGTTTGTGTGCCTCTTCGAAAACTCTCTTCAGATCCTCATTCGTTCCGTAGCGCGGTGCAACGCGGCAGTAATCTGCGACATCGTATCCTGCATCACCGAATGGGGACAGGAAGCACGGGTTGATCCAGATGGCGTTGCAGCCCAGTTCCTTGATGTAGTCTAATTTTTCGATGATACCCTGGAAATCTCCGATTCCGTCGGCGTTGGTGTCGTTGAAGGACTGCGGGTAAATCTCATAAAATACTGCGTTATCTAACCATTTTGACATTTTTTCTTTTCCTCTTTCGCTCTTATTTCTGCTGTATTTTCGTCGTTGCAGCAAGTGTTTCTATATGATATATTACTACTGTATCCGCTGAAATACCAGTAATTTCCTATTTCATTCTAATACTATTCTATGATTTTATGCATGCCGCGCTCTGCCATTTCCGGCATTTTACGGACATGCTTTTTGGAGGATGATTTTATGATGCTTTCTGCTGCGAAAGAAAAACGCCAGCACGGCTCCATGCAGGTTCCCTACAGTTATTATGACTGCCGGATGCCCGACTATTTTCCCGGCGTACCGCTGCACTGGCACGGGGAGATGGAGCTGAATTATATCAAACGCGGAACGGGGTATTTTCAGTATGAGGACCGTCTGCTTACGGCGCATGCCGGTGATAGTTTTTCTGATTCAGCCGAACCTCGTACATGCCATTCTGCCCGCCGAGCAGGAGTCGATGTTTTATGATACGATTGTTTTCCACCAGAATATGCTGATCGGCGGGTATGACGACCGCAGCTACACGGAAATTCTGCAGCCGTTTTTCTCCGCCCGGCGCCGCATCCAGGCACCGATTTCACCCGAACATTCCGGTTATGCTGCACTTTCTGCATCCGTCCATCAGATTTTCCGCTGCATCCGTGAAAACTCTGCTGTCTCCGATCTTCTGCTGAAAAGTGAGCTGCTCCGCTTCTTCTATCTGCTCGCCGCATCGCCGGAACTCTGCACCGATCGTCCCGCCATGCCTGCGGCTGCTGAAAACCTGCGGCCTGTGCTCGCCTATATCCAGGAGCACTTCGCCGACCCGATTACCATAGAGGAACTTGCCAGGCTGTCGCATTTGAGCAAAAGCTATTTTATGAGCTGTTTTAAGCAGACCTTCGGACTCGGGGCCGTTGAATATCTGACACAGCTTCGGATCAAAGCCGCCTGCGAGGCGCTGCGCAGTACGACGCGGAGTGTGTCCGAAATCGCGTACGACAATGGTTTCCGCAACCTTTCCAACTTCAACCGGCAGTTCCGAAGCAAAGTGGGATGTACGCCGCAGATGTATCGGAAGGAATTTCAAAATTCATAAATTCAAAAAGGGATGCATCAAAATATGCATCCCGAAAATCTATCTCTGATCCTATTTTTATTCCGTAATCTCCGGTACCGACGGAACATCTTTATCTTCTTCCCGCCAGCTCCCAGAATGCGACAGCGCTCGCCGCAGCGACGTTCAGTGAATCCACACCGTGTGTCATCGGAATCAGCACGGTTGCATCTGTTTCAGCGATCGTATCACTTGCCAGTCCGTCACCCTCGGTTCCGAGCAGAATGGCGAGCTTTTCATGCGTTTTCAACGACGGATCATCCATCGGAACGGAGTCTTCTTTTAATGCCATCGCAACGGTATAAAATCCAAGTTCCTGCAGTGCAGCAATTCCCTGCTCCGGCCAGTAACTGCCGCCTGGCAGCACGGTCCATGGGACCTGGAAGACATTTCCCATGCTCACGCGGATGGCGCGGCGGTACAGCGGGTTGCTGCAGCCTGATGTGAGAAGCACGGCATCGATGCCAAGCGCGGCGGCAGAACGGAAAATCGCACCGACATTCGTCGGGTTCACGACATTTTCCAGAATCGCCACGCGGCGGGCATTCCGGCAGATTTCCTCCATAGCCGGAAGCGTGCGGCGGTGCATCGCGCAGAGCATGCCGCGCGTGAGGGCAAAGCCTGTGAGTTGTTCCAGCACCTTCGTCTCTGCTGTATAGACCGGCGCGTCCGGGCAGTGCGCAAAGAGTGCTTCGTTTGCGGCAAGCTCTGCGCTTCCGGCAAGGAACGAAACCGGTTCATATCCGGCATCCAGCGCACGCTCGATGACACGCGGACTCTCCGCAAGAAAAAGGCCTGGCTGCGGTTCATAATAGTGCAATAACTGCGGTTCTGAAAGACGCGCATACACGTCGAGCTCCGGCGCCGCAAAGTTTTCGATTTTTCTGATCTCTGACATAATATTGATTTCCTTTTGCGTTTTCTCTTTGTTTTCACTATGTTCTATTGTAGCAATCCCGCTCCCGTTTCGCAATCCATTCTTTTTCCCGCCGGTGCCGTTCCCCGCACCATTCGCCAAACCGTGCTTCCAGCACGCATCGAATTTTCTTGTTTATCTGTCTTTTTTAAAAATTTCTCAATTTCCTCTTGCCAAACGCCGCCAGAGACGTTATAATAATCGACGGTTCAAAATTAAAAACTGCAGAAAAGATTGGTATCAGATTGGAAACGGCACAAGTGCATTGCTTGGTTAACGAACAACACATGTGTCTTTTTTGCGCCCATTTTTCAAAATTGCAAAGAAAAGGAGAACAATCGATGCCAAAACAAAATTTCAAAACGTTGTATTTACCCTCATGATGTCCTTTCTGATGGTCTATGCCATGATCTGCTACAACATTTCCATGAACATCGGCGGAATGACAAATCAGGTCTTTCTGATGGCGTTTCACGAGATGATAATCATGTGGCCGGCCGCTTTTATCCTCGAGTTTTTCCTCGTGGATCATCTGGCTCACAAATTAGCTTTTTGCATGGTAACACCGCAGGATCGTCCGATCGTAATCACGCTGGCAATTTCCATTATGATTATTGCTATTATGTGTCCGATTATGAGTTTTATTGCAACGCTGCTGTTTAAAAATGCCGGAAAGGAATTCGTTGCTGTCTGGCTCCAGACCACGTTTTTAAACTTCCCGGTTGCCTTCTTCTGGCAGCTCATGTACTGCGGACCCTTCATCCGTTTTCTGTTCCGCAAACTGTTTCCGGAAAAATAAGAAAAGATATCCACAAAGGCGAACCGCTTTTCCCCTCTCTTTCCACAATTTCTGTGGACAGACGGTGCTAAAATGGTTCGCCTTCTGTGGATATCTTTTGTTTTCTTCCGGGATTACTCCTGCGGTACCGGATTGGATACGCTGACTACATGATCATACCAGGTTTCCTTTTTTACCAATGATCGCAACATTGAAATCCTCGTCCAGTTTTTCTACCGGGATATCAAAGCCGTACACTTCATCTGTGGTTCCGTCAGAATACGTTACCTCATCTGTGGTCGGCTCGATCAGCTCTGCGCCGTCTGCCTGTGCTTCTTCTTTTGTTCCCACAAAGACATTGACAATGTTTTTGGATACCAGGCTGACGTGGATGGTCATTTTTCCGTCTTTTACCGTCAGGACACCCTTTCCTTCTTTTGCTTCATTGACATGGAACATATTGCTGTCTGTATTGAAGTCTGCCGTATACGTACCGTCTTCCAGCTCTGATGCGCTGCTTTCTCCTGCAGTCTCCGCTGCCGATGCGCTTTCTGCTGAAACATCTGATGTGGATGTACTGCTCTCTGCCTTAGATGCATCCTGTACAGAAGCGGAAGATGCGTCTGCCGCAGAAGACGCAGATACTGCAGATGCAGAAGATGACGCTGCATCCTTTCCGCCACATGCGCCGAGCATGGATACAGTCAGTGCTGCTCCAAGAAAAAGAACTGCCAATTTTTTTCTCATAATAAAATTCCTCCTTGTATCACCTTGAAGCGGATCTTTTTCATCCGCTCAACTTAAAATCCGACAGCACACTGAGTCTCTTCAGCCGTACTGCCGGATCTTATTTTACTCTATTTTACGTTCGGAATACAACCCCTAATTATTCAGCATCGTCCTGAACGCCGTTGCCGTCCATAGCTGCCTTGGTGTGCTGTACATACAGCTGCTCAACAGCATCAATTCTTCCAAGACCTTCGATCTGAGTGTTGATCTCATCGAATGCACCGGATGCCTCAAACTGGCTCTTCCAGGAATCCTCATCCTCGCCTGCCATATCGTTGTTTGCGTGGTCACCTGCAACAACCATCAGCGGACGAAGAATTACTTCTTGTATCCGGCTGCTTTTACTGCCTCGATCACATTCTCGCAGGCGGTCTCTTCCGGCTCGCCCTCAACGGTTCCGATGAATACGTTTTTGTATCCAAGAGTATCCATCTGTGTCTGCATCTGGCTGTAAGTTACTTTTGCATTGTGGGAAGTACCATGTCCCATAAATACGAAAGCAGTGCCGTCCTCTGCTGCTGCATCCAGACTGTCATAATTTGCAGATTTTACTGCCTGTGCCGTGATTGCTTCTGCAACGGCCTGTTTGTCCTCGTTGATTACGGTAGCGTCACTTCCAACCTCGCCAAGCAGCGGCTCTGCGATGGTTACGGACTCAAATTTATCTTTATAGCTATCTACTGCTTCTTTCAGCTCGTCGTACTCTGCGCCGTGCATCAGATGAGTCGGCTGAATAATCAGTTTTTTCACGCCATTGCTTACAGCTCTTTCCAGTGCCTGATCTACGTTGTCGATCTTCTCGTCATCGCGGGCCTGTACATGGTTGATGATGATCTGTGCAGTGAAGGCACGTCTTACGGACCAGTCCGGATATGCAGCCTGCAGAGCTTTCTCAACGCCTCCGATATCCTCAGCACGGCTGTCGTTGAAGGAAGTACCAAAGCTTACAACCAGAAGCTCATTCTCGCCGATCTCGTCTCCGTTTAACGGATCATCCTTGGAAGCATCCCCTGTGTCTCTTCCGAAGTAATCCGGATCTGCGTTCTCACCTTCTACGAGTTCTTTCTGTGCGTCTGTCAGGGCATCCCATGCCTCTTTTGCTTCTTTGCACTGCTCGTCGGTGTTATCATTTCTTTCCTGTACATAAATTGCGTCAATCAAAGCTGCCACTTTATCTGCTGCCTCCTGGTCTGCATCTGCGGATACCTCTTCAGATGCAGAAGATGCGCTTACGCTGCTGCTTGCTGCTGTGGTGTCTTCCTCAGATGCGGAAGATGCACTTACGCTGCTTGTTGCTGTGCTGCTTGCGCTGCTGCTGGATGCGTTGCTGCTTCCGCATGCGCCGAGCATAGATGTTACCATAGCTGCTGAAATTAAAGCGACTACAAGTTTCTTTTTCATTTTTGTTTTCCTCCCATTTGCTGGTATCTTTGCAACAACCAATATCGGGGACGTTTTACATTTCAAACTATGAGAAACACGCTCCGCGAGTTTCTCAAGTTATCGCGGCAGTCGCTAAGGTCTCGTGCAAGCACGGACTTTGGCTCGTTGCCCGCGTAAATAGAAAGAAGCCCTTTCGTTTTTCAACGAGGGGCTTCCAGTATTTTCATCACAAAGAAAACCATCTCACCCGCTGTGGGGCAAATGTCCGCTTTCCTGTTTTGTACTGCCAGTTCCTCGTGGCACGAACGTAACGTTCCTGTACTGCGAAAGGCAGGTCTCCCGGCTCATTGCTTCAGGATTTGACTCCAGCGCATCGGTCTCCTTCCCGGTTTCCCAGTGGATCATTCCCCTGCTTGCAAAATACGGTGACGAGTTCGTGCAGGATTCACACCTGCTTCCCTTTTCACCGGACACGCATGTCCGACACCTTACACATCGATATTTAATTGTTTTTTCTTTAACGACTGTTAGTGTAGCACATCGTCTTTTCTCTGTCAAGTGCTGTAAAATCAGGAAATCCGGCCATTTTCCATTTCATATACCACATCCGCGACGTTCATCGTGGACACTCTGTGCGATACGAGCACAATGGTTTTCTCTTCTGCCGATTCTTTCAGGGATTTCAGAATAATTCCTTCATTTAAGGAATCAAGATTCGATGTCGGCTCGTCCAGCAGGATCATGGATGCGTCATGCAGGAATGCCCGCGCGATACCGATCCGCTGTTTTTCTCCGCCGGACAGCGTATCGCCGAGTTCTCCGACTTCGGTGTCGTAGCCGTTTGGCAGTGTCATGATGAAATCATGTATGGACGCCTTCTTCGCCGCCTCCATAATTTCTTCCCGCGTCGCGCCGGGTTTTGCAATAGCGATGTTGTTCGCAATCGAATCGTGGAACAGATGTGTCTCCTGCGTCACATAGCTTTCCATATCGCGCAGATACTTCGTCGGGATTTCGCGGACATCGGCTCCGTCCACGGAAACGCGCCCCGTCTGGACATCCCAGAAGCGCATCAGAAGTTTTAAGATCGTCGATTTTCCGGAACCGCTCGCGCCGTGGATGCCGGTGATTTTTCCCGGTTCCAGTTTCAGCGAATACTGATCAAGAATCGTCTCGTCTTCGTAGGCAAACGTTACATTCTGCGCCTCGGCTCCTGCAAATGCGTGGTCACCGCCGGATGCCGTATCTCCCGGAATTTCCTCCACCAGCGGCGCTTCCTCGAGAAGGGAAAGCACGCGCTCGCCGCTTGCCAGCGTCTGATTCAGGTTATTCGACAGGCTGGACAGCGCCACGACCGGGCCGAAGGAACCCATCATCGCGATTGTGCAGGTCAGGACTCCCTCAAATCCGATCCCGCCTTTCGTGTAAACGATAGATCGTCAGTGCCAGCATGCCGAACGATGCCAGAAGAATCACCATGTTGGTGACAGACCGCTGGGAACCTTCCATGCGGCTTAAGTTTTCCTGCACAGAAGCCAGTTCTTTCGACCGCTCTGACATCTGCTCTTTCCGTTTTTCGCCCTGTCCGTACTGAATCGTCTCGTCGAGGCCACGCAGGGAATCCAGTACGAAGCTGTTCAGCTCGCCAAAGCTTGTCCGGAACTCCATTCCTTTCTGGCTTCCGCGCTTTCCGTTCCACATCGGGATCACAACGCCGACCGTCAGATACGCCGCAAGTGCAAGCAGCCCTGCCAGAACATGGTATCTTCCAATGAAGCATACCATAATCAGAGAAGTTAATGCTGCAATCGCAATCGGGGAAATCGTATGCGCATAGAATACTTCCAGAAGTTCGATATCGGTTGTGATAATCGAAATCAGATTTCCTTTGTCCCGTCCTTCCAGCTTCGCCGGGCAGAGCTTCCGCAAAGCTGCAAACACTTTATGGCGGATGATCGCCAGCAGTTTAAAAGCAATAAAGTGGTTGCAGTACTGCTCCGCATAATGCAGAATGCCGCGCAGCACCGCGTTCACGATCATCACCGTGAGTATCGTTTTTACCGGGGTATGTACAAGCCACATGTTTTGCACCGAAAGGCTCGTCCCTGCCGCGCCCGTTAGTAAGCCGTGCATGATGACCTGTCCTGCCAGAATCGTCAGGAAGATCGCACATAAATATCCCATTGTTCCAAGAATAATTGCCGCCATCATAATATGAAGCAATGGCTTCACCAGCCCGATCAGGCTTCCCATAATCCGGAGGGCGCTTCTGCGTTTTGCTGTATTTTTCTTCTCGCTCATCATGCATTTCCCTCCTTTCCATAGTTTTCCAGTACCATCTGGCTGTCGTACAGATGACGGTATGCGCCGTTCTGTTCCATCAGTTCCGCATGCGTTCCACGCTCGCAGATGGTACCGTTTTTCAGGAAATAAATCTGATCTGACTGTACGACGTTCGCAAGGCGGTGGGAAATCAGCAATACCGTTTTCGTCTTTGCGAGTTCATGAATCACATTCATGATCAGCTCTTCACTCTCGACATCAATATTCGATGCGGCTTCATCAAAGATATACACCGCACTGTCGCTCCGAAGCAGCGCCCGCGCAATCACAAGACGCTGGCACTGGCCGCCGGAGAGGTTTCCCGCTTTTTCGAGAAGCTCTGTCTGCAGTCCGTTCTGTGTCTGTAAGAATCCCAGCAGATTGACTTTCTGCAGAACCGCCTCCATCTCCTCCTTCGTCGCATCCGGTTTCGCCATGCGCAGGTTCTCTTCTACGGTTCCTTTAAATAAGTAACTGTTGTGGCGGACCAGAACAACGTGCTTCATCAGATCCGTCTCAGCGACTTCCGAGAGCGGCACACCGCCCAGGGTGATGCGCCCTGTATATCCACGGTTCTTTGCCGCAAGGATACCCGCAATCGTACTCTTTCCGCAGCCGGATTCGCGACCAGCGATCAAAACTGCCCGCCGGGAGTGTAAGGTCGATGCCCTTCAGAATTTCCCGGTCTTCTTCATGGAAAAATGCACATCCTCCAACACAACATCCAGCGGTCCGCCCGGCAGCGTCCGTTCTCCCGCCTGCGGCTCCGGCAGATCAAGAATTTTGAAAATCTTGTCACTCGCCGCCATGCCGTTCATCGCAATGTGGAAGAACGATCCGAGCAGACGCAGCGGCAGGAAAAACTCACTCGCCAGCAGCACAATGCAGAGCGCGCCGGACACGGTGAGGTTTCCTTTCAGAAATTCCGATACCGCCACCGCCATGCCAACCGCCGCGCCGCCGTATGCTACGATGTCCATCACGCTCGTTGAGTTGAGCTGCATCGTCAGAACTTTCATCGTGATCCGGCGGAAGTTCTGGGATTCCACATCCATCTCGTCGGCTTTCTGCTGGTCGGCCTGATAGATTTTTAAGGTCGTCAGGCCTTGCAGATTTTCAAGGAACGAATCGCCGAGCCCTGTGTAAATACTCCAATATTTGTTCAGCAGCTTCTTCGCAATCTTCTGTACCACTACGATCGAAACCGGGATCAGCGGCACGCAGATCAGAAGGACCACGCTCGCTTTCAGGCTCACCCGGCAGAGGATGGCGAACAGCGTGAGCGGTGCGAGCAGGCTGTAAAACAGCTGCGGAAGATACTTTCCAAAATAGGTTTCGAGCTGCTCCACACCTTCGGTGGACACCTGTACGACCTCTGAGGAAGACACCTGCTCGCTGTACGATGCACCGAGCTTCAGCATTTTTTCATAAATTTTTTCGCGCAGAATCCGCTTCACATCCACACACGCAAGATACGACGACCGCGCGCCCATCCGCTCGCAGAAAAAGCGGATCACAACAACAATTGCCAGTGTAAAAATCGTCCGTTTCACAGCCGCTGCCGTTACCGCACCATACACGACCCGCTCCAGCAGATCGGCGACCGTAAATACCGCGATCACCTGCGACAGAAGCGCCGTCCACTGCCACAGAATCGTGTACACGATATACTTTTTCGCGTGGGACAGCAGCCCCACCAGTCTTGTTTTAATCATAAGTACCTCTCTTTTATGCTTTTGCTTTTCGCTTCTCTCTCATGCTGCAAATCAAATGCCAGATAGCTAAAATCGGATGATACAGCAGCATCCTCGGCCCCGAAAACCGCATAACGGCGCGGATCTTTTCCCGCATTTCCGGCTTGTAGCAGTGTACTTTGCAGTTTGCGCAGAATGTTTTCTGTTCCATGAAGGGACATTTCTGGCTCCGCTGTTTTGCATAGTCCGCTAATTTCTGACATTCCGGACACATTCCGCCGGATGCATGCCCCTCTTTTCCATGGTTCTTCCGGCAGTACAGGCGGATCATCTCTTCCACGACGTACTGTTCTTTCTGCCGCTTTTTTTCTACTTTGTTCATTTTGTTTCTCCTAGGATATGATCTTCTGTTTTTACGGTTTTGACCCGCAGGAAGAAATACAAAATATGGCACATCCATACCACAGCAATACAGATTCTTCCGATCGGCACATTCTTCATAGCAAAAAAGCCGATCGCCATCACAACCGTTACCATCCCGATAATTTTACATTTCGTTCCTACCGTCATCGCCCGATGCTGTACGAAGCTGTCGAGATGCTTCTTATATAATTGAGTTCCAATAAACCAGCTGTGCAGCCGCTCCGAACTTTTCGCAAAGCAGAACAGGGTCGCCATATAGAATGGAACTGTCGGCAGAATCGGAAGCACAATGCCGATGGTGCCAAATCCCAGGCACAGAAAGCCGAGTACGATCCAAAATATTTTAAATGGACTCTTCATAATTTTCCTCCTTTCTTATCGAATAATAAATAGAAAAATAGCCGCCCATGGTTCTTGGCGAATACATGAGCGGTTAGTTATCACTTACGCTAGTTATAGATTAACATTGTTTGCCTTTCGTGTCAAACACATTTCACTCCTGAGAGAACGCTCCTCTGCTTGCAGAATAACTGCTGTTATTTCAACTCACGAAGTGTGATACATCATACCCTAAATAATTCCGCCAATGTTTGAAGATTCAACTCACGGAGGGCGACAAAACTGGTGGTTGCGTTATCCCACCTTTTTACGTACTTCAACTCACGCCCTCACGGAGGGCGACTCTTTATCGGAAACTGGCGCTGCGCCCTCATTATTTCAACTCACGCCCTCACGGAGGGCGACAAGGATTCTGTCGCCGTAGCGGCGGATGCCCTGATTTCAACTCACGCCCTCACGGAGGGCGACATTATGGATTATTTGTATCGCTATATGCAGTGTATTTCAACTCACGCCCTCACGGA
>ENA-OQMY01000230-OQMY01000230.1-human-gut-metagenome-genome-assembly--contig:-NODE-230-length-16954-cov-10.186545_pt1 | contig 16954 bp, 14 predicted proteins | sample MGYA00242623_ERZ504868 | MGnify/ENA primary metagenome ERZ504868 (study PRJEB26092, sample SAMD00036386) | human gut metagenome | host: Homo sapiens | study: EMG produced TPA metagenomics assembly of...
ATCCCTGATTTCCTCGATGGCATTTGGTACCTTAACGTTGCCAAGCTTTGAAAGCTCATCGACAAGCTCAAAGTCTGTCATTGAATCGTACTTAGGATCAATTGCATCCATCACACTTCTTGTGAATTTGAATGGACTTGCTGTAGATGCGATAACAGTCTTTGTGGCTGTATCACCTGTAGCCTCCTTATACTTGTCATATACACCTGCTGCAACTGCTGTATGAGTATCAATAATGTATCCTGTATCCTCGTAAAGCTTTTTGATAACCTCAGCGGTTTCCTTCTCACTTGTGTAATTTCCATAGAAGTCAGAAAGCTTTTCCTTCATCTCAGGTGTTACAGTATATTTGCCATCCTTAGCAAGCGAAGCCATAAGCTGAGCATTCTTATTTGCATCATTTCCTGCGATACGGTAAATGAGTCTCTCAAGGTTTGAAGAGATGAGAATATCCATGGATGGTGAATTTGTGAGGATAAACTCTCTGTTTTTATCATACTCTCCTGTTGTGAAGAAATCATAAAGCACCTTATTCTCGTTTGAGGCGCAGATAAGCTTTGCAACAGGAAGTCCCATGTTCTTTGCATAAAATGCTGCAAGTATATTTCCAAAATTTCCCGTAGGAACAACGATATTTATCTTCTCATCCTTTGCGACAGCTCCCTGTGCAAAAAGCTTTGAGTAAGCATATACATAGTACACAATCTGTGGTACAAGACGACCTATATTGATTGAGTTGGCAGATGAGAACTGATAGCCTGCGGCATCCATCGTCTCTGCAAGAGCCTTATCATTGAACATAGCCTTTACTGCTGACTGTGCCTGGTCAAAGTTGCCGTGAATACCCACTACATGAGTATTGGCACCCTTTTGTGTAAGCATCTGCTTCTCCTGAATCGGGCTGACACCATTCTTTGGATAGAAAACGATAATCTGTGTACCCTCAACATCAGCAAAGCCTGCCATAGCTGCCTTTCCTGTGTCTCCTGATGTGGCTGTCAGGATGACAATCTCGTTTTTAACATTGTTTTTCTTTGCAGATGTGATAAGTAAATGAGGCAGAATGGATAATGCCATATCCTTGAAGGCTATTGTAGAGCCATGGAACAGCTCAAGGTAGTAAGCCCCGTCAGCAAACTTAAGCGGTGCAATCTCAGTCGTATCAAACTTGCTGTCGTATGCCCTGTTGATACAATTTTTAAGCTCTTCCTCTGTGAAATCCGTAAGGAAAAGCTTCATAACCTCATATGCTACCTGCTGGTATGACATCTTAGAAAGCTCCTCAATAGAAACATCAAGTGCCGGAATGCTCTCAGGTACAAATAATCCTCCGTCATCGGCAAGGCCCTTAAGGATAGCCTGTGAAGCTGTTATTTTCTTTTCACTGTTTCTTGTGCTTGAATATAATAAATCCATTTTTTACCTCATTTCTCTTTTTATCTTATCTAAATCCATATTGCAGCATCTCTATATGCAGACAATTATTATCATTTATAGTATAATAAATTTCATATATCAAATCAATAACAAAAATGCTACAATTTATTTGTAAACAACATTACTTTTAATATTGTACTAAAAACTCCCGCGGTTATATAACCTCGGGAATTTTTATAATTACTTCTGATTTATATAGTTTACAAGTCCCTCGCAGTCGATAATCTTCTGCATGAACGGTGGGAAGGCCTGTCCCTTAAACTTCTCTCCTGTTGTCTCATCTGTGATGATACCGGAATCAAAGTCTACAGTCACCTCATCACCGGCATTTATTGCCTTTGCTGCCTCAGGGCACTCAATAATAGGAAGACCTATATTGATTGCATTTCTGTAGAAAATTCTTGCAAATGTCTCTGCGATAACACAGCTTACGCCGGCAGCCTTGATGGCAATCGGTGCATGCTCTCTTGATGAACCACAGCCGAAGTTCTTGTTGGCTACCATGATATCCCCGGCCTTTACATTATTTACAAAATCCTTGTCGATATCCTCCATGCAGTGTGTTGCAAGCTCCTTAGGATCAGAAGAATTCAGATATCTTGCGGGAATGATTACATCTGTATCGACATTGTCTCCATATTTAAATACACGACCGTGTGCTGCTTTCATTGTGCTTCCTCCAATCTTTACATAACATCCTTTGGTCCTGAAATCTTACCTGTAATGGCACTTGCAGCTGCAACAGCAGGGCTTGCCAGATAAACCTCAGAATCCACATGACCCATACGTCCGACAAAGTTACGGTTTGTGGTAGATACGCATCTCTCGCCCTCAGCGAGCACTCCCATGTATCCGCCAAGACATGGTCCGCAGGTAGGTGTGCTCACAATGGCACCCGCCTCGATAAATGTCTTAAGAAGGCCCTCTTCCATAGCCTGAAGATAAATCTTTTGTGTTGCAGGAATCACGATAACCCTGATACCATCCGCAACCTTTTTACCCTCAAGAATCTTTGCTGCAATACGCAGATCATCCATACGACCGTTAGTACATGAGCCGATTACTACCTGGTCAATCTTTACATCACCCACCTCATCGATGGTACGCGTATTGTCAGGCAGATGTGGGAATGAAACTGTAGACTTAAGTGTGCTAAGGTCGATTGTATACTCCTCATCATACTCTGCATCACTATCAGCCTCATACTCTGTGAACGGACGCTTTGAATGCTCCTTCATGTACTCTCTTGTGAGATCATCTACAGGGAAGATACCATTCTTGCCGCCGGCCTCAATTGCCATATTGGCGATAGTAAATCTGTCGTCCATAGAAAGATATTTAAGTCCCTCTCCGACAAACTCCATTGACTTATAAAGTGCGCCGTCCACACCAATCATACCGATGATATGAAGAATAACATCCTTACCACTGATCCACTCAGCCGGTTTTCCGACAATATTGAACTTGATGGCAGAAGGCACCTTAAACCATGCCTTGCCTGTAGCCATTCCTGCTGCCATATCAGTGCTTCCCACACCTGTAGAGAATGCTCCTAAAGCTCCATATGTACATGTATGAGAATCAGCTCCTATAATCACATCACCTGCTACAGTCAGTCCCTGCTCAGGTAAAAGTGCATGCTCAATGCCCATTTTTCCTACATCAAAGTAATTTGTAATCTCGTTTTTGCAAGCAAACTCGCGAACACATTTACAGTGTTCTGCTGACTTGATGTCCTTGTTTGGTGCAAAGTGATCCATAACGAGTGCGATTTTATCTTTATTAAACACTCCCTCTACCTTCATCTTGTCGATCTCATGAATCGCTACAGGTGAGGTAATGTCGTTTCCAAGCACAAGATCTAAATCAGCCTCAATGAGCTGTCCTGCACTAACAGAGTCAAGGCCTGCGTGTGCAGCAAGAATCTTCTGTGTCATTGTCATTCCCATGCTTATATTCCTCCTAGCATATAAAAATATTGTATTATGATTGTATCTGAATCAAGTTTACTTAAGACATCATAACATATGATTTTCCATAATAAAAATACATAATAAACATATTTACCATAACTAAATCTCATGGTATAATAAACACAGATTTGTTGATGTTCACACCTTTTTGTGACAAGCAACGATTACAGCCCATTAAAAGTACAAACCACAGGAGGTACAAATGAACCAGAATCTCTCATCTTACTGGATTTTCTATACTGTCGCCAATGCCGGCAATATATCAAAGGCAGCCAAGGAGCTCTATATCAGCCAGCCTGCCATCAGCAAGTCAATTCAAAAGCTTGAGGACGGACTGGAATGCAAGCTTTTTTCCAGAAGCTCCAGAGGTGTCGTCTTGACCGATGAGGGCAGGCTTCTTTATGATCATGTAAGCGAGGCCTTTGAGGCATTAAATGAGGGGGAGGAAAAGCTGAAGCGCTCAATAGAGCTCGGTGTCGGCCAGCTTAAGATTGGTGTCAGCTCAACACTCTGCAAATATATGCTTTTGCCATATCTCAAGGAATTCATACACAGAAATCCTCATATAAGCATCTCAATCGAATGTCAGTCCACCAATGAGACCTTAAAGCTCCTCGATGATGACAAAATAGATATAGGTCTGATAGGAAAACCAGCATCCCTTAAGACTTTCAATTTCTATTATCTGGACAACATCGAGGATATATTTGTCACTACAAAGGACTATCTGCGCAACTTAAGCGCCCGTGGTGTCAAAAAGAGCGAGATTTTGCAAAACTCTACTCTCATGCTTCTCGATAAAGGCAATATGACACGTAAATATATTGATGATTATCTGCAGGAGAACCAGATACACGTAAAGGACTCTATAGATATATCAAATATGGACCTGCTCATCGACTTTGCCAAAATAGGCGTAGGTGTGGCATGCGTCATAAAAAGCATAGTTTCAAAAGAGCTTGCTGACGGTACCCTGATTGAAATTCCTCTCGGCATACCAATCCACAAGCGTGAGGTTGGCTTTGCTTACAAGGAGTCTTCAAAGCTTTCCACCTCTTTACAGACCTTTATCAAGTTTTATGAGAGCTACACACCAGAGGATTTTTAAATAACAAAATATGACCCCGGAGGTATTACCTTGAAAGAACAAATACACACTATCCCCATATCAGACGCCTTTGACAATGCCGGTGAATGCCCCTTCTGCTATATAGAAAAACGCACCGAGGATCACGTCATGGATTTTGTACTTGGTCATGGTGCCTCTTACATGGAGGCTGACATACGCGATATGACCGATAAGGAGGGCTTCTGCCGTGCACATTTCAAAAAAATGTTTGACTATGGCAATTCACTCGGAAACGCCTGGATACTAAAAACCATGTACATGCGCCATATTGAGGAGATGGACAAAGAATTTAAGAACTTTAAGCCTGATTCAGTGCAAAAGAGCGGTCTTTTCAAAAAAGCAAACGCCTCCTCCAATTCCATCGTGGACTGGATTAACAAGCGTGAATCAACCTGCTTTATATGTGACAGCGTAAACAAGACCTTTAATGCATACATGAAGACCTTCTTCACTATGTATGAAAAGGATCCTGAACTAAAAGAAAAATTAAAGAACACAAAAGGATTTTGTCTCGATCACCTGAAAGTGGTTCTGGAAGGAGCTGACACTTATTTAAAAGGTGATAAGCGCAAAGAATTTTACGATATCGTGCTCCCTCTAATGCACGACAACATGAACCGCATATATGAAGATGTTGCATGGTTCATCGAAAAATATGATTATAAAAACTAAAGATGCCGACTGGAAAGATTCCAAGGATGCGATCCAGCGCGGTATGCAGAAGCTTCGCGGAAGTGATCCATCACTTCCACCACATGTTCTCAAAAAACTAAAATCACCCGGTATTCTGCCGGCCGTCTAGTGGCTGTGCAAAATACCGGGTGATTTTTATTTCATTACGATGTTTACAATACGTCCCGGAACATAAATCTCTTTTACGATATTTCCTGTAAGCTTATCTGCAATAACATCCTTTGCTTTTGCAATAACCTCATCCTTAGGATCCTGTTTTCCGATTTCAAGAGTGCCCTTAGTCTTTCCGTTGATCTGTACAGCAATCTCTACTGTATCCTCAACAGTCTTTGCCTCATCGTATACCGGCCATGGCTCAAATGCGATTGTATCGTCATGTCCCATTCTCTGCCAGATTTCCTCACCAACATGTGGACATACACAAGAAAGCATCTTGATAAGCCCCTCTGCAAACTCTCTAGGACATCTGCCTGCCTTGTATACTTCATTGACAAAAATCATCATCTGGCTGATAGCTGTATTGTAGCCAAGTGCCTCGAAGTCGTTTGTGACCTTCTTTACTGTCTGATGATAGATTCTTGTGAGCTTTCCATCATCCTCTTCGATAATATTCTCAGGCTCTGTAAAGAAATTCCATACACGTGTGATGAATCTCTTTGCTCCCTGTACGTTGCTGTCGTTCCAAGGCTTTGAAACTTCAAGTGGTCCCATGAACATCTCGTAGAGACGAAGTGTATCAGCGCCGTACTCCTCGACTACATCACTAGGATTTACTACGAACTCCGGGAATCTCTTGCCCATCTTGATACCGTTTGATCCAAGGATCATTCCCTGATGTACGAGCTTCTTAAAAGGCTCCTTTACTGGAGATAAGCCCTGATCAAAGAGGAATCTGTTCCAGATTCTTGAATACATGAGGTGTCCTACCGCATGCTCCGGTCCACCAACATAGAGATCTACAGGCATCCAGTGCTTTAAGAGCTCCTGATTTGCAAATTCCTTATCATTGTGTGGATCGATATATCTCATATAATACCATGAGGATCCTGCTGAGCCTGGCATGGTGGATGTCTCACGAGTACCCTTTACGCCGTTTCTGTCATACTGCTTCCACTCTGTAGCGTTCTCAAGAGGTGCCTTGCCATTCTTGCCCTTGTAATCCTCAAGCTCAGGAAGGACAAGCGGAAGCTCATCATCAGGAAGGAAATAGATTGAACCATCCTCCTTGTATACACATGGAACAGGCTCTCCCCAGTATCTCTGACGTGCAAAAATCCACTCACGGAACTTGTAGTTTACAGTTCTCTTTGCCACGCCCATCTTCTCAAGCTTGGCTGTAATAGCTTCCTTAGCATCCTCAACTACCATTCCGGTAAACTCCTCTGAGTTGATGAGCTTGCAGCCCTTTCCAAGGTAATCGTGCTTCTCAAATGCATGCTCTGATACATCTGCACCATCAATTACCTGAATCATCTCAATATCATGAGCCTGTGCATACTCGAAATCTCGCTGATCATGGGTAGGAACTGCCATAACAGCACCTGTACCATAGCTTGCCAGTACGAAATCACCGATGAACATGCGCACTTCCTTGCCGTTTACAGGGTTGATACAATGAAGTCCCTTAAGCTCACAGCCTGACTTTGTCTTGTTAAGCTCAGTTCTGTCCATATCGCTCTTCTTTACAGTCTCATCTATGTAAGCCTGAACCTCTTCTTTGTTCTCGACTCTGTCCATGAGACCCTTTACTATATCTCCGTCCGGAGCAAGCACCATAAATGTGATACCATATATTGTCTCGATACATGTAGTAAAGATAGAGAACTCTCCACCACCTACAATCTGGAATTTGACCTCGACACCTGTGCTCTTGCCAATCCAGTTTCTCTGCATTTCCTTGGTAGACTCAGGCCAGTCTATCTCATCAAGCCCCTCAAGGAGCTTTTCTGCAAATGCCGGCTGGTCAATAACCCACTGTTTCATGTTCTTGCGGACTACAGGATAGCCGCCACGCTCTGACTTGCCATCTATAACCTCATCGTTTGAGAGAACTGTTCCAAGCTCCTCGCACCAGTTTACAGGCATATCAATATGCTTTGCATATCCGGCCTCATAAAGCTTCTTGAAAATCCACTGTGTCCACTTGTAAAACTCAGGGTCACTTGTAGAAATCATCTTTGACCAGTCATAATCAAAACCAAGCTCTCTTAACTGCTTTGAGAAGGTCTCTATATTCTTCTGAGTGAAACCGTTTGGATGATGACCTGTGTTTACAGCATACTGCTCTGCCGGTAAACCGAATGAATCATATCCCATCGGATGAAGTACATTGTAGCCCTGCATTCTCTTCATACGCGACATGATATCTGTAGCTGTATAGCCCTCCGGATGTCCAGCGTGAAGGCCTACTCCTGAAGGGTAAGGGAACATATCAAGTGCATAGTATTTAGGCTTTGAAAAATCCCAAACATCTGTCTTGAATGTCTCGTGTTCTTTCCAGTATTCCTGCCATTTTTTCTCTATGGCCTTGTGATTGTATGGTTCTGACATACTTGCCTCCTTATATCAAAAACGCTCCGCCTCTCAAAGAGACGAAGGCGTATTTTTAATCCGTCTGATTAACATTCATAATTTTACACATCACACTATATTTTGTCAAGTTTTGCTATATAAAAAACCCGGTGCATCACTGCCCCGGGTCTTATTGTCATATATATCTGACAGATTAGTTGTTGATGAGCTTGTCGCTCTCATCATTCCAGCTGTAAAGCTTACGGATTTCCTCACCAACCTTCTCTGAAGGATGCTCAGAAGCAAGCTTTCTCATAGCCTTGAAATGTACCTGACGTCCTGCTGGAGACATATCAAGTAAGAACTCCTTAGCAAATGTACCATCTTGGATGTCAGAAAGAATCTTCTTCATAGCTTTCTTTGTCTCAGCTGTAACAATCTTAGGTCCTGTTACATAATCACCATACTCAGCTGTATTAGAGATAGAGTATCTCATACCTGCGAAGCCTGACTGGTAGATAAGGTCTACGATGAGCTTCATCTCATGGATACACTCGAAGTATGCGTTTCTTGGGTCATAACCTGCCTCACAAAGTGTTTCGAAACCAGCCTGCATAAGTGCACAAACACCACCACAAAGAACTGCCTGCTCACCGAAGAGGTCTGTCTCTGTCTCTGTACGGAATGTTGTCTCAAGAAGTCCGGCTCTTGCTCCGCCGATTCCAAGACCATATGCAAGTGCAAGGTCCCATGCCTTTCCTGTAGCATCCTGCTCTACAGCGATAAGACAAGGTGTTCCTTTTCCTGCCTGGTACTCTGAACGTACTGTATGTCCCGGAGCCTTAGGTGCGATCATAGCTACATCTACATCCTTTGGTGGCTTAATGCATCCAAAGTGGATGTTGAAGCCGTGAGCGAACATAAGCATGTTGCCCGGCTCAAGGTTTGGCTCGATGTCCTTCTTGTACATATCTGCCTGTAACTCATCATTTATAAGAATCATGATGATATCAGCCTGCTTTGCAGCCTCTGCAGCAACATATACCTTGAATCCCTGCTCTTCTGCTTTCTTCCATGACTTGCTGCCCTCATAAAGACCGATGATGACATTGCATCCTGAATCCTTTAAGTTAAGTGCATGTGCATGTCCCTGGCTGCCGTAACCGATAATGGCAATTGTCTTGCCCTCTAATAATGAAAGGTTACAATCATCCTGATAAAATAATCTTGGTTCTGCCATTTTGTTTTCCTCCTGTTATAAGTAAACTATTTATATGTAAGGATTGTCCTGTGACTAATCCAACATAACTACATCATCGGAACCTCTGGTAAGTCCTGTGATTCCCGTTCTTGCGAGCTCTAATATTTCATAACCGCTAAGTAAGTCTATGAATTTATCAAGCTTGTCCTGTGTACCTATGAGCTCAATAATCATAGAGTCATGAGTGACATCAACTATCTTGCCGTGGAAGATCTCAGTCACATTCATAACTGCCTGTCTTTGTGTATCGAGTGCTCTTATCTTTATCATAATAAGCTCCCTGCACACTGAGAGTCCCGGCTCAAGCTTCTTGATATCAAGTACATCCTCAAGCTTCGCCAACTGCTTCTCTATCTGCTCAAGCACCTGCTCATCACCGCTTGCAACAATTGTGATACGTGTATAGCGCGGATCTGCTGTAACCCCTGAGGAGAAACTATCAATATTAAATCCCCTGCGACTGAACAGTCCTGAAATACGACTGGTCACTCCGGGATTGTTCTCAACTAAAAGAGATAATGCCTGTCTTCTCATCGAAAAACCTTCCTCACAATTTCTATTATTTCTGTTCACATGATGATAATATTACTATAATCTGTATTTGTCAAGCAATATCGTTAATATAACTTAAATTCATATTATCAATAACAATATTTATACATCCATAACCTCGATAAATGCCTGTTTTATAACGTTTTATAGTAAAAGCCGGGCGACATACAACCGCCCGGCTTTAGAATTATCTAATATAATTCTGTTGTAATATATTATAACTGTGGTCCTGCTGCAACAAGTGCTTTACCAGCCTCATTTGTTGTGTACTTAACAAAGTTCTTGTTGAATCTCTCTGCAAGATCTTTAGCCTTTGCCTCCCACTCAGAAGCATCAGCATATGTGTCACGAGGATCAAGGATTCCTGAATCAACTCCTGGAAGCTCTGTAGGAACCTCGAAATCGAACATAGGGATCTTCTTTGTTGGAGCATTAAGGATATCACCAGAAAGGATAGCGTCGATGATTCCTCTTGTATCCTTGATTGTGATTCTCTTTCCTGTTCCGTTCCATCCTGTATTTACAAGGTATGCCTTAGCACCGCTCTTCTCCATCTTCTTAACGAGCTCTGCAGCGTATTTTGTAGGATGAAGCTCAAGGAATGCCTGTCCGAAGCAAGCTGAGAATGTAGGTGTTGGCTCAGTAATTCCACGCTCTGTTCCTGCAAGCTTTGCAGTAAATCCTGAAAGGAAGTAGTACTGTGTCTGCTCAGGTGTAAGAATAGATACTGGTGGAAGTACTCCGAATGCATCTGCTGAAAGGAAGATTACGTTCTTTGCAGCCGGTGCTGAAGATACTGGCTTAACAATATTTGTGATGTGGTTGATTGGGTAAGATACACGTGTATTCTCTGTTACACTCTTGTCCTCGAAATCAATCTTTCCATTATCAGCAACTGTAACGTTCTCAAGAAGAGCATCTCTTCTGATTGCGTTGTAGATATCAGGCTCAGACTCTTTGTCAAGACCGATAACCTTAGCGTAGCATCCACCCTCGAAGTTGAATACGCCGTTGTCATCCCAGCCGTGCTCGTCATCTCCGATAAGAAGACGCTTAGGATCTGTAGAAAGTGTTGTCTTACCTGTTCCTGAAAGACCGAAGAAGATTGCTGTGTTCTCTCCGTTCATGTCAGCGTTTGCTGAACAGTGCATTGAAGCGATGCCCTTAAGTGGGAGGAAGTAGTTCATCATAGAGAACATACCCTTCTTCATCTCTCCGCCGTACCATGTATTGATGATAACCTGCTCTTTTGATGTGATGTTGAATGCAACACATGTCTCTGAGTTAAGTCCTAACTCTTTGTAGTTTTCTACTTTTGCTTTTGAAGCATTGTAAACTACGAAATCAGGCTCGAAGCTCTCAAGCTCCTCTGCTGATGGCTTGATGAACATGTTTGTTACAAAATGAGCCTGCCAAGCAACCTCAACGATGAAACGAACAGCCATACGTGTATCCTTGTTTGCTCCACAGAATGCATCTACTACGAAAAGCTTCTTGTTGCAGAGCTCTTTCTTAGCAAGATCCTTAACTGTTGCCCAAACATCCTCTTTCATTGGATGGTTGTCGTTTGGATACTCAGGTGTATTCCACCATACTGTGTCCTTAGAATTCTCGTCCATAACGATATATTTATCTTTAGGAGAACGTCCAGTGTAGATACCTGTCTTAACGTTAACTGCACCAAGCTCTGTCTCCTTACCAACCTCGTAACCCTCAAGGCCGGCTTTTGTCTCCTCCTCGAATAATGTCTCGTAAGAAGGATTGTGAACGATCTCTGTTGTTCCGGTAATGCCATACTTTGTTAAATCAACATTTGCCATTTGAATAAACCTCTTTTCTATAAATTATGGATTTACATCCATTTCTTTTGTTAGTATATATGTTTGTTAAAAAAAAACTCAATATCTACTTTTCAATTTACACTTATTTCACACTTTTTCGACATGCATAATATATTTCTCACACATCAGCCGTTCGCATATCTGGTGAGAAACTGCCTGGTACGCTCCTCCTTCGGATGGTCAATCACCTCATGCGGGTCGCCATGCTCAACAATCACACCACCATCCATAAAGATCACCTGATCTGCTACATCGCGCGCAAAGGCCATCTCATGTGTAACAATAATCATTGTGGTATTCTGCTGCGCAAGGGAACGGATGACCTTGAGCACCTCTCCTGTAAGCTCCGGGTCAAGAGCCGATGTAGGCTCATCAAAGCAGAGTATATCAGGCTTAAGCGCCAGTGCCCTTGCTATAGCTACACGCTGTTGCTGTCCACCTGAGAGCTGATGCGGATAATGGTTCATCCTCTCAGCAAGCCCCATTCTGTCCAGAAGCTCCTTTCCATGCTCATCAATACGTGTAAGGATTGCTTTTTTATCCTTTTTAAACTCAGGTGTCTCCTGTGCCAGAAGGCGCTCTGCCAGAGTGACATTCTCAAGTGCCGTGTACTGCGGAAAAAGATTAAACTGCTGAAACACCATACCAAAATGCAGCCTCTTTTTGCGAAGCTCGGCGTCTTTATCCTTGCCCGCTTCGGAAGCATCAAAAAGAGTCTCACCATTTACAATAATCTGGCCACTGTCAGGCCTCTCAAGGAAATTGAGACACCGTAACAGTGTAGTCTTTCCTGAGCCTGATGAACCGATTATCGCAAGAGCATTGCCCTCCTCCATGGAAAAGCTGACATCCTTAAGCACATTAGTCCTTCCAAAATGTTTTTCTATATTTCTAACCTCTAAAATTGCCATGTCTTCCTCCTACCTGAAATAATCCAGCTTTTTCTCGATATAATTAAATAAAAGTGTAAGGATTCCGACAAATACGAGATAAAATACACCTGTATAAAACAGCGGCCATGTAAGTCCGTCAGACTTCATAAACGCCGCTCCCGCAAAGGTAAGCTCGTATGCCGCAATAATTCTGGCAAGAGAAGTATCCTTTACAAGAGTGATTATCTCATTTGACATAGGCGGAACAACACGCTTGATCATCTGAAGCAGAGTGATTTTAAAGAAAATCTGCTGCTTTGTCATGCCTAACACCTGTCCTGCCTCTCTCTGACCGGCCGGAACACCCTCTATGCCACCTCTGAATATAACAGAGAAATAACATGCATAGTTGATGACAAACGCTACAACCGTCGCTGTAATACGTCCGGTCTCGTCACCACTCCATATAGCCTGATGAAGCCACAAGCCCGGTCCGTAGAATATAATGATAAGCTGAAGCATAAGCGGTGTGCCGCGGATAACCCATACAAACACATTCATGACAGCCTTGACAGGCTTAAACCTGCTCAAAAGCCCAAATGCAAATATAAGCCCCAGTGGCAGTGAAAATATAAGTGTCAGTATAAATATTTCAAAGGTGGTCCACAGACCACTCATTAGTGCTTGTGTAACATTCCAGAACATTTTATTTCTCCCGCTCAACAACTACCTGTGCATTGTTACAGTATGCATTTGTGCATTCCATAGACTTTGTAACCTCATCTGTGAGTGTCATGCCATTCCAGACAACGTCAATCTTCTTTGAATCAAGTTCCATAACCTTGTTGTCCCAGTCGATAACTACAAATTCAACATCCACGCCGAGCTTCTCACCGACAAGTCTAGCCATATCTGCATCAAAGCCAATCCATTTGTCATCCTTATCCTTGTAATCCATAGGCTCAAACTCTGTGATACCGACAATCATCTTGCCCTGTGACTTGATATAATCCACATCACTGTCGCTGTCAGACTGCTTGAACTCGCAAGGCTCCTGCTCAAGAAGTGAATCCTGTACTCCGTATTTCTTTGCAATCTCCTGCGCGCTGCCGTCAGCATATGATTCTGCGAATACACTGTTGATATATGAAGCAAGATCAGAACCCTTACGGCATCCGACACCATACTTCTCTGATGTAAGCTCTGTTGTATGTACTAAATCAGGGTAGCTTGTGCCCTCTCCAATCATGGCTCCTGCCATTAAAAGGTCTATGATTGCCGCATCAGATGTACCTGATTTAACCTCCATAAGCGCATCAGCCTGTGATGAAACCGAATTGTAATTAAAGCCCTTTTCCTTTGCCACAGCCTCTCCTGCTGAGCCTGCCTCAACTGCGTAAGTCATGCCGTCGCCCTTTTCGCTTTTTTGTGTTCCCGCACCCTTGATGCCACCACAGGCAGTCATTGAAAGTGCTAAAGTTGCTGTCAAAAGAAGTGCTAATCCTCTTCTCATACTCATTTCCTCCATATGTTAAATAATCATTGTAATTATTCAAAATCATCCAATAACTACAACCTTTTAACATATTAGCAAATTATCACGCTAAAGTAAAGAGGAATTATCCACCAAATCAACAGTTATGTTCTTCCATTTTATACAAGCCCCAGACTTTTAATTATATAAAGCCAGAGTGTCAGCGTAAACGCACTGAGCAGTGTCGTGAGCATTATCGTGGTCGATGAAATAACGCCCTCATGCCCCATGTTCCTTGCCATGACAAAGCAGCTCACTGTAGTTGCTGAGCCAAGCATCACAAGAATTGCAATAAGCTCACTGTCCCTGAACCCGAAGGCTACCGCAATAGGAAGAAATACTGCCACAAAGCCTACAAGCTTGATAAATGTGGCTGCAAATGCAGGCTTCGCCTTTGCTGATGCTTTTTTCAAATCAAATGTGGCACCCATAGCCATAAGTCCCATAGGCGTTGCCATATTGCCAATGCTCGTCACAGCCTTTGCCGGTATTCCCGCAAACGGCAGACCTATAGCTGACCACAGAAGGCCTGCAACAATTCCTAAAATAATAGGATTGGTCACTATTCCCTTAAATGTCTTTTTGAGCACTGCCCTGTCTATGCCGTTTTGCCCCGGCTTAAAAAATGAAAGCACTATAACAGCCATCACGTTGTAAAGCGGTACGCTTCCTATAATCATGACAGGTGCCATGCCTGCGTTTCCATAAATATTCTTGATAAAGGCAATTCCAAGCAGTGCCGCACTACTTCTGTATGAGGCCTGTATAAACTCGCCCCGTATAGATTTATCCCTCCACAGACAGGAAACAAATGTTGATATTGTAATGCTTATCAACGTAACCACAAAGCAGAATACTATAAATTTAATGTTCCAAACCCTTGAAAAATCAACTGCCGCAAGATCACTAAACAGTAAAAAAGGTAAAGGTATCTTAAACACAAACTTATTCATCCTGTTTGCAAGGTCTTCGTCCAAAATCCCCACTTTGCGAAGAAAAAGTCCAAACACCATCATCAGAAAAATAGGTCCTGTGGCATTTAGACAAAACATTAAATTTTCCATCTCAAATTAAGCCTCCGTCATATCAGTAATCTGTAGTTTATAATTATACTATTTTGTACATTCCAGCTACCACAATAAGCTTTGAACTTAGATATGTCAACCTTTTATTGCACTGTAGATTATTTTAAAAAAATTATGGTACACTTATCGCATATTTTATTTAGGAAGGAATTAAACGGTTTGAAAATTCTTATTTTATCCTGTGACACCGGCGAGGGACACAACAGTGCCGGTAAAGCTATAAAAGAAGCGGCAGAGCATAAAGGACATTCTGTGACAATGATAGATATGTTTCTCTTATCGGGTAAAGGAACATCGCACGCAGTATCAGGAGCATATATAGGTATTGTAAAGCATATTCCGTTTTTCTTCGGACTACTCTATAAGGTTGGCATGCTGATATCGAGTGATAAACGTAAATCCCCTGTTTATTTTGCCAATGCCCTGCTTTGTAAAAAGCTATCAGCATACATTGAATCAAACGGCTTTGATGCTGTCGTCACACCTCATCTGTACCCTGCTGAGACCCTGAGCTGCATGAAGCGAAAAAATCTGCTTCATATCCCTGCCGTCGCTGTGGGAACCGACTACACCTGTATCCCATTCTGGGAAGAGACAAATATGGATTATTATGTTATTCCACACGATGATCTGACCGATGAATTTGCAAAACGTGGTATTCCTGAAAACAAGCTGCTGCCATTAGGAATCCCGGTGAAACAGGCTTTCTGTACAAGAACAGCTAAAGACACTGCAAGAACAAGGCTACATCTGCCATCCGATGTGCCTATCTTTCTTGTGATGAGTGGCAGCATGGGTTTTGGCAAGCTTGCTGTCTTTGCCGCAGAGCTTGCAATAAGATGCCATAATAATGAGCATATTGTAATCATTTGCGGCAACAATACTAAAATAAAACGCATACTGCAAAATGAGTTTAAGTTCAACAAACGTGTACACGTAATAGGCTACACCAATCAGGTTTCACTTTTCATGGATGCCTGTGATGTAATCTATACAAAGCCAGGCGGCCTCACATCAACTGAGGCACTTGTAAAAAATATACCGATTGTACACACTGCTCCAATCCCCGGATGCGAGGCAGCAAATGTTGCATTTTTCAAAAAACGTCATCTGTCTGTCTCATCAAAGCGTCTGTCAAAGCAGATTGAGCTTGGGAAAATAATGATAGAAAATAAAGAGCTAAATGCAGAAATGATACGTGCACAGCGCCGTGAGCGAAAGCCCTATGCCGCCATACAGATTGTTGGTCTGCTTGAAGAACTGACTCACACTGATACAACTGACTGACTATAAAACCATGTAACTATAAAACTATAAGGAAATTATCATGCTATATTTTTTATTTACACTTTTAGGCTTCGTACTCGGAAGCACTCTCTTTGCTTACTGGATACCAAAACTATTAAAAAACATTGATATCTGCACACTTCCCGATGACCACAATCCGGGTGTGAGCAACGCATTTATGTATGGTGGCTTTTTATGCGGAATACTATCACTCATATGTGAGCTTGCAAAGGGATTTATCCCGGTGTATCTTGGTCAGAAATGCTTAGATATAAACTCACTTTTGTTTGTACCTGTTTTAGTTGCACCTGTCTTTGGACATGCATTTCCTTTTTTACAAAAACAAAAAGGCGGTAAAGCTATTACCGCCTCCTTCGGAGTCCTTTTGGGCCTGTTTCCGGAATTGCATCCGGCTGTCTATCTGGCATTTTTCTTTATATTCTTTTCAGTTGTAGTAATAATAAATCCACATTCGCTCAGATCTATTCTGACATTTGGGTTTTTTTGCATTCAATGTCCTTTTGACTATAAAAACAGCCTCAATCCAGATTGGCTGCTTCATAATAGCAGGGATTGTGATATACAGACACCTAATAAAGCACAATAACAGACCGGTAAGGATAAGTATACTGCATCAGCGGTAATTATGGTAATTATGGTATCTGCTTTTACTCATTGATTTTGCTTCTTACATAACTGTTTATTTTCATACATATAAGAATCAGCACTATCAAATAATATTTGTAATGTACTCTCCTTACAATCCTCCGATATCGCCC
>ENA-OQMY01000232-OQMY01000232.1-human-gut-metagenome-genome-assembly--contig:-NODE-232-length-16869-cov-2.619639_pt1 | contig 16869 bp, 20 predicted proteins | sample MGYA00242623_ERZ504868 | MGnify/ENA primary metagenome ERZ504868 (study PRJEB26092, sample SAMD00036386) | human gut metagenome | host: Homo sapiens | study: EMG produced TPA metagenomics assembly of...
GGTTTCCGGGATAACCCGGTGAACGGTGCGGATGATTTCCATGCGGGTGTCGACATCGCGGCGGCAGAGGGCACGCCTGTGGCAGCGGCACAGTCCGGCCAGGTGGTGCGCACGGGCTACAACCGTCTGCGGGGCTATTATATCATTATCCGCCATGAGGGCAGTGTCCAGACGCTGTACCAGCATCTCTCTTACATCTTTGTGCGCGGAGGGGAGACGGTTACGCAGGGGCAGACTGTTGCAGTGGTGGGAAGCACAGGCCTTGTGACCGGCCCGCACCTGCATCTGGAGATCATTCTCGACGGTGTGCGGGTGGACCCGATGCCCAGTTTTCCGCAGCTGGCCGCATGAGCGGGCCGTCGGTGCAGCCCGTACTGCTGTGCGCCTGCCTGGCGGCGGGGCTTTTGTTCGACCCTATGGGCTTTCTTCGCATGACACTGGTGTGCGCTTTCGTTCATGAAAGCGGGCATGTGCTGGCATATATGCTGTGTGCGCATAAATTGCCCGGTCTCCATTTCAGCGCGGGAGGCATCGGGCTTTCGGGAGCGGAGCAGTTGCCCCGCACACAAGAGCTATGGGTGCTGGCTGCGGGGCCGCTGGCGAATTTTATCATGGCGGCGCTGCTTTTTTTGCAGCTTCACCGGCAGGCGAGCTACGCACTGTATTTTCTCGCCGCCGTCAGTTTGTGTACGGGCGTTTACAACCTGATGCCGTTCGGCGTGTTAGACGGCGCGCGCCTGCTGCAGAATTTGCTGCCTACGGAAAAGCAGGATGCGCTGCGCCGTGCCCAGCGGCTGCTGTTGTGCCTGTTCTGCGCGGCGGCGCTCGGCTTTGCGCTGTTGGGCGGGATGCCGCGCGGCGCTCGTGCGGCGGCTTTCCTGGGGCCGGGTTATCTGCTGGCAAAGGAGTTCAGGCAAAAATAAAGAAGAAAGGCCTGCGCAGCGCGTGAATGGCACCGTGCACAGGCCTTTTCTGTTTGCATTCTGCGCGCAAATACGGTATAATGACCCCAAAACTGCCGCTTGCGCGGCCGGGCGTGTGCGCGGCACACGCCCTGTGCTGGAGCACAGAGCTTTGAGAACATTGAACCATGCAAAACCGCAGCAGGTGCGGTTTTGTTGAGGCCGCTTCGCGGCGTCATGGTATAATATGCCCGCTTAGTGAATGCGGGCCGCGGGCGGGGCGTGAGTTTGGCGGCATAGATGTCATGTTTTTTAAGTGAATGCCAAGCGGAACGTGAAGTGTGAGCTTGGGGTATGGTGAAACAACGCGGGGGTATAAGCCCGAAAAGGGAAAGGATGTTTGAACGCTTGGATGAAAAGCTGAAAGCTGCGCTTGCCGCAGTGCAGAAACCGGGCCGCTATACCGGCGGCGAACCGGGCTGCGTATATAAGGAGAAGGAGAAGCTGGACCTTCGGTTCGCTTTCTGCTTTCCGGATACCTACGAGGTGGGCATGTCCTTTCTGGGCATGAAAATATTGTATGAGATCCTCAACAAACGGGATAACATCTGGTGTGAACGTGTGTTCATGCCTTGGGTGGACATGAAGGAGCAGATGCAGCAGCGGGATATTCCGCTGTATGCGCTGGAGAGCAAAGACCCGCTGGGGATGTTCGACGTAGTGGGCTTTACACTCCAGTATGAACTTTCCTACACCAATATTCTTGCTATGCTCGACCTGGCGCACATTCCGTTTTATGCAAAGGACAGAGGGGAGGATGCGCCGTTCATTGTGGCGGGCGGCCCGTGCGTGTGCAACGCTGAGCCGCTGGCGGATTTTTTTGACCTGATGATGCTGGGCGAGGGCGAGGTACAGCTGCCTGATGTGTGCGACACCATCATTCAGGGGCGCAGAGAGGGGCTCACCAAACGGGAGATATTAAAGCGCCTGTGCCATATCGAAGGCGTTTACGTGCCCGCGTTTTACGATGTGTCCTATCGGCCCGACGGCCGCGTGGAAGCCATCACGGCGAAAGAAGGCGCGCCGGCCGTGGTGCGCAAGGCCATCATTCAGGATATGAACAGCCAGCCGCTGCCGGAGAATTTTGTGGTGCCGATGATCGGTGCGGTGCACGACCGCGCGCAGATCGAAGTGCTGCGCGGCTGCGTGCGGGGCTGCCGTTTTTGTCAGGCGGGCTTCATCTATCGTCCCATGCGTGAGCGGGATGCGGATATGCTCTCCAAGGCGGGGCGCAGCCTGTGCGGGAATACAGGTTACGATGAGATCTCTCTGACGTCGCTTTCCACCAGTGATCACAGCCAACTGGAAACACTGCTGGACGATATGCTGGAATGGACGCCCAAAGAGCATGTGAGTATGTCGCTGCCGTCGCTGCGCATCGACAACTTTTCGGAGTCTCTGGTTCGCAAAACCACCAAGGTGCGGAAAAGCGGCCTTACCTTTGCGCCTGAAGCCGGAACACAGCGTCTGCGGGACGTCATCAATAAAAACGTTACCGAGGAAGAAATCGAGCGCACCTGCAACCTTGCCTTCAGCGCCGGCTACACCTCCGTGAAGCTCTACTTCATGCTGGGCCTGCCCACAGAGACGATGGAGGACGTTGAGGGAATTGCCGACACGGCGCAGCGCATTGTGGACCTCTATTATAAAAACGAAAACAAACCCAAGGGCCGCGGCGTGCAGGTCTCCATCAGCGTGGCGTGTTTTGTGCCGAAGCCTATGACGCCGTTCCAGTTCGTGGGCCAGAATACCGAGGATGAGCTGCGTGAAAAACAGCAGCATCTGCTGCGCAGCGTCAAAAGCCGCAAGATCAGTGTGAGCTACCACGACAGTCATACCAGTTTTCTGGAGGCGGTCTTTGCGAAGGGCGACCGGCGGCTCTCCCGGGTTCTGGTGGAGGCTTACCGCCGGGGCTGCTGCTTTGATGGCTGGGACGAGCAGTTTCGTTACGATACATGGCTGGAGGTGTTTCGCGACCTTGGTTTTGATACTGCTTTTTACGCGAACCGCACCATCGGTCTGGACGAGGTTACGCCCTGGAGCCACCTGGACTATGGCGTGAGCAGGGAGTACCTGGTGCGGGAATACCAAAAGGCGCTGGGCGCGCAGACCACGCCGCCATGCAACCGCGCGTGCAGCGGCTGCGGCGCAAATAAGCTGCTGGGAGGTGCCTGTTTTGACTACGATTAGAGTCTGGTTCACCAAAACGGGCGAGGCGTCTTATATTTCGCTGCTGGACCTGCAGCGGGTGATGCAGCGCGCGCTCAAGCGTTCGGGCTTGCCTGTCTGGTATACGCTGGGGTTCAACCCTCACATTTATATGACGTTTGCCGCGCCGCTGTCTCTGGGGCAGGAGAGCCTGGCCGAGACGGTGGACTTCAAGTCCGAGGCGGAGGGGTACGACTGGGACGCCGCGGCTCCGGCGCTTTCTGCGTGCCTGCCCCGGGGCATTAAGGTGACGCGCATTGCGCCCGCCGTGCTGGATGCGGGCGATATTGCGTGCGCCGCTTATGAGGTGCGCTACGCGGAAAAAGACGCGCAGGCGGCATGCGCAGCATGGGAGGCCTATAACGCGGCGCCCGCGGCCGAGGTAGTGAAGGAGGGCAAGCGCGGAAAGAAAAAAACAGTGGATCTGAAAGCGCATTTGCCGGAGGTACAGCTTATGCGGAAAAACGGCGGCCTTGTGGTGTGTATGCGTTTGCCTGCGGGCAGTGTGCTGAATGTAAACCCGGTTCTGGTGCTGGGGTGGCTGGAGCAGCAGCACGGCCTGCCCGCCGCATCGGGAGATATCCTGCGCACCGGGATCTACACCCGAAACGGCGAAAAATTTTCCTGAAATGCTTGCATTCGGAATTGCCATGTGGTATTATATTTAGGCGTTATATCCACTGTGCCAACAGCGGGGTTAATGTCACACATTAAACGGACAGTCCTCTGCCGGCGCTCCGTCGGGTATGAATGTCTAAATAAACATGGAGGATTGTACAACAATGGACGCAATGAAAATCATTACCGAAGGCATGATTAAAGAGGATCGTCCCGAGTTCAACGTGGGCGATACCGTGCGTGTTTCCGTTCGTATCAAGGAAGGCGAGCGTGAGCGTATCCAGGCGTTTGAGGGCACTGTCATCGCGAAGAAGCACGGCGGTGTTGCCGAGACCTTTACTGTGCGCCGCACTGCTTACGGCGTGGGCATCGAGCGTGTGTTCCCCGTGAACTCTCCGTTCGTTGAAAAAGTGGAAGTTGTGCGCAAGGGCCGTGTACGCCGCGCGAAGCTCTTCTATCTGCGTGAACGCACCGGCAAGGCCGCCAAGGTCAAAGAACAGCTTCGATAAGTTCACAAAAAGGGACAATGTACATTGTCCCTTTTTTGTTATATTATTGATGAAAAGAAGGTGTGTGCATGGAACCGAAACAGTCTAAGGAAAACGCGCTGTTCGAGTGGTATGATTCACTGGTGTTCGCGCTGGCGGTGATCGTACTGTTTTTTGTGTTTGCCGTGCGCATCATCACCGTTTCCGGCGTTTCCATGCAGCCTACGCTTTACGGCGGGGACCGCGTGGCGGTACAGAGCATGCTGTATACGCCCCAGCGCGGCGATGTGGTGGTGGTGGACGGCTACATCAATTACGGAGACCCGTTGGTCAAGCGCATCATCGCTCTGGGCGGCGATACTGTTGATATCAATTTCGAGACAGGCGCTGTGACGCTGAACGGCGCGGTGCTGGAAGAACCTTATATTTCTGCGCCGACGACAACCGGGTACGATGTAGAGTTTCCCGTCACGGTTCCGGAGGGCTGCGTGTTTGTGATGGGCGATAACCGCCCGCGCTCGCTGGACGGCCGCAGCACGGAAGTGGGTTTCATCGACGAACGGGATATTTTGGGAAAGGTGCTGCTGCGGGTGTTCCCGCTGAGCAGCTTTGGGAAAATCGCATGAAAGAGAGTCTGAGCGCACGCCCCATCCAGTGGTTTCCGGGGCATATGTACAAAAACGCTGCGCCTGATGGAAAACGGATATCCGCAATGTGGACGCCGTGCTCCAGCTTTTGGACGCACGCATCCCGCGCAAGCAGCCTGAACCCGGAGATCGCGCGCATCACGGCGGGCAAGCCCCACCTGTATGTACTGAACAAAGCAGACCTGGCCGACCCGGACGTGACCGCCCGCTGGGTGGCGTATTTTCGCCGCGGCGGCGACGGCTGCCTTGCCATTACCAGCAAAAACCGCGGCGGCGTACAGGGCGTAAAAAATGCGATCGAGACGGAATTGGCGGAGCTTCTGGAGCGCCGTGCCGTCAAGGGCATGGCGGGTGCGAAGATCCGCGTGATGGTCGTGGGCATCCCCAATGTGGGGAAATCAACGTTTATCAACAGCTTCGCGGGCGCGGCGCGCGCGAAGGCTGCCGACAGGCCCGGCGTTACGCGGGGCAAGCAGTGGGTGACCGTGGGCAATTATGACCTTCTGGATGTGCCCGGCGTGCTATGGAAAAAATTCGACTCCATGGAGGTGGCGGGCAACCTGGCCTTCATCGGTTCCATCAAGGACGATGTGCTGGACATCGAGGCGCTGGCAACGGCGCTGCTGGGTGAAATGCAGCGGATGTATCCGGAGCGTTTGGCGGAGCGTTACCGACTGACAGCGGAGGAGCTGGGGCAGGACGCCTACGACCTGCTGGAGACTGTGGGCCGCAAGCGGGGCATGCTGATGTCCGGCGGTGTGGTGAATACCGAGCGCGCGGCCATTACGCTGGTGGATGAATTCCGAGGCGCAAAGCTGGGCCGCGTTTCGCTGGAAAGGCCGGAGGAAGCATGACGGAGGAACTGTATGCATTCGACGCAGAATACCGCGCCCGTGCGGGTGTCGTGTGCGGCGTGGACGAGGCGGGCCGCGGCCCGTTGTGCGGCCCGGTGTGCGTGGCTGCTGTTATTCTGGACCCCGCAGCTCCGGTGGACGGCGTAAACGATTCCAAAAAGCTTTCGGTAAAAAAAAGAGGGAGCTGCTGTATCCGCAGATCATTGAAAAGGCGCTTGCCTACAAGGTCGTGATGGTGGGGCCGCAGACCATCGACGAGCTGAATATACTGAACGCTACGCTTCTGGGCATGCGGCAGGCTGTGGAGGGCCTTGCGGTGCGTCCGGGGCTGGCGCTCATCGATGGCAACCGGTGCCCGGAGATGGAGATTCCCGCGCAAAGCGTCGTCAAGGGAGACGCCCGTTCGGCAAGTATTTCGGCCGCCTCTATTTTGGCCAAAGTCTCGCGGGACCGGTACATGGAGCAGCTCGCGAAGGAATATCCTCAATACCAGCTGGAAAAGCACAAGGGATATCCGACCAAGCTGCATTACGCGCTGCTGGACGAATACGGCATTCAGCCGTTTTACCGCAGGTCCTTTTTAAAAAAACGCGGTTATGTGTGAGCGGAAGAGCGCCCGCAGGGGGGCCATGGGCGAAAGGCTGGCCGCCGTGTATTACCGGCGCAGAGGATGCCGGGTGCTGGAGATGAATTTTCGCACGCGCCGGGGTGAGATCGACGTCATTGCACAAAAAGGAGACATGCTGATCTTTGCCGAGGTGAAGACGCGGGACGAGGCTGCCGCCGCGCAGCCCGCAGAGGCTGTAACAGCGCAAAAGCGGCGGCGGATCGTTTTGGCGGCACAGGGATATCTGCTGCTTCACCCGGAGCTGGCGGAGAATTTTATGCGCTTCGACGTGGTGGAGGTCACGGTGCCCCGCTTGGGGACGCCGCGGCTGAATTGTATTGAAAATGCGTTTACCTTGTAGAAAAGAAGGCTGTGAAGTTGGACTTTTTTGATTTGCACTGTGACACGGTGTCCCGCCTGACGGAGGGCGGCGGCATCGCGGATGCGGATGCGCACGTCAATCTGGAAAAGGCGCGGGCACTGGGTCGATGGGCGCAGGTGTTCGCCGTATTCGTGCAGGACAACGCGCCGGGCGCGGACACGGCTTATGCTTCGTACCGCCGTCAGACCGCCTGTTTTCGGGCGCAGCTCGCCGCGAACAGAGAGCGGATCGTTCAGTGCCGCACAGCGCAGGAGACGGAAGACGCATTTGAAGAGGGCAGGCGCGCGGCCATTCTTTCCGTGGAAAACGGTGCGGCGCTGGGTGGGAGCCTTGAGCGTTTGGCCGAATTCCAGCGCGACGGCGTGCGCTTTCTGACGTTGACCTGGATGGGCGAAAACGAGCTTGGCTGCGGCGGTGAAGCGGGCGGCCCGCTTACGGAGTTCGGCCGTGCAGTGGTGCGTGCGCTGCCGCAGTATGGTATTGTACCGGATGTTTCTCACCTCTCCGACGAGGGTGTGGCGGAGGTGTTTGAATGTTACGGTGGTCCGGTGGTGGCCACGCATTCCAACGTGCGCCGTGTCACGGGGTCACCACCGCAACCGTGACGGAAAAGCAGATCCGGGAGATCGTACGGCGCGGCGGGTTGATCGGCATCAATCTGTGCAGTGCGTTTTTAAAGCAGCGACCGCATGCGGGCATGCAGCGACGACGTATACCGTCATCTGGATGCGTTCCTTTCGCTGGGAGCGCAGGATACGGTGTGCTTTGGAACGGACTTTGACGGCGCACATGTGCCGGAGGATATCCGGGATATCGGGGGCATCCCGCGCTTATACGGGTACCTTCTGGCGCGCGGGCTGCCGGAGACGGTTTTGAACAAGGTGTTTTTTGAAAACGCCTGGAGTTTTTGGAAGCGCACTTTTTAGAAAGGGCTGGGCAGAGCCGCTCTGTCCCACGGAAAAAGAGCAGGCCTTGCAGGGCTGCGGAAAACGGCGGAACAGCCGGATAGCGGCTGTGGCTATAATTGGAGGGGTAAAGTATGAACTACACAAGCACGCGCGACAGTGCTCTCTGCACCGGTGCGTCCACGGCCATTCTCACGGGCATTGCGCCGGGAGGCGGGCTGTTTGTCCCGCAGCAGTTCCCACAGGTGGACATGCGGGAGTTTTACGGCCTGACGTATCCGCAGACGGCGCAGAAGGTGCTGGGCATGTTTCTGACGGATTATGACCCGGATTTTTTAAAAACCGCCACAGAGCAGACATACAGCACCGAAAACTTCGGCGGCAAGGCAGGCTTTGCGGCGCATGTGGCCGGGAATACCTATGCATTGGAGTTGTGGCACGGCCCGACCTGCGCGTTTAAGGATTATGCATTGCAGCTTATGCCGCGTCTGCTGGTAGAGGCAAAAAAAAACTCTGGGAGAAACAGGCGTGACAAAGATCCTTGTAGCGACCTCCGGCGATACCGGGAAAGGCCGCGCTCGCGGGCTATGCGGGCCTGCCGGGCATCCGTATCGCGGTGTTTTATCCCAACGCGGGCACCAGTGAGGTGCAGCGCCTGCAGATGGCCACGCAGGAGGGAGATAACGTGGCGGTGTATGCTGTCAACGGAAAACTTCGACGACGCGCAGACAGGTGTAAAGCGCGTGTTTGCGGACGAGGACCTCGCGCAGGAGCTGGCTGCCAAAAACGAAAAGCTTTCCAGCGCAAACTCCATCAACTGGGGCCGCCTTGTACCGCAGATCGTTTACTATTTTTACAGCTATGCGCAGCTTGCGGAGCGGGGGGATATCGCACCGGGCGCGCCCGTCAGCTTCTGTGTGCCCACAGGCAATTTTCGGCGATATCCTTGCGGGTTATTACGCCAAACGTATGGGCCTGCCTGTGGAAAAGCTGATCTGCGCGTCCAATAAAAACAACGTTCTCACGGACTTTCTCACCACGGGTGTTTACGACGCCCGCCGCACGTTCTACAAAACGTCCTCGCCGTCCATGGACATTCTTGTGTCCTCGAACCTGGAGCGCCTTTTGTACCATGTAACACAGGATGCGGCAGCGGTGGCGGGATGGATGCGTGAGCTGGCGGAGCATGGGCATTACACCGTGCCCGCCGAAGTGCTTTCCGCCATCCGGGAGACCTTTGCCTGCGGCTGTGCCAATGACGCGCAGGTGCGGGAGGAGATCCGCGCGCGGTATGAAGCGGACGGATATCTGTGCGACACGCACACGGCGGTGGCGTTCCGTGTGGCACGGCAGCAGGCGGCCGGCGAAACGCCTTGCGTTGTACTTTCCACGGCAAGCCCGTACAAGTTCCCGTGCGATGTGCTGGGCGCGCTGGGGGCGGATGTGCCGGAGGATGAGTTTGAGGCCATGCGCCTGCTGCAGGAAAAGACCGGGGTCCCGGCGCCTGCGAGCCTTGCGGGCCTGCGGGAAAAGCCCGTACGCTTCACGCAGGTGGTGGAAAAGGACGGCATCCGGGCTGCGGCGCTTGCTTTGTAGAGAAAAAGGGTGCAATGAAAACGGCCCGTGCATATCACACGAGCCGTTTTTGCGGACATTTTTCGACGAAGCCTAAACTTCCTCAAAGGTCTCGCACATGGTCTCTTCACCGAGGACGGCCATGCGGTTTTTCACTTTGATCTCCTGCGCGGTGCAGCAGCAGTTGCCGTTGTTGTGCACACAGTTCTCTACTTCGCAGCAAATGCCTTCCAGAATCTTTTCGTCCTGCATTTTTATTGCCTCCTTAAAATCAGTTCGCAAAACGCCGCTTCATAGGGCGCGGCGCTTCCTTTTCTTAGTATGGCCGGCCTGCGGCCAGTCATTCGGAGGATGCTATGGCAATTTTTACAATCGGGGATCTTCATCTGTCGCTGGGAACGTCCAAGCCCATGGACATTTTCAGCGGCTGGGAGAACTATGTGGAGCGTCTGCGGGAAAACTGGCTGGCGGCTGTGGGTCCGCAGGATACCGTGGTACTGGCGGGGGACACCTCCTGGGCGATGAAGCTGGAGGACTGCAGTGCGGATTTTGCGTTCCTTCAGAATCTTCCGGGCAGGAAACTGCTCTTGAAGGGAAACCACGATTACTGGTGGACGACTATGGCGAAAATGAACGCCTATCTGGCTGCGAATGGGTTTGGCAGCCTGTCTTTTCTGCATAACAATTGTGTTTTTGCAGAAGGGCTTGCACTGTGCGGCACGCGGAGCTGGCTGTTCGACGCGGGCCAGCCTCACGATGAAAAGGTAATGAGCCGCGAATGCGGACGGCTGCGGGCTTCGTTGGAAGCGGCGGGAGATACGGAAAAGGCAGTGTTCCTGCATTATCCTCCGGTCTATCCCCGAGGCGGACGCCGGGGAAGTGGTGGCGCTCCTGCGGGAATACGGCGTGAAACGCTGCTTTTACGGCCATTTGCACGGCCCGTCCATTCCACGGGCGGTGCAGGGGGAGCTGGACGGCATCGAGTATAAACTCATCAGTGCCGACGCACTGCGGTTTTTTCCATATAAAATTTGAATTTGTATAGAAATATTCATAAACGTATGCTATAATTGTACTCTGTAAGTTCAGTATTGGAGGAAATACAATGAATCTCGTCAAAAACGAAAAACTTGAAAACAACAGCCATGAACTGCAATTCTCCATTGACGCCGAAGCGTTCAACGCCGCAATTGCCAAAGCGTTCAAACGCGAGGCCGGTAAATACAACATTCCGGGCTTCCGCAAGGGCAAAGCCCCTCGCCATATGATTGAAAAGATGTTCGGTGCCGATGTGTTCCACTACGATGCCATCAATGACCTGTTCCCCGAGGCGTATGAAGCTGCCGTTGCCGAGAGCGGCATCGAGCCGGTGGACCGCCCCGAGGTGGACATCGTTTCCGCCAGCACCGAAGACGGCGTCGTGCTCAAGGCTGTCGTCACTGTCAAGCCCGAGATGAAGGTGGGCGAATACAAGGGTTTAAAAGCCACAAAGAAAGTCAATACTGTCGAGGACGCCGCTGTGGAGGCCGAGATCGAGCGCATGCGTGAGCGCAACGCCCGCATCATTACCCGTGAGGGCAAGGCTCAGGACGGCGACGTCACGGATATCGACTTCGAGGGCTTTGTGGACGGCGTGGCTTTCGAGGGCGGCAAGGGCGAGCATTTTTACCCGTGACGCTGGGCTCCGGCCAGTTCATTCCGGGCTTTGAGGAGCAGGTTGCCGGCCATGAGGCCGGCGAGGAGTTCGAGGTGAACGTCACGTTCCCCGAGCAGTATCAGGCTGAGGAGCTGGCGGGCAAGGCCGCTACGTTCAAGGTCAAGCTGCACGAAGTGAAGACCAAGGAGCTGCCCGCCGCGGATGACGAATTCGCGAAGGATGTGTCTGAATACGACACACTGGACGAGCTGAAAGCCAGCATTCGCAAGGGCATGGAAGAGCAGAACGAGAAGAATGCCGAGCTGGAAGTGGAGAACGATCTGGTCGAGCAGATCGTTGCGACGCTGGAGGGCGATATCCCGCCCGTTATGTTCGAGACCCGCATTGACGAAATGGTGCGCGATTTCGAGTACCGCCTGCAGCAGCAGGGCCTGCGCCTGGAGGATTACATCAAGTATATGGGCGGCGACACGGCCAAGTTCCGCGAAGGCTTCAAGGAGCAGGCTGAGAAGCAGGTGAAGATCCGTCTGGCGCTGGAGGCTGTGGCTGCAGCAGAAGGCATCGCGGCCAGCGAGGAGGACTTCGAGAACGAAGTCAAGCGCATTGCCGACGCCTACAAGATGGAAGTGGAGAAGGTGCGCGGCATCGTGCCCGAGGCCGAAGTGAAGAAGGACCTTGCCGTGAACAAGGCCATTGACTTCATCAAGCAGAACGCGGACGTCACCGTTGAGAATGTGGCGCCCCAGAAGGACGAGAAGGCGGAGTAAAGCGGGCCTTTTTGTCGGATAGTGACGACGCGTGACCGATACCCGCATTTTATGCGCGTATCGGTCATCTGTTACCCTGCTGCGGCGGCCGGTTTTACGGCCCGCCTGCGGCGGGCCGCGCGGCCGGGTACAGCGGGCTGCCGCGGCCATGCGATTTCCCATAAAGACTGAACCGCTGTAAAACAGGGAGGCTAATTTATGAGTTTGGTTCCTTACGTTGTAGAGCAGACCGCGCGCGGCGAACGCTCTTACGATATCTTTTCCCGCCTGCTGAACGACCGCATCATCATGCTCAGCGAGGATGTGAACAGCACGACGGCCAGCCTTGTGGTGGCGCAGCTGCTGTATCTGGAAGGTCAGGACCCGGAGAAGGATATCAATTTCTACATCAACAGCCCGGGCGGGTCCATCACGGACGGCATGGCGATTTATGACACCATGCGGTATATCAAATGCGACGTTTCCACCATCTGTGTGGGTATGGCGGCCTCCATGGCTTCCGTACTGCTTGCGGCGGGCGCAAAGGGCAAACGTTTCGCGCTGCCCAACAGCGAAATACTCATCCACCAGCCGCTGATCGGCGGACAGGTGGGGCTGCAGGGGCAGACGACGGATATCAAGATCCACGCGGACCATATGGTGCGCACGCGCAATAAGATGAACGGTATCCTCTCCGCTTGCACCGGCCAGCCGCTGGAACGCATCGAGCAGGACACGGAGCGCGACAATTATATGACGGCCGAGGAAGCAAAGGCTTACGGCCTTATTGACGACGTGATCTCACAACGATAAAGGTGTTATATGGCAAATAAAGACAACAGCAAAGACAAAAATCTCATCTGCAACTTCTGCGGCAAAAGCCAGGACGAAGTGGAGCGGATGATCATTGGGCCGGGTGTGAACATCTGCAACGAGTGCATCGAGCTGTGCCACTCGCTGCTGGATGAGGAAGGCAAGGCTCCAGCTCAGGCCCCGCGCCGCGGCAAGGCTGCCCCGGCCCATGCCGCGCCGCAGGATATCAATATCCTCACGCCGGCGGAGATAAAGGAAGGGCTGGACCAGTATGTCATCGGGCAGGACAATGCCAAGGTGGTACTGGCTGTTTCTGTGTACAACCACTATAAGCGTATCCTGAACATGGAAAAGACGGATGTGGACCTGCAAAAGAGCAATGTTCTGCTGCTTGGCCCCTCGGCGTGGGTAAAACGCTGCTGGCACAGACGCTGGCGCGCATGCTCAATGTGCCCTTTGCCATCGCGGACGCGACTACGCTCACCGAGGCAGGCTATGTGGGCGAAGATGTGGAAAACATTCTGCTCAAGCTCATTCAGGCTGCGGATTTCGATATTGAGCGGGCAGAGCGGGGCATCATTTACATCGACGAGATCGACAAGATCACGCGGAAAAGCGAGAATCCCTCCATCACACGCGACGTGGGCGGCGAGGGCGTGCAGCAGGCGCTGTTGAAGATCCTGGAGGGCACTGTCAGCAATGTGCCGCCCCAAGGCGGACGGAAGCATCCACAGCAGGAGTTCATTCAAATCAACACGAAAAACATCCTGTTTATCTGCGGCGGCGCGTTCGACGGGCTGGAAAAGCATATCCAGAAGCGCACGGACACCTCTGCGCTGGGCTTTGGCGGCAAGCTGAAGGAGGACCCCGAAAAGGCGAAGCAGAACCTGCTACGTCTGGTGGAGCCGCACGACCTGGTGCGCTTTGGCCTGATTCCGGAGCTGGTGGGCCGTATCCCTGTTGTGACAGTGCTGGACCCGCTGGATGAAGATGCGCTGGTGCGTGTGCTGAAAGAGCCGAAAAACAGCCTTGTGAAGCAGTACCAGACGCTGATGAAGCTGGACAGCGTGGAGTTGGATATCACGGACGAGGCGCTGCATGCCATCGCAAAAAAAGACCATTGCGCTGAAGAGCGGCGCGCGCGGCCTGCGCAGCGTGATGGAGCAGTCGCTCATCGGCATCATGTACGAGATCCCCAGCGACCCAACCATCATCAAAGTGACGGTGGACGAGGAAACGGTGAACGGCGCGAAGCCGAAGCTGGAATACGGCGCGGTGCGCAAGCGGTATAAGGCGCTGGCGTCGGGCCGTGTGAACTGAGACGGCGGACGGATAAGTGAAAAAATGGCGGAACATGGGCGTTTTACCAATGTTCCGCTTTTCTTTTGTTGAAAAGTTCACAAATTTCGTATATAATAAAGTTCCATAGAGCATTCATAGGGCTAAAGCCCTTTCAGATATGCATACAAAGGGGAGATACACGTATGTCGGAACGAGTAAAAATCATTTTGGATAAGAACGCGGATATCCTGCGCCTGCCGGCCATTGCACTGCGGGGCCTAGTGGTATTCCCGGGAAATATCATCCACTTCGAGGTGGGCCGCAAAAAGTCCATCGCGGCCATCGAATGGGCCATGAGCAATAACAACGCTGTCTTTTTGACTGCCCAGCAGGATATGGACGTGGAGGATCCCGGCTTTAAGGATCTGTATGCGTACGGCGTTGTGGCCGAGGTAAAGCAGGTGCTGCGTGTCTCGGACGAGCTTGTCAAGGTGCTGGTGGAAGGCAAATACCGTGCCAAGCTGCTGACGCTGGATTCAAGCGGGCGTTTTCTGCTGGCGTCTACCAAGGCCGCCGCGCTGCGCGGGACAAAATCGGTCGATTCCGCACGCATGGAGGCGCTGGTGCGCAGTGTGAAAGAAGTCTTTGAGGAATATCTTTCGCTGAACCCGCGCCTTTCCAAAGACGTGGTGTATACCATCATCATCAATGAGGATGCAGCATTGCTGTGTGATTATATCCCGGCAAACCTGCTGCTGAAATATACCGACAAACAGGCGCTGCTCAATGAGGGCACTGTGTCCGGCCGCCTGGAAAAGCTGCTGGAGATCCTGCGCCGGGAGACGAAGATACTGCACATTGAAAAGGACATCCAGAGCAAGGTCAACGAGCAGATGGACAAAAACCAGCGGGATTATTACCTGCGTGAGCAAATGCGGGCGATTTCCAACGAGCTGGACGATTTCGACGACACCCGCGAGGAGGCCGAGGAATACAAGGCGAAGATCGAAAAAACAAAGCTGCCCGAAGAGGCGCGGGAGAAACTGCTCAAGGAAGCGGACCGCATGTTCAAAATGCAGGGCAATTCCCAGGAGGCTTCGGTCATCCGCACTTATCTGGACACATGTCTGGATCTTCCGTGGGATACGCGTACCGAGGATAATCTGGACGTCAATAAGGCTGCTGCGCTTCTGGATAAGGAGCATTACGGCCTGAAAAAGGTGAAGGAACGCATCCTTGAGATTCTGGCCGTGCGCAAGCTGGCGCCCGAAGTCAAAGGACAGATCATTTGCCTGGTCGGCCCTCCGGGCGTGGGTAAAACGTCCATTGCACGGTCCATCGCTGAATGCCTGGGCCGCAAGTACGCGCGAATGTCTCTGGGCGGCGTGCGGGATGAGGCCGAGATCCGCGGCCATCGGCGCACCTATATCGGGGCGATGCCCGGCAAGATCATCAGCGCCATCCTCACGGCAAAGAGCGCGAATCCGCTGCTCCTGCTGGACGAGGTGGACAAAATGGCCAGCGATTTTCGGGGCGACCCGGCCGCCGCCCTGCTGGAAGCGCTGGACCCGGAGCAGAACGTCGCGTTCAAGGATCACTATCTGGATATCCCGTTTGACTTGAGCGATGTGTTGTTTATCACCACGGCCAATACTACGGATACCATTCCGCGTCCGCTGCTGGACCGTATGGATGTTATTGAGCTTTCCAGCTATACGCGCGTGGAAAAGTTCGAGATCGCCAAGCGTCACCTGCTGCCCAAGCAGCTCGCTGCCACGGGCCTGAAAGGCCGTGTGAAGCTGACGAACTCCGCACTGTACGGCCTGATCGACGGATATACGCAGGAAGCGGGTGTGCGCAACCTGGAGCGCGCCGTCACCGAACTGCTGCGCAAGTGCGCCAAGCGCATCGCGGCGGGAGAGGTGGAGACGCTTTCTGTAAGTGATAAAAACCTGGAAGAGATTTTGGGGCCGAAACGCGTGAAACCGGCTTTTCTCAGCCGTAAGGACGCCGTGGGCGTGGCCAATGGCCTTGCGTGGACCAGCGTGGGCGGCGAGATACTGCCCATCGAGGTGCAGACAGTGCCCGGCGGAGCAGGACGGCTGGAACTGACGGGTTCTTTGGGCGAGGTAATGAAAGAGAGCGCCAAGCTTGCCATCACCTACGCAAAAGCCCATGCGGAGGCTTACGGCTATGATGTTTCCGTTTTTAAGGATATCGATATCCACATACACGCGCCGGAAGGAGCCATTCCAAAGGACGGTCCGTCTGCGGGCGTAACGCTGACAACGGCGCTGGTGTCGTGCCTGTCCGGCCGCCCGGTGCGTTCTGATGTGGCCATGACGGGTGAGATAACACTCCACGGGCAGGTGCTGCCCATAGGCGGCCTCAAAGAAAAAAGCATGGCCGCCTACCGGGAGGGGATGAAGCTGGTGCTGATCCCGAAAGACAATGCTCCCGATTTGTATGAGGTGGACGACGCCGTGAAAAACGGTTTGACGTTCCGTCCGGTGAGCACGTTGGAGGAAGTTCTGCGCACGGTGCTGCTGCCCGCTAAAAAGCCTGCAAAGGCCGCGAAAGCGCCCAAGGCAGGCGGGGAAAAGCATACGCGCCCGGTGCCGCCGGAAAAAGCGGAACCGCAGCTCAGCATCCGCCAGTAAGGAGGCACGCATGGATACGACGAAAGCCGAGTTCAAGGCGTCCTACGGCCTTTCTTCTCAGCTGCCGGAACGGGACCGCGCGGAGATTGTTTTTTCCGGGCGCTCGAATGTGGGAAAGTCCTCTCTGATCAATAAGCTGTGCAACCGCAAAAGCCTGGCGCGCGTGAGCAGCACGCCGGGCAAGACGGCTACCATCAACTTTTATACGGTGGGCGGCGTCTATTTGGTCGATCTGCCGGGTTACGGCTACGCCAAGGTGGCGCAGGGCGAACGGCAGCGCTGGGATAAACTCATCAACAGCTATTTCGAGCGCGGACGGCGATGTGCGCTGCTGGTGCAGCTGCTGGACAGCCGCCATGCCCCCAGCGCCGACGATGAAATGATGCTGGAGTATCTGGCGCACCACGAGGTACCCTTCATTGCGGCACTGACGAAGGCTGACAAGCTGAAAAAAGCCAATATGCCG
>ENA-OQMY01000234-OQMY01000234.1-human-gut-metagenome-genome-assembly--contig:-NODE-234-length-16804-cov-3.242010_pt1 | contig 16804 bp, 12 predicted proteins | sample MGYA00242623_ERZ504868 | MGnify/ENA primary metagenome ERZ504868 (study PRJEB26092, sample SAMD00036386) | human gut metagenome | host: Homo sapiens | study: EMG produced TPA metagenomics assembly of...
GTATCGCTGATGTACAGGGAAGACTGGAACCAGTCGTTCCAGTAACCGAAGGTGAGGAACAGGGCGATCGTTGCCATCAGCGGTTTCGACAGCGGCAGGGCGATCTTTCCGAAAATCTGGAACTGGGTTGCTCCGTCGATCTGTGCCGACTCAATGATGGATTCCGGAATGTTGGTCTTGAAGAACGTTTTACAGATAACAACGTTGAACGAAGAAACACAAAGCGGAAGGATCAGCGCCCAGATACTGTTTTTCAGGTTGAGGAACTGTGTGTTAACTACATAAGAAGAAATCATACCACCATTGAAGATCATTGGAATAAAAACGACCATGGTGAAGAATCCGTTCAGTTTGTAGGTGCTTCTGGAAAGAACGTAACCCATCAGCATTGTAAGGGCAACTCCGATTACCGTACCGATAACCGTTACCGCAACGGAAACGCCAAGTGCTGTCAGGATCATCTGTCCTTCCCGAAGAAGGAATTTGTAGGAATCCAGCGAGTATGCGCTCGGAATAAACTGGTAGCCGTTCATCTTGATCGAATGCTCGGAAGAAATCGAGATCATGAAGATGAATACCACCGGGATAATGCAGGCCAGGGCAAGGATCACAAAAATAACATTGAAAATTGCATTTGTAGATCCCTGGATCTGATTTAAATGTGAAGAGGAAGCCAGATCAAGATCTTTTTTCTTTTTTGCCATTTTTGTACCTCCTTAAATAATCGCGCTGTCTTCATCAATCTTCTTCACAATGGCATTGGCAAGAAGGATGGTGATGCAGCATGCAACAGACTGGAAGAATGTTGCCGCAGAAGTCATTCCGATCGGAGTGGAAGACTGCAGTGCGTTGTATACATATGTGTCGATAGTTGCTGTCGTTTTGAAGATCGAACCGCTTGCTCCCTGAGAAAGCTGGAAGAACAGTCCGAAGTCGGAGTAGAAGACCTTTCCGACATTCAGAATGAACATCATGATGATGACACTCTTTAAGCAAGGCAGGGTAATGTGCCATACCTGCTGTCTCTTGTTGGCGCCGTCCATAACGGCTGCCTCGTACAGTGTGGTATCAATACCGGAAATACTGGACAGGTAAATGACCATGTTGTATCCGGTGGATTTCCACAGATACATGAAGATCAGGATAAATGGCCATACACCGGCACTCATGTACCACTGAATCGGCTCCTTGCCTGCGTTTCTCAGAATGCTGTTGATCAGACCGTTGTCCTGGTTCAGGAATGCATCCAGGAAGTAGGAAGCTACAACCCATGACATGAAGTACGGGAAGAACATCATGGTCTGATATACCTTCGATGCTCTTTTGTTGTGCAGCAGGCTGATCATGATAGCCAGTCCTACGGAAAACACCATACCCAGGGCGATAAATGCCAGGTTATACAGGATTGTATTTCGCAGAATGACGAACAGATCATTGGATCTGATCAGGAACGAAAAGTTTTTAAATCCGGCCCAGTCACTGTGGAGCAGGTTGTAAATGAAACTCTTTCCACCGGTGATTTTGTAGTTCTTGAATGCAATAATCAAACCGAACATAGGCAGGAAGCTGAACAGAATGTACCAGACTGTGGTAGGCAGCGCCATGACGGTCAGCTCGGTGTCATTCTTGGTCCAGCGGTTTTTTTTCTTTTTGCTTGGTTTACTCAAGATTTTTTCCTCCTTCTCCCGATTGCTCGGGCTTATCACTTTATCCGTTTATCTTACAAACGGAATCCCGGTAAATAATCTTTCCGGGAATGCGGTATACCTCGCCGCTCTTTTTCTGCGGTTCATTCATATGTTTGATCATACGTTTTGCCGCAAGACGTGCAATCGCGTCGGTGTCAACCGCAACCGTGGTGAGCGGCGGACTGCACAGTTGTGCATAAATGGAATCATCAAAACCGGTCACGGAAACATCCTCCGGTACGCAGATTCCACGCTCTTTTAATGCCTGCACTAATTTGAATGCGGTGGCATCGCAGTTACAGACAAATGCGGTGGGCAGCTTCTCCGGCAGCAAAAGCGGAATGGCAATGCCTTCATCGCTTCGGTCCGGGATTCTCCACTCATTTTTCGGGGAAATTCCCTCCTCCAGCATTCTCCGCAGATATCCGAGATATCGGTCGGAAATACTGGTTGTACTTCCTACGGTTCCGACAAATCCGATGTCTGTGTGGCCCTGCTGGATCAGGTAATTGGTCAGCTCATAGGAGCTGTAAATATTCTCGGTGATGACGGAATCGGATTTGTGGGTTCGATCGTAGATGTCCACATACACTTTCGGGAGATCAATCTGTGCAATCTGCTCCCGGACACCCTTATCGAGAATACCAAGAAAGATCAGGCCGTCGAACAGCCCTCTGGTCTGTATCGTGTTCATGTCCGACGGGAGTGTTGCTGTTGTCGGAGAAATCATGATACTCGAGCAGGATGCTCTCTGCAGCTCGTAGATGATCCGCTCGTACATTGCCATATAAAATTTTCCTTCGTCTCCGGAGCTGAACCGCGGACTCATGATGATACCGACTTTTTTGCTCTTCCGTTTTCCGTAGTCCGGAAGGACATAACCGGATTCTCTCGCAAGCGCAAAAATCTTTTCTTTCAGTTCTTCTCCCACGCCGTCTTTTCCGTTCAGCGCCTTGGAAACTGTTACTTTACTGATGCCCAGCTTATCTGCCAGGTCCTGCATGGATACTGATTTTCTCTCTGCCATGTTACCAACAGCCCCTCTATTTGTTTCTTAACTTGTGTTTAGATGTTAACATCTTTTAGAAAGATTGTCAATAGCCTTTTCGTTATTTTGTATATTAAAATTCTTATTTTCCAGTCCTAATTTGTATAGATCGAGGAGTATTCTTCTGTTTCTTTTGATTTTTTAGACAGAAAATCTGTGTTCTTGTGTTAAGTCACATAACATCTTAATATTAACGCAGTACTTTTTCGCCTGTTTTCATTTTTAACGAAAAAGCAGCGGAAAGTCTGACTTTTTCGTCTAATTGTCATACTCCCCGCTGTCTTTTTTCATCTTCTGCTGTTTTTCATACTACCGCCAGACAGCCATGGCCTCATTGCCTGACACCGCCGTAAAACCGCGGAACAATGATTACCCGCAAATAAAGGTAACCACACCCTTGTCATTATCTGACAGGCTTTCCATATCTTTCTCTGCGGTTCCCTGCTCCACAATCTCCACTCCATAACGGAACTCACTGAATCCGGACAAGTCCATCTTGAAGTTTGTTTCCCATGTGTTATTCATAATCCAGCTGTAAACCGGCCGTTTATTATTCTCCTCTTTGTTATCGCACAGAAGGATTGGGTGGGATTCCATCTCCCCCATGTAAAGTAACGGTGTGTCAAAAGTATTAACCAGAATGGTCTGATCTTTTGTCCGGTAAACGAGCCCTTCATCCGCAATATAGTATTCCATATTGGTGCCAGGAAGCTGATCAATACCAGGGCGCATGGTAACACCTCCGTTCTGGATCATCACTTCCGCATCCGGAAGATTTAACGATAACGGAAGGTACAGGCTTTCGATATCCTCGCTTAATGTTTTGGCTACCCGGTAAGAAAACTCAATTTTCGGAAGATGACGGTACATTTTGATCACAATACTGCTGTGATACGTTCCCTCCAGGGTAAAGATCAGTTCTACTTTGGTAAACACCGGTCCGTGATCCAGAATTTTCACATCCGTAAGGTCACCCTGATACTGCTCTGCGTGAAGTCCGCGGATATTTCTTCCGATCAGACTGCGTTCCGCATAAACCCCCTTCCGTATTTCGGTGCGTTCATAAACCGGCGTGAAGAACGTTTCCAGACCGGATTTGCACATTTCAACCTCTGCTTTTTTATGTAAAAGGAGGTAATACCCTCTCCGACTTTCCATTTGATCTGAAAGAAATCGTTTTCCAGACCGTAAGGCAGTTTGTAACTTTCCGGATCGTACGTGTTCACAATATCGCGCACCCGCTCTGCGCCTACCCAGGCAGTTCTGGTGAACAGGGTCTGGGACGGAGCCAGCTGCTCTTCGTACGTGAACGTTTTCTCTTCCATTGGCTCAAATTCTGCCAGAAAACTTATCAGGACTCCGCGCGGATGAGCAGACAGCTGCACCTCCATCTCCTGTTTTGTTTTGTCATCGGTTACTTTAACTGCAGAAAGACTTAAGGTTTCTACGTAAAATTCTACCGGAAATACTCTCTTTTGATGGCTTGTGGAGACCGCCTTCACTTTACCGGACAGATTATAATAGCGCAGAATATCACCCAGTTTATGGCACTGCTCATTTTTACGCATCGCTGCTGCCTCATGTGCTTTGGATGCATAACTGTTTTTCCGCATATCCAGATTTGTCACCATGGTATCGTACGGATTCGTTACCGTAGCAGAATGACCCCAGGTGTGCTCTGCATATAAAAGAGAATTATCGCCATATGCCTGAATCAGTTCTTCGTTATGTACCCCTGTTTTTTCTTCCAGTCGGTCGCAGATATGGTTCAGTCGTACGGCCTCTTTGTAATGTTTCACCGCATATGGTGTACTTCCAACGCCATTGCCCCACCAGTCATTGATGGCACCTCGATACACCGGTGCATCCTGCACTTTATCCCGGATCTTGTCATACAATTCCTGAAGCGTCACCATATGCATGGTGACTTCTTCGCCATATTTTTCATTAAACAGCGCAACCGTATCTGCAATGGCCGGGTTGATCGGCGCATTATCCGAAAAAACGCCGGAAACACTGGTGATATAGAAATCGTACGGATAACCGTTTTCTTCATATTCCTTTATGCTCGCAGCCAGATTCGTGTGCAGATTTTCCAGAAGTCCTGTCACATCACCATTCTTTTTGCCGAAGTAGTTTTCCGTCATAAAATTAACATTTTTGTTCAGAACAATGCCGAGGGCATTTCCCAGGTTATAATGCTCACCATTCCATACCAGCAGACGCTGTCCGTTCTCATTTTCCCAGAAATACGGTTTCTGGTTCTGATACAGCGGATACATGCCGTGATGGGTATGGATATTGGTATACAAAAATTCTACTCCGTTTTCGATCAGGGCATCGCGCTGTCCCATGGAGATACCATTAATATCTGCAATCATGGCTGTTTTGATCTGAATTCCCTGCTCGCCGCAGATTTCCTGCATCGTATGGATTTTTTCTTTCAGATATTTGCAGTCGGCAAGATCATTAAAGTTCAGATAATTGGCAGACAGACCGATATTCCCTTTTTTTAACCAGATCGAAAAACTTTTCTTTTCTTCCTCCGTTGCCATTTTGAAAAACTGCTCCACGCAGTACCATGTCTCACAGTTCCATTTCAGATCTTTCTGGGTTGTGTTGTTTTTGATTCCATTTTCAATCAGTTCGACCGCCCTGCGGATGTTGTTTGCCTGATTGTAGATAACCTGCTCCTGCAGATCGGTGTAACCCACGTCAGTGTGGGAATGATGTACGATGTAGACTTCTCTGATTTTGTGTGTCATTTGCTATTTTCTCCTTTTTATGCTAGAATGCTAACAATTGTTCTTGCAGTAATGCCATATCATTCATTTATCAATGATTTATTTTTAAAATTATTATATTCACAGAAGAATGTATAGGTGGAAACGACTTATGAATGAAAACGAATTACTTATTAAAAATCGCCTCCGGGAGGCAACTGTCATTCTCGAACGTGCTAATCTGATTATTTGCGATGAATCCTGGAAATGCGATTCCTCTCGTCCTCCTTTTTCCAGCTTTCAGCTGGTAATACAGGGGGAAGGCACAGTTCAGGTCGACCAGACAGTATTGCATCCTCACGCAGGTCAGTTATATCTGCTCCCAGCCTGTACGCATCAATCGTTTTTTTACAGATGTTCAAAATCCCTATCGCACCTATTTTTGCCATTTTCAGATTACCTGTCAGCAAACGGACCTCTTTCAGCTGGTTCAGTTTCCTCTTTGTGTTGATGCTAAAGACCCGCAAAAAGCACAGCGAATTTTTCAGGACATTATTCAATCCTGTAAGCAGACGGATATTTCTTCCGCTTTGAAGGCCAAACAGGCTGTCTTTCATCTGCTCTGCTATTATTTTGAATGCTGCCCGCCTGGAAGTGTCTCTTTCATTCCACAATCCTTTGATTCTCCACTTTCCAGTGCAATTGCCTATGTTGAAACACATCTGCATGAGCAGATTACCGTACAACAGATGGCAGAAGTGGCCGGCTACCATTCCAGTTACTTTACAAAACTATTTCAGACCCACATGGGAATTTCTCCTGGACAGTTTATTCTGCAGAAAAAAGTGGAAACTGCAACGCTGCTTTTAACTTCTACAGATCTGCCCATTTCCAAGATTGCAGATACACTCGGTTTTGATAACCAGTTTTATTTTTCAAATTTTTTCAAAAAGCAAACCGGCATGGCGCCATCTTCCTACCGCCGTTTATATCTGTGCTCTTGTTTGGATTCTTAAAATATTCTTCTGTTCTCCTGTGCAAAAAGAGTTTAGCACAGGAGAATCTCCAATAACATACATTATTCTTCCTGAAATATATAAAATTCTACGTTCTTTTTTCCATGCAGCTACCATAAGTTTTTATCACTTTTCCCTTATCGCACTGATGCTACCAGCATTTTAATCGTCTCGCCTTTTTTCGGTACAATCCGATACGTTCCGACCGCTGCCGGAACAATGGCGGTTTCTGCGTAATGTACCGTAAACGGTGCAAAGCTTCCATCCACGCTCTCAATCGTAGCACTGCGTCCATCCACCAGGTTCATGACGTGAACGGTGTCATCCATGGAAACGGTGTACACTTCCGAAAGTGTGTAGCGCATCGTATCGATAAACTCGCGGCTGTGCAGTCCGGTGCGCTCCACTTCACAGTTTTCTGTTTTTTCCAGTGTTTTCTGCTGGCCGACGATATTGTCGTACACCCATTTGGTATCGCGGTTCCACTGGATATTTTTCATACCGTGGTCGAGGTGGATCGGACGCGGCAGTCCATCCATGCCAAGGCGGCCCCAGTCCCAGAGTTTGAAGGTAAAGATATACGGTGTCGCACTGATCTCCAGCACCATCGTGTTTTTTCCTGAGCAGTGCACCGTTCCTGCCGGAATCAGCACATGATCGTGTTTTTTGACCGGGATTTTGTTGACATATTTTTCCGCAGGGAAAAGTTCTTCTCCTTTTTCTGCTGCACGGAGTTCCCGCCCATCTCTTTTTTATCCACGCCTTCTTTGAGGCCGAGGTATACATACGTTTCCTCGTCTTCATCGGCGTCCAGAAGATAGTAGCTCTCATCCTGCGTATACGGCATGCCGAATTTTTCATAGATATATTCGGTCAGCGGATGTACCTGCAGGGAAAGATTCTGACCGCCCATCGTATCCAGCAGGTCAAAACGGATCGGGAATTCTGCGCCGAACCGGCCGTGGACTCTTTCACCCAGCAGTTCATGCGGCGCATAGAAGACAAGATCCTGTGCCGGTACTTTTAAGACTTTTCCGCCGATTTCCAGATTCAGGCTGTTTTCCTCCGGAACTCCGTCAAAGCTCCACGCGAAATTTTCCTTCGATGCATCCAGACCAAAGTTTTCCTTCATCCACTGACCGCCCCATACGCCAGGGTCGAAATACGGCTCCATACGAAATGGCTTTCTGGCAAGCTGCTGCAGTGCGCCTCGGAAGGCATTTCCCGTTGTAAGAACCGGTGCATTTTCTTTCTCCGTATCCAGAAGATACGTGAATTTTTCATACCGCTCTTTTTTATAGCGGTCCGCCAGACGCCATTCAATGAAAAATCCCCGTTTATATTTCGTCAGGATCGGATCGTTGTAATTGGTACTGTGCCAGTTTGGCATGCCGCTCCGGTAGCGGAGCTGAATTTCCCAGCGGGTCAGATCGCAGTAAACAAGTAGATCTGCCTCGGCCAGAAGCTCTGTCGCTGTACCAACGATCACGATCAGACCACCGTTTGTATCTTTTTCTTCCGCACATTCTGTCTCAATTGCTTTTTTCATGGTTTCCAGCTTTTCGCTCTCAAACCAGGTGTCTATGGTTTTATGACACATAATGCCGAAAACACGGTCATCGGTGATGTAATCGTTAAATTCTCTTAACAGCGTTTCTTCGTCTTTGGCACAGTCTTCGATATCAAAAATCCGGTCCGGCTGCAGCGCATTGGCCAGTTCCGTTATTTCTTCTTTTCGTACACCCGGGTACAGATCAAAGGAAAGAATACAGGTTTTCTTTCTTTCTGTTTTTCCTGAACCGCCCGTTTTAATTCTTCGATGATCTCCTTTTTTTCATCCCAGATTTCATTTTCGTATCCTGTGATCTTCATTTGCGGATGTAATTCGTAGTTTCCATATTTCTTTTTTAAATTCATTTGGATTCTTTTCCTTTTCTTAATTTTTCTTCCATCCATTGGGTTGTTTCCTGCGCCGATCAGACCTATCATCTTTGTTTCAACGCTTTCGCATCTGGCGGATTTCGCACTTCTGTCCGGTTTCGTTTTTTTACATGTCATATGTTTACAGTTCCACCGTGTACTTATAACGATTTCCCGGATAATAGCAGATCGAATATTCAAAAACCTCGCCGCCCTTCCGAAATGTCTGCCGTGTCCGGATAAAAATAGGCATCTGCGCATCAATTTTCAGTGCTTTCTGCACCTCTTCCGATGGAAGTGCCGCCTCAAGCGTATCCCGGCCGGATTCAATATAGATTCCATGCTCCTCCCACAGATACTGATACAGCGATTCCATGTATGGCTCCGGCTCTGTTGGCAGTTCGCAGATTTTTTTCAGATACGTAATGGTATAGACCATGGGTTTTCCCACAGCATTCCTCACACGTTTCAGGCAATAACATGGCTCCGTCAATGGAATCTGCAGACTTCTTGCTACCGTTTCCCCGGGACTGATCAGTTCCATCTTGCAGTATGTTGTCTGCATTTCGATATGATGCTTTTTCATTTCTTCCGTGAAGCTGATGACACCTTCCATCTGCTCTTCGACTTTCTCGTAGACAACATCTGTTCCGATGCCGCGCCGTGCACGGGCGTAACCGCTCTGTACCAGATTCGTCATCGCCTGGCGTACTGTCACACGCGAAAGCTCGTACTTTTCCATCAGCTCTTTTTCTGTTGGCAGAAAATCTCCTTTTTTGTACGTGCCGCATTCGATCTGCTGTTTCAGAATCTGTTCCAGCTGCGCATACAGCGGCGGTGCTCCCGGATTTCTATCCATTTTTGCAGTTTCTCCTTCTTCTTTTCTCTCCATAGCATTGTATTTTTGTTTCTGAAAATATTTTTGCTCTATTGTGTTTTTTCAGGAAACTGTGACAACAGGCCTTCCATGGCACGGCCGGATGTTTCCGTTTCTATCTGAATCCGAATCTTTCTTTTCTCGCACTCTCTTTCCAGTTCTTTTCCAAACCAGGAAAAACTTTTTGCAATCTGTCCGCCCAGAAGCAGCAGATCCGGCTGATATTCCTCCAGCACAGGAAGAAGGCCAGCCGCCACATCTGCTCCAAATCTTCTCCAGACTTCTTCTGCCTCCATGTTTCCCGCTTTTACCAGACCATGCAATTCTTTTCCACTCCACACTTTTCCTGTCACAGCCAGGCTAATCTGCTCCAGCCCGCGCACAGAAAGATAATCGTCCAAAATGGAATCTCCAAACGGCTGTTGATAAATCCATCCATTTTCCGGCACACCTTTTCCTGTTTTCACCGTTTTCCCGTTTTCTACAAAAGCCGACCCGGCGCCGGTTCCGATGCAGACGCACAGAATTTTATCTACATCACGACAGTTTCCGTACCAGCTTTCTCCCAGTGCAAATGCTTCAATGTCATGTAAAAACAAAAATCGTGCTGATCCAAGTTCCGGCACGCGCGCCTTGATTTCTCTTTCCAGTGAAATCCCGTAAATGGCATCGTACTTATTCAGTCCCTGCATCCGGCTGATTCCATTTTCATAATCAAACGGACCCGGAATCGCCATCCCGACTCCAACAACACTTCCGTCTGCTTCTATCATCAGTTCCCGGCAGATCTTTGCAAAATTGTCCAGAATCTTCTCTGTGCTCTTCTGCGCCCGTGCTGGAAATTTCCGGATTTTCGTTCTTACTCCATTTCTGTCCGACACACTTCCTTTGATTTCCGTTCCGCCAACATCCAGAAGGATATACTTTTTCTTCTCCATCCCGCTTCCGTCCCTTTTCATCTTTTCCCTGTATTCTTTCTGTTTATATGCCACTAGAATCTCATTTCTTTGTATTGGTTCTCCTGCCGCCTTGTTATAATGTTATAACCTATTCATTTTTCTGTTGCAAGCGCCTGTCTGCAATTTTGTCTGCTTTTGCAAAACTTTGTGAAAACGCGATAATACGTTTTATGCACTTGGCGCAGAACGCAAAAAATCCCCTGTTTCCGGGGTTTTTTATACACTCCGGACAGAGGATTTTTCTTATTTTCTACTTATTTCAATACATTTTCCAATTTAACAAAAAGGTTATTCATCTCCTGCACCACACTCTGCAGACTCTTTTCCCCGACATAGTTTCCAATCGCAAACAATGCCTTATACAAAAAATTAACCGCCCCCTGCAATTCTTCGTTTTGCTCTTTTGTTTCTTTCCGAAGCTGCTGCAGTTTTTCTGCCATCGGAAACAATTCCGCAAGAATCTGCTCTTTTCGTGCCCGGTCCGACGGTTCATCTGTCTCCATTTCTTCGAGATCATAGTTATCTGTTCTGCCGCATTTTCCCTTGCACACTGCGCAATCCGGATTCAGACGGTTCTTTTCTGCCTCCACGCGTACAATCCAGGATTTCCCCTCTTCTTCCCTCAGCTCTTTTTCCGGATTTGCCGCACAAATTCCGCCAAGCAGAATCTCATGCGTGGCTTTGTCCGGGCGGTGACCATTGCTGTCACCGCTGGAAAACTCCTGCGATTCACCTTTTGCTGCTTCTCCTCTTCCATCTACCGACCGGGCCAGACCGATCAGCGCACCAAGAAGCTCCTCTTGTATCTTCGTCATACTCATTTTTCTAATACCTCTTACCGAGCTTTTCAGTTTTTTTCGTCTTACATATTCCACAAAGCAGAATGTACCAATTGTAAAAATACTTTTAAGGGCACACGCTAATTACTATATCTGATTTTCTACAAAATTTCCCCCTCCGTAGAAATCACCACGGTTTTCACCGGAATCTTCTTTCCACTCTCTTTCAGCGCCATCTTCACGGCACGCTCCATTCCTGCGCAGCACGGAACCTCCATGCGTGCAACCGTGATACTCTTAATATCATTCCGCATGAAAATCCGCGCAAGTTTCTCGGAATAATCGATATCGTCAAGTTTTGTACAGCCTACGAGAACGACATGATCCCGAATAAAATCCTGGTGGAAGTTTCCATACGCATACGCTGTACAATCCGCCGCAACGAGAAGGTCTGCTCCTGCAAACATCGAAGCCCGCTCCTGCACCAGCTTGATCTGCACCGGCCACTGGCGGAGCCGGGACGGAACTGCTGCAGAATTTTCCTGCGCATCTGCACGGTCAATCGCCCAGCTGTTTTCACCTGCTTTTCCTGCTCCGGTATTCTCCTGTCCGGCCGCCTCTTTTGCCTTCCGCTGGTTCTCTTTTACCGCCTCCTCATCATACGGCAGCGCCTCCCGCTCCACAAACGAAATCGCATCTGCCGGACAGACCGGCAGGCAGTCACCGAATCCGTCGCAGTAGTCATCCCGGATCAGCTTTGCCTTCCCGTCAACCATCGCAATCGCACTTTCATGACAGGCATGCGCACAAAGCCCGCATCCTGTACATCTGTCTTCCTCTATCTGAACAATTTTTCGAATCATCGCTGAATCTCCTTTTTTCTCTTTATTTCTCAATACCTGTTTGTTTCTCAACTATGATATCATACTTTATCCCTGTTTTGACAGTTGTTTTTTCTAGTAGTTTTTTCCTACAATACCAACTCTTCATCCAGTGCCAGCGAATAAATAATTTTCTCTTTCACTTTCTTCCCTGTCGTCCGCTCCAGTGCCTGCTGGTAATAGGCGAGCTGTTTTTCATACCGCTTTTTCAGCTCCCCGACTTCTTTCACACGGTCCGTTTTGTAGTCCACAAGAACAATCTCATCCCCCTCCGGGAACCATGCGTCAATGATTCCCTGCACGAGAATGGTTTCATCTTCCGGATAGGACGGATCTGCCTCACTTGCCGGAACGGACATCACAAACGGCTGCTCCCGTTTCAGGGTTTCATTCAAAAAGGCATTCCGCATCCGCATTCCAACCGGACTTTTTGCGAAAGCGAGGATTGATTTGAAATAAATGCATTCCGCTGCTTCTTTCGTCATCTTTCCTTCTGCAATCAATTCCTCCGTCTGTGCCATCAGCTCTGTGATGCTGTACGCTCTGCGGTAATCGAGACATTCCAGCAGGCGGTGGTACGCCGTTCCGCGGTCAGAGCCCGTCAGAGCCGCAACATGATCCTTTTTCAGAAAGCCCGGCACAATTGGTACGAGTTCTTCCTGCGCGAACAGCTCTTTTCCGATCTCGGATTCCTCCATCCCGGCCTTCTTCAGCTGTGAAACGGTAACCTTTACCGGAATCTGTTTTTCCTCTCATACGGATACTGGTAGGCAAACCGCTCCTCCACAAGTTCCTTCAGCGCCGCTTCTCTCGGCGGCTGCTTCGGAATTTCCATGATTTTCTGCTCATTCACCGCGCGCTCCATCTGATGCAGCACCTCTCCCTCAACAAGTCCTGCCGGTGATACAAGGCGGATCGTTACCGGAATTTTCTCTGCATACAGCGGATTGTCCGCATTCCCTGCCAGACCGAATTGTTCATACAGCCCGTCGAAACACCGGTTTCTCGAAAATGCCGGCAAAATCCAGTCGAGATACCCGGATGCACTGCTCAATGTCTGATATGACAGCAGCTCCTCCTGCCGCCCCGCATGTGCCGCGCACTGCTTCACGCGGCTCTCCAGCTTCGACGCCATGCCCGTCATAATCAGCTTCTCCTTCGGGCGCGTCATGGCAACGTAAAGCACCCGCAGCTCCTCCGCCAGATTTTCCAGCTTCATGCTCTGCCGGATGATCTGCCGCGGCAGTGTCGCCTGACGGACGCGGTGCTCCGGATCGATCGCATCCGCGCCGATGCCCATCCGGGAATGGAGTACAAGCGCCGCACGGCTGTCCATCTGGTTAAACGATTTGCCCATGCCCGAGAGGAATACAACCGGGAATTCCAGTCCTTTACTCTTGTGAATACTCATGATACGCACCGTGTCTGCGCTCTCCCCGTAAATATTCACCTCGCCGAAATCGACTTCATACTTCTGAAGCTGCTCGATATAACGGATAAAGTTGAACAGTCCACGGTAACTCGTCGCCTCAAATTCCACCGCCTTTTCCACCAGCATCTCCAGATTTGCCCGCCGCTGCACACCACCCGGCATTGCAGATGCATAGCCGCCGTAGCCCGTCTCCTCGAGAATCTGTGTGATCAGCTCATGGATCGGCGTATACGGCACGCGGCTTCGCAGCGTTTCGAGCTGTGCAAGGAACCTCCTCAGCTTCTCCCGGAGTGCTTCATCATCCCCCATCGCCGCATATTTTCCACATGCCTCGTAAATTTTCACGTCTTTATCCACACAACGCACCGCTACAAGCTCCGTGTCTGTGCATCCGCAGATGGGGAACGCAGAATGGCCGTAAATGGAATCTCCTGACATGGATTATCACACAGATGCAGATAATTCAGCACCGTAACAATTTCCTGCGTGGAAAAGTACCCTGTTTTTGATGTACTGTAAGCCGGAATTCCAGCCGCCTGGAGCACACGCGAAAACGTCTCCGACCAGCCGCTGACCGCACGGAGCAAAATGACGATATCCCGGTACTGGATTTTCCGGTATTCCCCGGTCTCCTTATCCACAACTTCCTCATTTCCAACCATTTCCCGGATGCGCGCCGCAACGGCAGCCGCCTCCGTTTCCATCTTCGTCTCGCGGGATTTATCATCTTCCAGCTCCGGCGCCTGGTCGTCCAGCAGCAGAAGCTCCGTTTCGTATGCCCTCTGCCACGGATCCGTATTTCCCTCTTCTTTCTTCGGGAACGCCGCACCCGCATGGAGGCTCGCCGCCTCATCATACGCAATGCCGCCAAGCTCCGGACTCATGAGCTTACGGAACACATAGTTCGCCCCTGCAAGCACCTCCGGCCGGCTTCGAAAGTTTTTATCGAGATCAATCCTCTGCTGGCTTTCTCCGTCTTTTTGATACGTGCGATATTTTTCCAGAAACAGCTCCGGCCGCGCCAGACGAAATCCGTAGATACTCTGCTTGATATCGCCGACCATAAACCGGTTCCACCTGCCGTCCTCCTCACCGGACACCGCAGAGAGCAGTGCCTCCTGGATAAAGTTGCTGTCCTGGTACTCATCGATCATAATTTCCCGGAATTGCTCCGACAGCTCCCGCGCCGCATCGGTCCGCACCAGACGGCCGTCCTCCTGCTGCACAAGAATTTCGAGCGCAAAGTGTTCCAGATCGGCATAATCAAGAATATTTTTGCTCCGTTTTTTCTCTGCAAACGCTTTCGCAAACTGCTCCGTCAGATCGATCAGCACTCCGATCGGCTCCCGGCAGTCCGCAATCTCCTCCGCAATCGCAGCGCTGTCCTTCTCGAAAAACTGCTCTTTTAATTTCTGCAGTTCTTTTTTGCATACATCGCGCTCTGCCTTCACCTGATCTTTCAGCGCCTCGCTCACATCGTCTGCCTTTTTCCGCGAAAGCGCCTTGAACTTCATTCCGGCCATCGCGCGCACCAGTTCATCAAACGATTCTGTTTCCAGCAGTTCTTCCACCATCTGCTGGTCGGAAGCCAGCGCCTCATCATATAAATACGGTCCTCCAGAGCTTACTGCTGTTTTCCGGTTTTCCTGAATCCCTTCCAGAATACTCGAGAGCCGCTTTTTCGCCTCGCTCATCAGCTCCTGTACCCAGATACTCTCCTGCACTGCTTCCGGTGAATCCATCTGGTACGCCGCCCGGCACTCTTCGAGCCACTGCTCCGGCCATGGATAGCTCATGGAAAACTCATACAGTTTCAGCACAAGTGCATCGAGCCCGTCATCCTGCTTTCCCGCCGCGTAGCTCTCCACAAACCGTGTAAATGCAGACTCCTTTTCCGTAAAGCGTTCTTCCATGACCTTCTGGATCACATCGCTTTTCATCAGACGGATCTCCCCTTCATCCGCCATGCGGTACACCGGATCAAGATCGATCATCTGAAAATAATTTTTGATAACGTACGAACAGAATCCGTGAATCGTGCTGATCTGCGCATGGTGAAGCAGGGTCTGCTGCCTCTGCAGATGCTCATCCTCAGGATCTTCCTCGAGACTCTGCTGCAGCGCACGGCCGATTCGCTCTTTCATCTCACCTGCCGCTGCCCGCGTAAAAGTCACAACGAGCAGCTGGTCAACATCGATCGGACGCACAGGATCCTTTACCATCGCAAGGATCCGCTCTACCAGAACCGCCGTCTTTCCGGAACCTGCCGCCGCGCTGACCAGAAGATTCCGGTCTCTCGTATCAATGACTTTCTGCTGTTCCGCTGTCCATTTTACTGCCATTTATCTCTCCCTCTTCTTTCTGGCTGATTACTTTCTCATACATGGAAAACTGCATTTCTCTTTTCTTTCCGGAAGGCAGTCACTCCTTTTGATCACTTTGTGTTATCTCCTGCATCGCCTTCATCAGCAGTTCCGTGTCCATGCCCTTCAGTTTGCGGTACTCGTATCCCTGAATTTTCTGGTCAAAACCGCAGATTCCCTGATATTCACAGTACGCACACGCCGTCGCACCGTCCCGCTGATACGGGGAAATTTTTACATTGCCCGAAAAAATGCCCTCGCCGATCTCACGCACCTTCTTTCTGGTGTACGTACGGATCACATCAAACTGCTCCGGCGATGCTACTTTCGAATAGCTCGTATAACTTCCATCCTTCTTCTTTCCAACCGGAATCACATCGGATGTCGTTCCGTCCTCAAGCACGCGGTCGAGAAGCTCCACAACTTTCCGGTCCGCATTCACAAGACCGTCCATCCGCAGCGCTTTCAGCATCCGCCGGCCCCACGCCTCGTCGGTCTCATCCTCTTCCTGATCAAGCATCGGATCATCAATATGATAATAGAACACGCCCGCCGGCTCCACCTGCTTGCCGGGATGCTTTTTCTGCTCCAGTTCCATCGCCGCATCGAGATAAACAGCAAGCTGCAGCTGCAGTCCATAATAGAGCGCCACCAGGTCGAGCGACGTATTTCCCGTCTTGTAATCGATAATTTTCACATAGACCTTATCGTCCGTCTCGCAGAGATCCACGCGGTCAATCCGTCCGCGCAGACGCATTTTCTCATGCTCCGACAGATCGATGTTGATCGCCGACAGCGAGTCCTCCATCGAGAACGAAACCTCGAATTCCCCTGGCTCAAATTCTCCCTGCCGGATCTGCTGCTGCAGTGCCCAGACAGTTCGTTTCAGGATCCGCTTCACGCGGATAATGCGGTACTGATTCCGGCTTGAACTCTGAAAAATTGTGTTTCCATAGTCCGCCATCGTCTCCTCGACACACTCCTCAATCAGACGGTCACGCGTATCATCGGTCACCGTCTTCCAGGTCTCACCGTTCTCCTGCAGTTTTTTCGAAAACTTCTCAAGCGCCTCATGCATGACCGTTCCCATATCCGCCGCTTTCAGCTCATACTGATCC
>ENA-OQMY01000235-OQMY01000235.1-human-gut-metagenome-genome-assembly--contig:-NODE-235-length-16774-cov-2.956749_pt1 | contig 16774 bp, 18 predicted proteins | sample MGYA00242623_ERZ504868 | MGnify/ENA primary metagenome ERZ504868 (study PRJEB26092, sample SAMD00036386) | human gut metagenome | host: Homo sapiens | study: EMG produced TPA metagenomics assembly of...
ACCCGGGGAAAAAAGCGCTGAGGCGCACCGCCTGTTGCGGTGAACAGGCCCAGCCGAGTCCAGGGCAGTCTGCAGAGAATGCGTGTCCCCGGGTGCGAGTAGAAAGCGGAAGAAGCCTATGGCTGCGCGTACCGCAGGCTCAGACAAAAAGCTGTCGCGCCCGGCTACGGTATAGGGGATGTTTTCTTTTTGCAGACAATATTCCAGAATGTCTGCCTGGCGGTGGGTGCGATACAAGATTGCAATATCGGAAAAGCTGCGGGGTTGGATGCGTTCATCACCTGTGACTCCGCCCGCGTCCAGCATATCCATACCGCCAACCATACGGTTGATCTCTTTTGCAATAAAGATCCCCTCCGCAAGGGAACTGGCCGCCTGTGCCAAACGCACCGGCGCTCCGCTGCCGCGGTTGGGCAGCAAACTGCGCGCGCCGCCGGGATTGTGCCCGATCACAGGCAGCGCGTAGCCAAGCACCTCCGGCGTGGAGCGATAATTTTCGGGTAAGGCGAACGACACGCAGCCCGGGGATATCTTCTGCCAAGCGGTCGAAGCATGCTGCATCCGCGCCGCGAAAGCCATAAATAGACTGGTCCGGGTCTCCGATGGCAAAAAGACTTTTGCAGCCTTTTGTCCATGCTCGCACGAGACGGTATTGCAGCGCGTCAATGTCCTGAAACTCATCCACCAGAAGATAAGTAAAACGCTGCGTTATCTCTTCCGGGAGCTCACCCGCTTCAAAAAGCGCCAGCGTTTCCAGGAGCAGGTCATCAAAATCCAGCACATCCAGCTCGCGGCAGCGGGCGACATAAGATTCACAGAACGCGGCATTCACATTTTCCGGCACCGGCAATCCGTTTTTTGCCGGGAAACAGCCTGCACCAGCTTTGCAGGCGGCAGCTTTGCCCCGGCCTGACGGAGCACGTCGGCGGCAACGGCCTGTGCATCCTCCTGTGAGAGAAGCGTCACGGCTTTGCCTGTCTCCCGCAGCAGTGAAAGGCAGATGGAATGGAACGTGCCGATGGTCAGGTCGCCGATTGTGCGGTCTTTGTCCAGCTCAGCGGTGAGCCGTTCGCGCATTTCACGGGCTGCTTTATTGGTAAAGGTGACGGCCGTGAGCTGCCGCGGGGACACCTGCTTTTCACACAGCAGATGAACGGCGCGGGAAACCAGCGTTTTCGTTTTTCCGGTGCCTGGGCCGGCGATAACAGCCACAGCGGGTTCGACGGCGCAGACGGCTTTCTGCTGCTCCGGATTCAGCTTGCTGTGAGCGGTTTGTACCGGCGCGGAAGGCTTTGCGCCGGATGACTTTTGGGGTGCGTCTGTTTTTCGGGGCCTGCGTGCAGAAGCTTCGGGATGCGGCGCGTCGGAACTGAAAAAACTGATCTGTCCGTTAAGAGATTCGATTTCATCGGGGGAAAGAAGTTGGACGGTTCCGTATTGCCCATCGAAGCCCGGCGTGCGGGACACCTGCCCGCACCGCAGGCGGCGGATGCCTTCTTCCACACAAGGGCCGGCCGCACGGCGGATGTCCTCCAGCGGCGCTTGGCGCAGAATATAAAACTCCGGCCCAAGCTTCTCCAGAAGCGCTTGATACCGCGCGGCGACCTTGAGGCCTGAGGCGGAAAGTCCAGTGGACGCAGCAATCACATCCGGCAGCGGCACAAGGCTTTCAAACGGACGCGCGCCGGGCAGGGAAAAGCCTTCAGGTCTGTCGGCGAGCTGCTCCACCCGATGCTGCACGCCAATGGTGATTTTTTTGCCGCAGACAGGGCATCGTCCTCCGCAGGCTTCGGTTTCACCCGGCTCCAGGCACAGACCGCAGGCACGGTGGCCGTCCCAATGGTACTTGCCCTCCTCGGGGAAAAATTCCAGCGTTCCCGTCAGCGCGGCGGGACTGCGCCCTTGCAGCGCATCGGATAAGCCCGCGTAAGACGGTTCAATGTCCAACAGGTTGGCCTCGCGCCCAAGTTTGGCGGGAGAATGGGCATCTGAATTCGAGATCAGCGCATATCCATCCAGTGCGGAAATGCGCCAGTTCATGGGCGGATCGGAAGAAAGGCCGGTTTCAAGCGCGTGGATATAGGGCGTCAAGTCCTCAAAGCATTCCTCGATGGCGTCAAAACCTGAGAAAGCGCCGAACAGAGAGAAATGCGGCGTCCAGATATGTGCGGGGATAAACACTGCCTCTGGGCAGGTGTCCAGAGTGATTTCCAGCAGGTCACGGCTGTCCAGACCTAGGATTGGCCGTCCGTCCGAGTGGATGTTGCCGATCGCCTCCAGCTTCTGGGAAAGCCTTTCGGCAGCCTCGAGCCCCGGCAGCAGGATCAGATTGTGCACCTTACGCGTTTTGCCGTTCTTTTGTAGATGGAGCTGATTTCTCCGGTCACTACAAAACGGGGTGCATCGTATTTGCCCGCGGTCTTGTCCGCCAGGCGAAGGCTTTCCCGTAATGTGTACAGGCCGTCCTCAGCAGGCTGCAGCTTGTCCAGTAGTTCAGCACGCCAGGCAGGATGCGTAAAATCTCCAGTGCCCACCAGCCCGATGCCCTTGCGGCGTGCCCAAAGGTCCAGCATCTCCGGTTCACAGTCATGGCTGGTAGCGCGGGAATATTTGGAATGGATGTGAAGGTCTGCAATCAACATTGTATCACCTGCTTGCTTTGAATTTCCTTTATATACCATGCGGCTTTGCATGGTTCAATGTTCTTAAAGCTCTGTGCGCGAGCGCAGAAGCGTGTGCAGTGCACACGCACAGCCGCGTAAGCGGCAGCTTTGAGGTTATTATACCATATTTCTAAGTTCACACTTCGCGTGCAGCTCGTGTTCACTAAGAAACATGGTATCTATGCCGCCAGGCTCATGCTTCGCCTGCGGCTCGCATTCGCTAAGCGCACATATTATACCATGACGCCGCAAAGCGGCCACAACAAAACCGCACCTTGCTGCGGTTTTGCATGATACAATGTTCTCAAAGTTCTGTGCGTTAGCACAGAAGCGTGTGCAAAGCACACGCACAGCCGCGTAAGCGGCAGCTTTGAGGTTATTATACCATAATGCTGCGGCCTGCTACAATAAAAGCGCCCGTACGGCGCGGCGGAAAAAACAATGTTTTTGCAGATTTCTCAGGTTCTGGGCCGGCCGATGTTACGGGCGTAAGGGGAGAAGGATATTTTTGCGTGAGCCTGTTGACATTTTCGAAAGAAGATATATAATATCAATTGAACGGATGCTCATATGAAAGGATGTGCTTTTTATGGAACTGAGCCAAAACGAACGCTGCGAATATATGCATGTACACGAAGACATTGTAGCCAAAGTGGAGAAAGAGATGCCGGATGACGAGATCCTGTTCGATCTTGCAGAACTGTTCAAAATATTCGGGGACTCCACGCGCATCAAAATTTTGTATTTGTTGTTTGAATCGGAGATGTGCGTGTGTGATATCGCTCAGATGCTGCGTATGACGCAGTCGGCCATTTCCCATCAACTTGCGGTATTAAAAAAGAGCAAGCTGGTAAAATACAGGCGGGAAGGCAAGACCGTGTTTTACTCTCTGTCAGACGGTCATGTAAGGACGATCATCGACCAGGGAATGGAACACGTTTCTGAATAAACCAAATCAATTGAATCTTGGAGGTTGTCGGATATGAAAAAGCGTTTTAAACTTGTAGATCTGGATTGTGCGAATTGTGCGGCAAAGATGGAAGATGCCATTAAGAAGGTGGACGGCGTGAAGGACGCCACAGTCAGTTTTGTAATGCAGAAAATGACGGTGGAGGCCGATGACGCGCGTTTTGACGACATCATGAAGGAAATCGTTAAGGTGTGCAAGAGGGTGGAGCCGGACTGCGAGATCGTGCTGTAAATATGCGCCGCCCCGCGCGGCAGAACAGGGGATTAAAATATGGGTAAAAAGCAGAAGAAAATGCTGGCGCGCATTCTGGTCAGCGCCGTATTGTTCGCGGCGGGATTCGTTTTTGCCGCTCGCCGGCTGGTCACAGCTCGTCTTTTATCTTACGGTCTACGCAATCATCGGGTGGGACATCGTGTGGAAAGCCGTACGGAATATCGCTCACGGGCAGGTATTTGATGAAAAGTTTTTTTGATGGCATTGGCAACTATTGGCGCTTTTTGTCTGCAGGAATTTCCCGAAGCGGTAGAGGTCATGCTGTTTTATCAAGTGGGTGAGCTGTTCCAAAGCTATGCGGTGGGGCGTTCGCGTCAGTCCATTGCAGCTTTGATGGACATCCGGCCCGATTACGCCAATATTGAACGTGACGGCAAACTGGAACAGGTTGACCCGGACGACGTGGCGGTGGGTGACACCATCGTTATCAAAGCAGGAGAACGCATCCCACTGGACGGTGTAGTTCTGGACGGAAATTCCACTGTTAATACAGCGGCGCTCACAGGCGAATCGCTGCCGCGGGATGTGGGCACAGGCAGTGACGTCATCAGCGGCTGTGTGAATCAGAGCGGCCTGTTGCGTGTACGTGTTACAAAGGAATTTGGAGAATCCACCGTCTCCAAGATTCTGGATCTTGTAGAAAATTCCAGTACGAAAAAAGCAAAGGCGGAAAACTTTATTACCAAATTCGCGCGTTACTACACGCCGGCCGTCGTGATCGGCGCCGTGCTGCTGGCTGTGCTCCCGCCGTTGCTTGGTATGGGGATGTTCAGTGTCTGGGTGGCGCGCGCGCTTACGTTTCTGGTCATTTCCTGCCCGTGCGCACTGGTTATTTCGATACCGCTCAGCTTTTTTGGCGGTATCGGCGGCGCGTCCAAACGCGGCATTCTTGTGAAAGGCAGCAACTATCTGGAGGCGCTTGCTCAGACGGAAACTGTTGTTTTTGATAAGACCGGGACATTGACGCGCGGCACGTTCCAAGTGACCGCGGTCCACCCGGCCCGGGTTTCCAGGGAACAGCTATTGGAATTGGCGGCGTTGGCAGAGAGTTTTTCGGACCATCCCATCTCCCGTTCGCTCAAAGAAGCCTATGGTCGTGAATTGGACAACGCCCGCGTCAGCGATGTGGAAGAAATATCCGGCCACGGTGTATGCGCCCGTGTGGATGGAAGAACCGTTTGTGCCGGAAACGGTAAGCTAATGGATAAAATCGGCGCGCAATGGCATGAATGTCACAAGACCGGTACCGTCGTTCATGTGGCGGTAGACGGCGAATATGCTGGACACATCGTGATTTCCGACGCAGTAAAGCCGGACGCGGCCCGTGCGATTGCTTCGTTGAAGCGGCAGGGCATCCGCAAAACGGTCATGCTCACAGGCGATGCGAAGGCCGTAGGAGAAAGTGTTGCAAAGCAGCTCGGCCTGGACGAGGTACACGCGGAACTGCTGCCCGCGGATAAGGTGGAGCGCGTGGAAGAGCTGCTGAAGCAGAAGAGCGCAAACGGAAAGCTCGCTTTTGTCGGGGATGGTATCAATGATGCACCGGTACTCTCCCGCGCGGATATCGGAATCGCAATGGGCGGCCTTGGCTCCGACGCGGCCATTGAAGCGGCGGATGTGGTGCTTATGGACGATCAGCCCTCCAAAATCGCAACGGCGATGCGCATTTCCAAAAAAACGCTACGTATCGTGCATCAGAACATCGTGTTTTCACTGGCTGTCAAGGGCCTGATGCTTTTATTGGGGGCATTGGGCGTGACCAATATGCAGGCTGCGATTTTTGCAGACGTGGGTGTTATGGTTCTGGCCGTTCTCAATGCGACCCGCGCGCTGCGCACAAAGGAACTGGAATAGAGCCGACAGCAAAACAGACCGGCACAGGCCTTTCAGTTGGCCTGTGCCGGTCTGTTTTGCTGTCGAAACCCGGAATCAAAATCGCAACAGCCGCTCTGGATTTCTTCAGAGCGGCTGTCCGCTTATGTTCTGTTTCAGTTTTTGAAATCGATTTCTACGCCGTCCAATGGTCACACGGGAAATCTGCTCCAAGGGCAGTGGGGAAGTGAATTGGTTTTTGCAAATACGCTCCGTACCGTTCCAGGAGCTGGAAGAACCATTGACGGGAATGGGGGCGCCTGATTTGTCATATGCAAGGATTTCCGGAAGCGGGTCGCTGGAGCCGTTGTCATCCACTGTCACGGATACACCCATCGGCGAAAGTTCTACTTGCGTGACATGCCAGCCGCCAATATTCAGCTCCACATGCGCCACACGCTGACGGGACACACTTTCCAAACGGAAGGTAGTCTCCCATTTGCCGAGTACGGCGTCCTCATAGGAGATGCCGCTGTATGCGACCGTCAGCTTTTCCGGGTCTGCGCCTTGCGGAAGTGGGAGAATATATTCGGTGTATTCGTAATACTGGCTTCCTCCGCGCGTTTCGCATTTCCCGAAATCAATGGAATGGATCGGCAGCTTTTCGTCCTTTTCGGGTTTTCCGGTCATCAGAAATACCTGAGTGAACTGCGCGTATTTGCCGACAGCGCTGTATTTAAGCTGCAAATGGAGCGCGTTATCCGCCACGCCGCCGGATGTGAGACCGCCCCAGGGGAACATGCTGTCCAGCGAACCATCGGATTCCGCAGGGACGAGCGCCTGGTCGCCGTTGAAGGGAGCGCCGGAATCAGAAAAGCCTACAGTGGTGCGGGTGGCGTTGCCTGTTATGGGCTGGAACGCAGGGGAAGGGAACACTGTTTCAATGTCGGAAACGCTGATACCGGTGTTCTGGTCCGACCATTCGGTCCTTCCCAAAAGAACAGCGCCAATGGAAAGCGTGATTTTTTTACCATTTAGATCCTCGCCGCATACGCCTTCAATGCGGAAGGTGGCTGTCGCAGTTTTTTCGTCGAACTGGACCATCTGCACCATCGGCGTCATGGCAATGCCGGAGAGCTGAACATCCGCCAGATTGGTCCGCTCATTGATGCGTGAACCTTCCAGATCCTTGACTGCAACATAAATATCCACCATGTCGTTGTCGTTCATCGCGGCAACAACCGTCGTTTCGATGCCGTTGTCGGTGCAGGAGCGCTCAATGGGCTGCAGCATGGAAGATATCTGTGTGCCCACTATGGCAAACAGATTTTGGGCAGAGGGGACGGTGGTGGCCAGTACGCCCATGCTGCAGGCTAATACCAGGCAAAATACAGCCGCCACGGCAAGAGGACGGCGGAACCGGATAACGCGCGGCCTTTTTTTCTGCGCGGCCGCCTGAATGCGCTGCGCCATGTCATCGGGCACACAAAGCGCCGAAAGGCGTCGGTCGATCGCGCTTTTCATCGGGTTATTTCCGTCGGCATCCATCCCTCAATCTCTTTTTCAATTGCTCGCGCGCACGCTTGAGCCGCACAGAAACCGTAGATTCCGGCGCGTCCAGCACGCGCGCAATCTCGCTGATTTTCATATCCTGATAATAAAACAGCAGGATGACTTCCTTGTATTTAGGCTTCAGGTTCATGATCTCCCGCAGGAGCGTGTCATCTTCATGGGGAGAATCTTCTGCGGCCGGTATCTCATTCAATGCCTCCACGACGCTGACCCTGCGGTTCCAGGCACTGCGCAGATAGTCCTTACACACATTGATAGCGATACGCATTACCCATGGTTTTTTCTCCGGCGGTGCCGTCGAATTGCGCGTAGTTGCGGTACACTTTTAAAAAGGTCTCTTGTGACGCATCCTCGGCAAGGTGTGAATCCTTCAAATAAAGAAAACACATGCGCAATACAGCGTTGCCGTATGCGCCAACGATACGCTCCATATCGGGCGGCGCAGCAGATTGCGCCGTCTGTTCGGGAATCACAGCGGCGTCCACCGCCCTTTCCTGCCGTTTAGACGGCGTTACTCATACAAAATCTTTCAAAATTGCATTGCAAAATCATTATAACCAGATAATGTAAAAAACGCAAATAAAACAGGGAAGAATGGGGATGCGGTGCATTTTCGCAAACGGAGGCCGGGCGGAGCCAATAAGGCCGCGAAACCGAAAGCGCCTGAGACCTTATATGGCGTCCCAAGCGCTTGTTTTCAGCATTTTGCAGAATAGAAACAGCATGGCGGCACACCCTTGCGAAGCCGGAAAGGCGAACTGCAAAACGGAGGCTGTTTTACAATGCCGAAAAATTTTACATCTGCGTGTCCAGCGCAATCAGCTTTTCCGCCAGCGTTTTGCTGGCGTTGGCCCGCACGGCCATTTCCATAGCCAGCGCGGGGCGCGTCCCGGCAGCGGTCTCAAGCTGCGCCGCCTGCCGTGCCATATCCGCAAACGCGGTCTCTTGAAGGGTGCAAAAGCAGTCGAAAGCCTTCGCGAAGCCGCGTTTCTCCGCGCCGCCGTTGGTCTGCTCCTGCGCGCCTTCAAACTGGCTTTCCAGCAGCGTTTTCACATCGGGTATGGGCAGCACCTGCTTGAGCAGGCCGATTACGAGCAGATAAGCGAGTTGGACGCGTCCATAACGTTTCTTTACCGGCGCGGGCACAATACGGAGCTTTACATAATTATTGATCATGCTGGCTGTCAGTGCATGACCACCGTTTTCAGGCAAAAAAGGCCCCAGATATTTGTCCAGCAGCGTCAGGACCTGATCGAGGTACAGGTCTATATCCGGCAGTTCGTCCCAACGCGGCAAACGTTGTGCGGCCAGCCCGGCACTCCAGGCGGCGACACTATTGTTTATTTCCATGATGATGCGGCACTCCTTTTGATTGGGCTGATTCTTTGGCAAAAATACGCCGGTAAATTGCAAATTCAGTATATCACGGTGCTTGCGAAGGAACAATAGCTTTAGCGGAAATAGATTAGGCAAAAACACAAAAACGTGATAATCTAAATTGTTAAAACCAGATAAAGAGGTGCGATGAATGATATCGAAGATTGAAGTGTCGGGGAGACAGTATTTTGCGCGACGTCGTGCTGGACCCTGCGACACGGCGATATTCCAGGCTGAAGGAAGCGTCCTGCGTGGCGCTTTCGTCACGCGCGCTCGGAATCCCAGCCGAGAATCATGCGCGTTTCGGCATGACAAGTGAAAAGGGCCGCGTTGTAATGGAGCGGGAGATCCCTGCCCATGCGGAGGGAGAAGCGGCGCTGATCGGGTTCGGCGGCAACGATATCGATTACGACTGGCGAGCCGTCGCGGCCGACCCGCACGCGGAGCATCTGCCGCATACCCCGCCGAAACGTTTTTGCGAGAACATGCGTGCGATGGTATGCCTTGCGCGGTCGCGCGGGATGGAGCCGCTGCTTATGACCTTGCCGCCCATCGACGCCGTACGCTACTACGAATGGATCGGCCGTGATATCGAAGGGAAAGAGAACATTCTTGTTTGGCTGGGGGATGTGCAGCAGATCTACCGCTCTCATGCCGCATACAACAGACTGGTGGTGGAACTGGCGCGGCAACTTGGATGCCGCCTGGTGGACCTGCGTGCATCTTTTCTGGAGAATGGCGACTATCGTCCGTATTTATGTATGGACGGCATCCATCCAAACGCGGAGGGACATGCGCTGATGGAGCGTGTTTTTCTAAGATATGCACGGGAAAATCTTCGTACGGCATGAATAAAATGAACAGCGTTTGGGAGAAATCCGGGGCGCTGTTTTTGTTGTATTCGCAAAAGGGCAATGTTATAATGTTTTTAGGTTTGCGGAACGCGCCCATGGCTCTGAAAGTGGGAAGCGTGCAAGACTGCGGCAAGAGTTTTGCCGTGCCGCAACAAAAAACGTGCCGCCGGGCATGAACCGGACGGACGGCGGAATATATTGTAAGCAAGGAAGTGCCTTTTATGCAGTCTACTTATTTGAATTACGCGCTGCGCCAGCTGGAAGCAATCGTCAATATCCCAAGTCCCAGCGGCTTTACGGCAGAGGCCGTTCGGTACTGTTCGAACGAATTCGCCAATATGGGCTATACGCCTGAGATTACACCAAAGGGCGGCCTGCTTGTCTGCCTGGGCGGCGAGGGCGAAGGGCTTTTGCTGGGGGCGCACATCGACACTTTGGGCGCTATGGTGCGCGAGGTAAAAGCGAACGGCGCGCTACGCGTGGCCCCAGTAGGCGGCCTGCAGGCAAACAACACGGAAACGGAGACCGTGCATGTATATACGCGCGCGGGGAAGGTGCTGGAGGGAACACTTCAGCTTGAAAACGCCTCGGTGCATGTGAACGGAGAATATTCCAAAACACAGCGCACCTTCGATACGCTGGAGCTGCTGTTGGACGCCAAGACGCACTCTGCGGCGGAAACGCGCGCTCTTGGTGTGGATGTGGGCGATTATGTTGCTGTCGAACCGCGTTTCAACGTCACCGAAACAGGATTCATCAAAAGCCGCTTCCTGGACGATAAGCTGTCCGCCGCTATCCTGCTCGCTTATGCCAAATACCTGAAAGATACCGGTCGGAGGCCGCGCCGCAGAGTGTATGTAGATTTCACCGTGTTTGAGGAGGTAGGCCACGGCGGCGCGGTGATTCCGCAGGATGTAGTGGAGATGCTCTCGGTGGACATGGGGTGCGTTGGTACAGGGCTGCAATGCGATGAGACGATGGTCTCCATATGTGTGATGGACTCAAAAGGCCCGTCACATAAAGCGGTGGTGGACGGCCTGGTGGAGGCGGCGCTGCGCGCCGGGGTGCGCTACGCGCTGGATGTTTATCCCCACTATTCCTCGGATGCGGACGTAGCGGTCTGCGCAGGCAACGATGTACGGCATTGTGTGGTGGGGGCTGGTGTGTATGCCTCTCACGGATATGAGCGTTCCCACATTGAGGGGCTGGCCAACACCTTCGACTTATTGAATTCCTATATTGAAACCGCAGATTAAACAAGTTTTCGGGTAAACTGCCCAAATTTTGTGAAAGACTTGTGTTTTTTCGGGGGATACAGTATTATATTTTTCATAACTAATAATTTTTGTTTACACAAACAATGATGTTTGCGCGCAGAAGAGGGATACTCTGGAAGCGGCATTTCAGGGGGCCTTTAAAAAGGTCCCCTGTTGTTTTACACAAAAACGTTGGAAATGGAGGCATGGCAAAATGGAGAAACTCAGACAACAGATTGAACAGAGGCTTTCCGCCGTAACGGGCGACGCCTGCTTTTATTACGAGAACCTGGCGACAGGCGTGTGCTTCGGCCACGCGGCTGACAAGCCCGTAGTGGCGGCCAGCGTCATCAAGCTGGCGGTGCTTATTGAAGCGTTCCGCCAGATGGATGCGGACGCTGTGCGCGCGAACGAGATGTTCGTGATTGCGCGTACGGATAAATTGCCGTCCTGCGGTGCGCTCAATTATCTGCATGACGGCCTTTGCGTCACATTCCGCGATCTTTGCGTGCTCATGACCATCCTTTCGGACAATACGGCCACGAATCTGCTCATCAAGCGTCTGGGCATCGGCAACATCAACGACACGCTGCGCATGCTGGGGGCAGAAAAAATGACGCTCAACCGCCTTCTGTTTGACCGTGAAGCATCGTCCCGCGGCATTGAAAATTATATCACGGCGCGGGAGGCAGGGCTGCTGCTCAAACGTTTGTACGACGGCGAGGCTGTTTCCGGGCCTGCCAGCGAAGATATGCTTTCGATCCTGAAAGACCAACGCCTCAATGGGAAGATTCCGTTCCTGCTGCCGCACAGCGTGAAGATCGCGCACAAAACAGGTGAGGACGATGGCATTACCCATGACGTGGGCATCGTATACGCGCGGCAGCCGTTTATTGTGTGCTTCTGTGGCGAACATGTATCGCCACCGGAATTCGAGCGCGCAATGCAGGATATCACCCTAATGCTGTATGAAAATGCGGAGCGAATTCGTTAAAATATTGTATAATCGAAGGAAAAAACTTGTAATCGTATGCGCTGTTTGGTATACTGGTTGCAATTTATAACCGCTGTAAAGTGCTAAAGTGTTCCGAGAGGAGGAGCAGTACAATAATATGAAAATCACAGAAATTGAAGTCGGAGAGATATTCGTTCCGCTGGCAAAGCCCTTTAAAACGGCGCTTCGTACGGTAGAAAATGTAGAGGATATCGTGGTGCGTATCACAACCGACACCGGGGCCGCAGGGTATGGCGAGGCGCCGCCCACGGCGGTTATCACCGGGGATACCAAGGGAAGCATCCGCTGTGCCATCGAGGATTTTATCCGTCCCGCCTTGCTTGGCATGGAGATCGAAGATCTGGACGGCATTATGTACAGGCTGCATTCCAGCATTGTGAAAAACACTTCCGCCAAGGCTGCGGTGGATATGGCAGTGTATGATTTGTATGCCCAGCGCTTCGGCGCGCCGCTGTACCAGCTTTTGGGAGGCGCTGGGGACACGGTGGAAACGGATATCACCATCAGCGTAAATCCGGTTCCTCAGATGGTGGCGGACAGCCTTGAGGCGGTGCAGCAAGGATATAAGATACTTAAAATCAAAGTCGGCAAAGAGGGCCTGGCCGACGTGGCGCGCATCGCAGGCATCCGCAAGGCCGTAGGCAGCGGCATCCAGATTCGTGTGGATGCAAACCAGGGCTGGACGGCAAAGGAAGCCATTCGTATCATCACCGCGATGGAAGATAAAGGGCTGAACATCGACCTTGTGGAGCAACCGGTGCCCGCGCATGACCTGGATGGCATGCGCGCCGTCACAAAAGCTGTATATACGCCGATTCTTGCGGATGAAAGCGTGTTTTCGCCCGAAGATGCAGCCGAGATCATCCGCACCCGTGCGGCCGACCTGCTCAACATCAAGCTGATGAAGACCGGCGGCATTTGGCAGGCGCTGAAAATCTGCAGCCTGGCCGAGATGTACGGTGTGGAATGCATGATCGGCTGTATGCTGGAATCCAAGCTGGCGGTGAGTGCGGCGGCGCACCTTGCCGCTGCAAAGCGCGTGATCACCCGGGCGGATCTGGACGGCCCGTCCCTGTGCAAAGCAGACCCGTTCACAGGCGGCCCGCTGTATGAAAACGGCGTTATCCGAATGACGGACGCGCCCGGCATCGGCATTACGCGCGTTCCGGCGTTTGTATAAAACGGCCAAACGAAAGCCCGGGGCTTTTCGTTTGGGGAACAGGTGTTCCCCAAACGATTCCTTTTGTTCCGCGATGGAAAAGCGTTATCCGGCGTATCTTGTGAAACGCGCCTGATAATAGAGAGAGGGAAACGAAACGGAGGAAAGAACATGAAAAAGTTACTCGCGATCCTTTTGTGTCTGGCACTGGTTGTGGGCTGCTTTGCAGGCTGCGGCCAAAGCGCCGGAAGCGGCACTACGTTCCGCAAGATGTATTCGGGTGAAGTCACCACGATGAACTATCTTGTCACGGGCAGCACCAACGATTTGATCATTCCCGCGAACGTTATCGATACGTTGGTGGAATATGATGCTTACGGCGCCATCAAGCCCGCTTTGGCCGAAAGCTGGGAGACCAGCGAGGATGGCCTGACCTGGACATTCCATCTGCGCGAAGGCGTGAAATGGTACGATTATACGGGCAAGGAAGTCGCGCCTGTCACGGCGCAGGATTTTGTCGACGCCGCCATCTATGCACTGGACGCCAAAAACGCCAGCAGCACGGAATACATGATGGAGGGCATCATCGCAAACGCTACTGAATATTACAAATATACCTCTTATTTGTTGGAAAGCGAAAACGGAACCAAGACCACCGACGAGGATGGGGAAGCCATCGAGCCGGTGGCCGAAGTAAAGCCCGAGGATGTCGGTGTAAAGGCTGTGGACGATTTGACGCTGGAATATACGCTCGTACAGCCCACTCCGTATTTCCTGTCCGTTTTGAACTATGGCTGCTATCTGCCTGCAAACGGTGCATTCATGCAGAGCTGCATTGCCGAAGACGGTACCGATATGTTCGGAACAGACAACACCAAGCTGCTCTATAACGGCGCATATATCCTCTCCACGTTTGAGCCGCAGGGACGCCGCATCATGACGAAGAACCCCAATTACTGGGATAAGGACAATGTGTTCATCGACGCCATCGAGGAGACCTATAACAAAGAGATGGACACCATCGCGCCGGAGATGTTCAAGCGCAATGAAACGGATCTTGCGTACCTCTCCGCCGATATTCTGGATGCATGGCTGGCTGCGGACGACACCGAGAATATGGTCAGCCCGAGCCGGGTGGATTCCAGTTACTCCTATTTTTATGCGTTCAACTTTGAACCGAAGTTCGACGAAGCCTATGAGCCGGACGACTGGACGCTGGCCGTCAATAACGAGAATTTCCGCCAGTCCATTTTCCATGCGCTGGACCGCGTGAAGGCCAAAACCGTCATGCAGCCCTATGATCCGGAATCCTTCATCATCAATACGGTCACCCCGCCGAACTTTACAGATTTGAACGGCGTTGACTTTTCCGAAGTGGGGGACCTGGCCGCGATTTCCGCACGCGATTCCTTCCAGAGCGACAAGGCTCTGGAATACAAGGAAAAAGCTGTGGAGGAGTTAACAGCTGAGGGGGCGACGTTCCCGGTCAAGGTCCTCATGCCTTACAATCCCTCGTCCACGAACTGGGACAAAGAGTGTCAGGTCGTGGAGCAGCAGCTGGAAGGCCTGCTGGGCAGTGATTATATCGATGTGATCGTTGAGGCCGGGCCGTCTACGGGCTTCCTGTCGGAAGTCCGCCGCGGCGGAAAATTCGCGCTGATGAAGTGCAACTGGGGCGCGGATTACGCCGACCCCGCCACCTGGACCGAGCCGTTCAGTGACACCGGCTCCGACAGCTATCTCCACTGGCGTGCAGACACCGCGGCGGGTGTGCGGGATATCATCGCCGAATATGACGCGCTGGTAGCCGAAGCAAAAGCGCAGGTGGAGGATATGAGCGTCCGCTACAACATCTTCGCCCAAGCGGAGGCGTCCATCATCAACCATGCTGTTATCATTCCCTACGGCGTGGAAGGAGACGGCTTCAAGGCCACCCGCCTGAATGAGCTGGAAGCGGAATATGCCCCGTATGGTCTGGCGCGCCAGCGGTATAAATACCAGAAGCTGCGCACCGAGCCGATGAGCCAGAATGAATTCAACACCCTGTACGAGGCATGGCAGGCCGAGCGCGCCAAAGCACTGGCTGCTGAATGATCCGATCGTAAAAGCAGGCTTTGTCCGGATGCGCCGGACAGGGCAGGCGGCCGAAACAACGGCCGCCTGCTTTCATTAGGGAACGGGTGCGCCCGTTTCTTAATGAAAGCAGTCTGTACGGCGGGCATTGTATGTCCGCCATCCAATAAAACAACCAAGTAAGGAGCTCCTGCCCATGATCCGATACTCGGCCAAACGTCTGGCGCGGTCCATGCTCACGCTGTTCATTATTATAACAGTCGTATTCTCGCTGCTGCGCCTGATGCCGGTGGAAGGCTACTTCCAGAACTATGAAAAATGAACGATGCGCAGATCCAGAACGGGCTGCGTCAGCTCGGCCTGCTGGATCCGCTGCCCGTACAGCTGATGAATTTTTACAAGCAGGTGCTGCACGGCGATCTCGGCGTGTCGAATATTTACCGTATGAATGTACCTATTACGCAGATCGTTGCGGAAAAGGCGCCTGTTTCCATGATGATGGGCGGTATGGCGCTTTGTATCTCGCTGTTGCTGGGCCTGCCCATGGGGGCCGCTATGGCGCGCGGGAAGGGAAAGTGGTTCGATAAGATCGGCACAGGGTTCGTCGTGCTGGTACAGGCGGTGCCAAGCGCCGTGTATTATCTGGTCATCCAGCTGTACGGCACGCAGATACCCGGCTTTCCGCTCCCGATGTTGTTCCGGATGGACAACCCGTTGAGCTGGATCCTGCCAACCTTTTCCCTGGCCATCGGAAATATCGCTTATTATGCCATGTGGCTGCGACGCTTTATGGTGGACGAATCCAACAAGGATTATGTCATGCTTGCGCGTGCCAAGGGCGTTTCTTCGAAAAAAATCATGAGCGGACACGTGTTCCGTAACGCATTCGTACCTCTCGTACAGTATCTGCCCACGTCTTTTCTTATTACGTTGATGGGCTCTATCTATGTGGAGAGCCTGTATTCTGTGCCGGGAATGGGCGGCCTGCTGGTAGACGTTATCCAGCGGCAGGACAACACTGTGGTGCAGGCGCTTGTACTCATCTATGCCGCGATCAGCATTCTTGGCTTGCTGATTGGCGATATTCTGATGGCCGTGGTGGACCCGCGCATCAGCCTGAACAAAAAGGAGGGCGCGCGGTAATGGGATTGTTCAACAAAAAAAGCGTACAGCTGAGCGACAGCCTGAATCAGGCCACCGCACAGGCGCTGGACGGCCTGAGTGCGGCCGATGAGAAAGAACTGTTTGCATTCGCGGAATACCATCCCGAAGACGCGGAAAAAACCGGGTTTTCAGGCTATTCCTACTGGCGGAGCACACTGCGTGTGTTCACGCGCAATAAAATGGCGATGTTTCTGCTGGGCGTCATCATCGTTCTGCTGCTTTTACGTTCATTCAGCCGTATCTGCCCGGACAACGTGACCCAATCGTTATTAATAACGATGAAAACGGCATCCAGATTATCAATATGAAGCCGAACAGTGAGTTTTGGTTCGGAACCAATTCCATCGGACAGGATCTGTGGAGCCGCGTTTGGAGCGGTACGCGCACCAGTCTGTTCATCGGCTTTTCCGTAGCCATGTGGGAGGTCGCTTTCGGCATTCTCATCGGCGTGCTGTGGGGTTATGTGCGCAAGCTGGATTTCTTTTTTACCGAGCTGTACAACGTTGTGGACAATATTCCGCAGACGATCGTGCTCATTCTGTTTTCCTACATTATGCGGCCCAGCGTGGGGACGCTGATCTTCGCC
>ENA-OQMY01000236-OQMY01000236.1-human-gut-metagenome-genome-assembly--contig:-NODE-236-length-16772-cov-2.362451_pt1 | contig 16772 bp, 15 predicted proteins | sample MGYA00242623_ERZ504868 | MGnify/ENA primary metagenome ERZ504868 (study PRJEB26092, sample SAMD00036386) | human gut metagenome | host: Homo sapiens | study: EMG produced TPA metagenomics assembly of...
GCTGTTCAAAAGGCTGAACGGGTCGTCCACGCAGACCTCCAGATGCTCGGGCGCGATCTCGTTGGCGATGTCCACGCCCTCGGCCATGTCCCGTGCAATGATGATCTTGCCGTTGTTGTCGATGGACGCGCGGGCGATGTCCGCCCGGGGCAGCAAGGGAATCTGCCGCTCCAGCTCCGCCGAAACCGCCCCGGCCAGCGCCTCGCTGTCGCACACCAGCACCGCGGTGGCCAGCCTGTCGTGCTCGGCCTGGCTCAGCAGGTCCGCTGCCACATAGGCGGGGTTCGCCGCAGCGTCGGCCAGCACCAGTATCTCGCTGGGGCCTGCGATCATGTCGATGTCCACGATGCCGTATACCCGGCGCTTGGCGGCGGCCACAAAAATGTTTCCCGGGCCGACGATCTTATCCACCTTCGGCACGCTTTCGGTCCCGTAGGCCAGCGCCGCCACGGCCTGCGCGCCGCCCATTTTGTAAATGGCCGTCATGCCCGCCACCCTTGCGGCCGTAAGAATGGCCGGCGCCACACTGCCGTCCTTTGCGGGAGGCGTTACCATTATGATCTCCGAAACGCCCGCCAGACGCGCCGGAATAGCGTTCATCAGAACGCTGGAGGGGTAGCTGGCCGTGCCGCCGGGCACATACAGGCCCACCCGCTCAATGGGCGTCACCTTCTGGCCCAGCACCACGCCGGGCGTGTCGTTGATGACAAAATTCCGGCGGATCTGCCGTTTGTGGAAGGCCTCGATGTTGCCAGCAGCCATCGTCAGCGTCCGGATGAATTCCGGGTCCGCCGCTTCGTAGGCCGCGTCGATATCCGCCTGCGCCACGCGCAGCCCCGCCAGCTTCACACCGTCGAATTTTTCGCAATAGCGCAGCACCGCCGCGTCTCCGTTTTTCTTCACATCGGCCAGAATATCCGCCACCGCGTCCTCCACGGCCTGCGTGCTGCCGGATTCTCCCCGGTATAAAATATCCGCGCGGGCCACTTCCCCGCTTTTGAACACACGAATCATAGCTTTTCCCTCAACTTCCCGCAGATGCCGTCGATGACGCCGGCGCTGAACTGATAGCTCGCCTTGTTTGCAATGAGCCGCGCGCTGCTTTGGGCCACGTCCGCGAACACGCCCAGATCGTTCTCCTTCAGCGTCGTGCCTGTTTCCACGATGTCCACAATCACATCCGAAAGGCCCAGAATGGGCGCAAGCTCGATGCTGCCGTTCAGCCGGATGATCTCGATCTGGCGGCCCTGCGCCTCGTAATACTCTTTTGCCACGCGGGGGTACTTCGTCGCCACGCGCAATGGCAGCGAAAGGTCCTCCTGCCAGCCGTTTTTCGCTGCCACAGCCAGACGGCAGCGGCCCAGCTGCAAATCAAGCAGCTCATATACATCGGGCTGTGTTTCCAGCAACACGTCCTTGCCCACCACGCCGATGTCCGCCGCTCCGTGCTCCACATAGATGGCCACGTCGCTGGGCTTCACCAGCAGGTACCGCACGCCGCGCTCCGGGTTTTCAAACACCAGCTTCCGGTTGTCCTCGTAAATGGCCGCGCAGTCGTACTCAATGGAGGAAAACCAGCCCGTATACCTTGTCGCCCAAGCGTCCCTTGGGCAAGGCGATATTCAGCATATGCCGCCACCTCCTGTCACGGGGACCGCTCCGTCCGGGCCAAGGCGCAGCGTCTGGCGCACACGCAGGCCCTCCGGCGCGCTCTGTTCGGCCCTTACGCTGCGGCCGCTTTTTAAAATGCTCTGTACCGCCCGCGCCACCTGCGCCGGGCTTTGGCCTGCATCATACAAAAGAAGAGTGTCTACGTCGTAATCGGATTTTTCCGCAAACGCCCGGCCCAGCCCGCCCAGGTACAGCGCGAAGCCCACGGCGGGCTGCGGCTTGCCGAAGCGGCGCATCAGGTTGTCGTAACGCCCGCCCGCCAGCACGGCCCGGGGCACGCCCCGGACATAACCCTTGAACACAACGCCGTTGTAGTAGTCGATGTCGTTGAGCGTGGAGAAATCCAGCCGCAGAGTATCCGCCGCATCCACAGCCTCCAGCGCGTCGTACAGGCTCTGCAGCTCGCCGCAGGCGTCCGCCATGCCCGGCGCGGCCACCAGCGCGCGGGCGGCGTCCAGCGTTTCGGGGAAGGGCCCGGCCAAAGCCGCCAGCGCGGCAAGCTGGCCCGCCTCTTCCTCCGTGCAGCCGCTTTCGGCCGCGATGGCCCGCAGCGTGTGGGCGTTTTTGGCCCGCAGCGCGTCCAGCGCGGCGGCGCGGGCTTCCTCCCTGACGCCCAGCACGTCCAACAGGCTCGTGATGAAGCCCATGTGACCCACGTCCAGAACACTCTGCGGACCAATGGCCGCAAGGCTGCGCACGGCCAATTCAACGGCCTCAGCCTCGGCATAGCCGCCCTGGCCGCCAATGAACTCCAGGCCCATCTGGCTGATCTCCCGGTATTCGCCGCTCTGCGGCGCCAGACGGAACACGTTTTCCACATAATACAGCTTGCTGGAAACAGCGTCCGGCTTCGTATGCTTGACGATGCTCATGGTAACGTCCGGCTTCAGAGCCATCAACCGGCCCGACGCATCGGTGAAGGTAATGATCCCTTCGCTTTCGAGAAAGTTTTTATTCTCCCGGTACAGGTCATAGGCTTCAAAATTGCTCATCCGGTAGCGGCGGTAGCCGCGCTGCTCGAACAGTCCGCGCAAAAGCAGCGGCACCTGTTCGTCTTTCGGCAGACGTCCCGTTTCGATCTCCATTGGCGCTTGCCCCCTTTGTTCTGCGGCGCGGGCGGTCCCGTGCAAAGCCGGCTCCCGCTTTCGCCGTCCACGGCGGCGTTTCCGGCCGGTGCGGCCGCTCCGTTTTCCGTGATAAAAGCAGTATAATACAGCCGTTCGCTTTAGTCAAGTAAATCAGTAAAGTATTTCAAAAAATTTTATGCTTTTCTCCAGTTTACACATTCTGCACCGAAAAAGAAAGCCGCTTTTATGTGGAATGATAAAAAGCGCGCTCCGCAAAGCCATAAGACCGGACGGAACGCGCTTTTATACGACGGAACAGCATGCCGTGGCAGCCGTCCCGCATGGTTCTTTTTTACTTACAGCAGCTCCGCCACGCGGTTTTGAACCGCCGGAAAACCGTGGTTCAACTGTATGTCGGCAGCTCACTTTCGCCTGTATCCACCGCTTCATAAGCACAGCCATCCCAGCAGCCTCCAATATCCGCCGAGGTGAAATAATCCTGCTGTTCTGCGGGGAGCTTCAATCGGCCTTTCTTAACAGCCTCTGCGCAATAAATAATTTCATAGCTTGTATGATCCGAAAGGTTGAACCTGAAGCTCGTTACCACTCCCCCCACGACCGGCTCGGTCTTTCGGTCGTTCACAGGCAGTTCCGAAAACACGGCGTAAAGCTCGCTGATAGCATCCGCCTGCGTTATGATCGTTTTTTTCAGCGGATGCCGGAACGACATAATGGTACATTTCAACATTTTCCACGTCCGAGGCTGCAAATGGAAGGCTGATGGTCATTGCTTTTCCACAGCCGGATAACAGCGCGCAAAGCGTTATTGCCAAAATGAATATCGCTGTTTTTCTCATGGATAAACACTTCCTTTAAGCCCCGTTTTCAGTTTCTTCGAGCCCGTTTCACCGCTCAATCATAGGCGATATAAAGATAGGAAACATAGCCCGCCTTGCCGTTGTAAGCCACCCTGGCCCACTCATTCTCCTTGTTGCCGTAGCACTGTACTACGGTGCCGTTGGGAATGGTGAGCAGTTTTTCGGCCGTTTCGCTGGCAGAGGCGCGCAGGTTCAGGCCCGTGGACGCACGCACGGTAACGGGAACCAGCAGATAGTCCTGAGAAACATAACCTGTTTTGCCGTTGTAGGTCGTTTTCACCCAGCCGTACCCCCTGAGAAATGCAGGGCAGCACGGTGCCGTCCGGCACGGTGAGCAGTTTTTCGTAGCTTTCGCCCGGGCCGCTGCGCAGGCGCAGGCCGCCGTCCGCACGCACCTTGCCGTCATACAATAAGTACGCTGCCGAGACATAGCCTGTTTTGCCCTCGTAGGTCGTTTTGGCCCACCCGCTCTGCCAGCCGGTGCACTCGATGTGCGTGCCGTCGGGGATCGTAAGCAGCTTTTCGCGTTTTTTCGCTGGCGGATGCGCGCAGACGCAGGCCGCCGTCCGCGCGTACCGTAGCGCCGCGGCGTGTGCTCTGCGTGGGCGTGGCGGCCGCGGAGGACGAAGCGGCAGAGCTGGACGCCGGCACGCTGCTTGCCGCCTCCGATGACGCCGCGCTGCTGGAGCTTGCAGGCTGCGACGATGCGCTTGCCGGCGGTACGCTGGAGCTTGCAGGCGGTGTTGAAACGCTCTGCGGACGCGAAGACGAGCTGTCATCCTTTGAACACGCGGCAAACAGCACAGCGGCACAGAGCGCCGGTGCGAACAGCTTCCATACAGTTTTTTTCACAACAAAGCACTTCCTTTCCCTCTGGGGCATCCCTTTGTTTGTTATACGTCCGGCAGGAACAAAATATTTCATATTTCCGCATGTTTTTCGCAAATTTCACAAAACGCAAATGAAAAAGAGGGGGAGGCGCCGCCTCCCCGTTTTGTGCTTATTTGTCCAGGCCTCGCGCCCGCTCACGGGCAGCCCTTTGGGCCTGCCCGCAGTGATTTTCAATGAAAGGGGCCCGCCCCTTTCAAGCTATCCCCGCTCACGCCGCATACAGCGCGATGATATTTAAAATGATCTCCACGGCCTTGTCCATACTTTCTGCTGTGATACACTCGTAAGGCCCGTGGAAGTTATGGACCCCCGGTTCCCAGGTTCGGACAGGGCAAAACCCATATACAACAGCCGCGCACCGTCTGTACCCCCGCGCGTCGCCTCCTCAAACCACTGTACGCCCGCCGCCTCGCAGGCCTTTTTCGCATTGTCAATGAGGTGCATGCAGGGACGGATCTGCTCCAGCATGTTGTAGTAGCTGTCCTTGAGCGCAAGCTCCACCCGCGCCGTGGGATACTTTTCCGTCATGGCCTTTTCCACGCCGCGCAGCAGCTCCTTGCGCGCCTCAAACTTTTCCCGGTCATGGTCGCGCACGATATATTCCAGACGCGCGGCAGCCGTGTCTCCGGACAGAGCGTCCATGTGGAAAAAGCCCTCCCGGCCCTCGGTGTGCTCAGGCACCTCCCGCGGCGGCAGCATGCCGTCGATCTCGCAGGCCAGCTTCAGCGCGTTTACCATGGTGTCCTTGGCGCTGCCCGGGTGTACCGAAACGCCCGTGATGCGGAACACAGCGGACGCGGCGTTGAAGTTCTCGTAGGATATCTCGCCCACCTCGCCTCCGTCCATCGTATAGGCATAAGCCGCCCCGAAGCCCGGCACGTCGAAATGGTCTGCGCCTTCGCCCACTTCCTCGTCCGGCGTGAAGGCGATCTTCACCGGGCCATGGGGCGCGCCGCTTTGCAGGAGCTGTTCACATGCCGTCAATATCTCCGCAATGCCCGCCTTATCGTCCGCGCCCAGAAGCGTGGAGCCGTCGGCCGTGATGAGCGTTTTTCCCTTCAGCTCTTTCAGGAACGGGAACTCGGACGTTTTCAGTACGCGGCCGCACTGCGGCAGGGCCACGTCGCCGCCATCATAATTCTCATGCAGAATGGGCTTCACATTCTCGCCGGAGAATGCCTGGGCCGTATCCATGTGGGCGATCCAGCCGATGGCCGGGCTTTTTTCGCAGCCGGGCGTAGCGGGCAGGCTTCCGTACACATAGCCGAAGCCGTCCACGCGCGCGTCGGCTATGCCCATTGCGCGCATCTCCTCCGCCAGCATCCGCGCCAGGTCCAGCTGGCGCTCCGTAGTGGGCGTTCGCCCCGTGCCGTCCTGGGATGTGGTGTGTACTTTTACATAATTCATCAGGCGTTCATAAGCGCGCATTGTTCAGCTCTCCTTTGTTTTATCGCCACACCGGGCTTTGTGGTTCAGGCGCCCGGACAAGTCCATGCCCGGGTTTGCGCCTGCTTTCGTTCCGGGACAGGCTCACTTTTCCCCGTCCCTGTCTTTTTGCGTCCGAAGCGGCGCTTCTGCTCCGGCGCGGGCTGCGGGTCGGCCGTTTTTTCAGCCGTGCGGGTGATGGTCACCTTCGTCACAGCGCGGGGCGTGGCTTCCGCTACGGTGAGGGTATAACCCAGTGTCTCCAGCGGCAGCGTCTCGCCCGCCTGCGGGATACGGCCCAATGTCTCGGTGATGAAGCCGCCGATGGTATCACAGTCGGCATTTTCAAAAATGTCCTCGCCCAAAAGGCCCTCCAGTTCATTCACCGGCACATCGCCGCCCACCTCATACACGCCGTCCGCCAGCGTGACGACGGCATTGTCCTCCTCGTGCTCGTCGTCCAGATCGCCCACGATCGTCTCCAGCAGGTCCTCCATGGTTACCATGCCTTCCGTGCCGCCGTATTCGTCTACGACGATGGCCAGGTGCACACGCGCTTTCTGAAATGCGTGCAGCAGGTTGGAGCACGTCATACCCTCGGGCACATACAACACGCTTCGCATGTATTTTTCCGGCGTGGCGTCGGCATATCGGCCCGGCTCAAGCAGGGGGACAAGGTCTTTTACGAACACAGCGCCCACGATATCGTCCAGGTCCTCTTTATATACCGGGATGCGAGAGAAACGGTTTTCCGCCTGCAGCGCCACGATGTCCTGCAGCGTGGCCGTCACGGGCACGCCCACCACATCGGTGCGGTGCGTCATGATCTCGGACACCTTGCGGTCGTCGAACTCGAAGATGTTTTTGATCATCTCGTGCTCGCGTTCGTCCACGGTGCCTGTCTCCTCGCCGGCCTCCACCATCATCAGAATATCTTCCTCCGCCACCGGCTCCTCATCACTGGCCGGGCCGATGCCCAGCGGACGCAGCACAAGGTTGGTGGACGCGGCGATCAGCTTGATGACGGGCTTGCACACCTTGTTCAGCGCCCATATGACGCCCACGACCTTGAGCGCCACGCCGTCCGGATTCTTCATAGCGATGCGCTTGGGCGCAAGCTCGCCGAAAATCAGCATGAAATAAGAAAGAATAATGGTAATGAGAAACACCGTCACGCCGCGCAGCGTAGACGCGGGAATGGGAATGAACGACAGCGCGGAGACCAATGGGTCCGCGAAGCTGTCCGCGGCTGCGGCCGAAGCCAGAAAGCCGGACAGCGTAACGCCCACCTGAATGGTGGCCAGGAAGTCCGACGGAGCCTCGGTGATGACGAGCAGACGCGCGGCGGGCTTGCTGCCGCCCTCGGCCAGGCGCTTCATCTTCTGTGTGTTGACGGACACCACCGCAAACTCGCTCATGGCGAAAAACGCGTTGGAGGCAATGAGTATGACCTGCAGAAATAAACTGGGCAGGACTGTGTCCATAAAAATCGATCAATCTCCGTTTTTTAATAATGGGAAGCTTTGTCTTTTTTGAAGCCGAGCTGAATCTCTTCACACCTGCAGACGGACAGGCTTGTTTTCGCACGCGCCTTTGTTGCGCAGGCGCTGCTTTCCGCGCCGCGCGCCGCTGCGCAGGACAGCTAAGAAAATAATACCAGAACCAAAGCGGACCGTCAAACGGCGAAATCCGTCAAAATCTTGGCATCCCGGGCGGATTATGGTATACTGTACAAGGTTATACTTTTCTTACGTGACATTACAGGGCCGCGCGCCCATTCTTGGAGGTTTCGATATGGAATCCACAGTATTTGCAGGTAAAACACTGCTCATCACGGGCGGCACCGGTTCTTTCGGCAATACGGTGCTCAAACACTTTTTATCCACAGACATCGGCGAGATCCGCATCTTTTCCCGCGACGAAAAAAAGCAGGACGATATGCGCCACGATTACCAGCTCAAATATCCGGAGCTGAGCGGCAAGATCAAATTTTATATCGGCGACGTGCGCAATCCGGACAGCCTGCGCGGCGTGATGCGCGGCGTGGACTATATCTTCCATGCGGCCGCGCTCAAGCAGGTTCCGAGCTGCGAGTTCTTTCCCATGGAGGCCGTGCGCACCAACGTGCTGGGCACCGACAACGTATTGACAGCCGCCATCGACGCGGGCGTAAAAAAGGTCGTCTGCCTCTCCACCGATAAAGCGGCGTACCCCATCAATGCCATGGGAATCAGCAAGGCAATGATGGAAAAAGTTATCGGCGCGAAGGCGCGCACCGTCAAGGCCGAGGCTACCACCATCTGCTGCACCCGCTACGGCAACGTCATGGCCAGCCGCGGCAGCGTTATCCCCCTGTTTATCGACCAGATCAAAGCGGGCAAGCCCATCACCATCACCGACCCGGAGATGACCCGCTTCCTGATGAGCCTGGACGAAGCCGTGGACCTTGTGGCCTTTGCGTTCGGGCACGCCAACCCCGGCGACCTGTTTGTGCAGAAGAGCCCCGCCTCCACCATTGGGGACCTTGCCAAAGCCGTGCAGAAGCTGTTCGGCGATACCGGCACGCACATCATCGGCACGCGCCACGGGGAAAAGCTGTATGAAACATTGCTCACCCGAGAGGAAAAAACGCGCAGCGAGGACCTGGGCGGTTATTACCGCGTGGCCGCCGACGGCCGCGATCTGAACTACGACAAATACTTTGTCAACGGTGAGGTGCGCACCCAGGCGCCCGAGGACTACACCAGCCACAATACCCGCCGCCTGACGGTGGACGAGGTCGTGGACAAGCTGCTGAGCCTTGAATATGTGAAAGAGGAGCTGGCCGCGCTTGGAAAATAAGAAAAAAACGCTGCTCATTACAGGGGCGGGCGGTTTTGTGGGAAAAAACCTTGTCGCCCAGCTTCGCAATGAAGGCTGGAGCGACCTGCTTTTGTTCGACGTCGACACGCCAAAAGAGCTTCTGGCGGACTACGCCGCCCGGGCGGACTTTGTGTTCCATCTGGCGGGCGTGAACCGTCCCCAAAATGCGGATGAATTTTACGAGGGCAACCGGGGCTTCACCGAGCACCTGCTCGCCCTGCTGGCCGCGGCGGGCAACAAAGCGCCTGTGCTCGTCACCTCATCCATCCAGGCGGAGCTGGACAATGACTACGGCAAAAGCAAGCGGGAGGCTGAGGAGCTTATTTTCGCCCACGAGCGCGCCACCGGCGCGCCTGCGCTGGTGTACCGCCTGCCGGGCGTGTTCGGCAAATGGTGCCGCCCGTCCTACAACAGCGTTGTGGCCACGTTCTGCCACAACATCGCAAACGGCCTGCCCATCGACGTGCGGGACCCGGCATACAGCTTCCCTCTGGTATACATCGACGACGTGGTGGCCAGCTTCATCGCCGCGATGGAGGGGCGTGCCGCGCGGGACTGTTCCATTCCCGGCTACTGCCATCTGATGTGCGACGCCTATGATGTGACGCTTGGCCGTCTGGCGGAGCTGATTGAAAGCTTCCGCGGCAGCCGCGGCAAGCTGGACGTACCGGACATGGGCGACGCCTTCACACGGAAATTGTATGCGACATACCTTTCTTATCTTCCCACAGACGGCTTCTCCTATCCGCTGGACATGCACTGCGATGCGCGTGGCAGCTTTACGGAGTTCCTGCGCACCCCGGAGCGCGGGCAGGTGTCCGTCAACATTTCCAGGCCCGGCGTCGTAAAGGGCAATCACTGGCACCACACCAAAAACGAGAAATTTCTGGTGGTGAAGGGCGAGGGCGTCATCCGCTTCCGCCGGCTGAACACCGAAGCCGTGTACGAATACCGCGTCTCCGGCGATAAGCTGGAAGTGGTGGACATTCCCACGGGCTACACCCACAACATTGAGAATGTGGGCGAGAGCGATATGGTCACCGTGATGTGGGCCAGCGAACCCTTTGACCCGGAGCGTCCGGATACCTATTTCCTTGAGGTGTGAACATGGAAAAGATTAAACTCATGACCATCGTCGGCACAAGGCCGGAGATCATCCGCCTTTCCGCCGTCATCAAAAAATGCGACCGGTATTTCAATCAGCTTCTGGTCCACACGGGCCAGAATTACGACTATACGCTCAACCAGATTTTCTTCGAGGATCTGGAACTGCGCGCGCCGGATTTTTACCTGAACGCCGTGGGCAGTGATCTGGGAGAGACCATCGGCAACATCATTGCCAAGAGCTATGCGCTGATGGCGCAGCAGAAGCCCGACGCGCTGCTGATTTTGGGCGACACGAACAGCTGTCTTTCCGCCATCGCAGCCAAGCGCCTGCACATCCCCATCTTTCACATGGAGGCCGGCAACCGCTGCTTTGACGAGTGCCTGCCCGAGGAGACCAACCGCCGCATCGTGGATCACATCAGCGACGTGAACCTGTGCTACTCCGAGCATGCGCGCCGCTATTTGAACGCCGAGGGCACGGCCAAAGAGCGCACCTATGTGACGGGCAGCCCCATGGCCGAGGTCCTGCGTGCCAATTTTGCCAAGATCGAAGCCAGCGATGTGCTGGAGCGGCTGGGCCTTAAAAAAGGGCGCTATATCCTGCTCTCGGCCCATCGGGAGGAGAACATCGACACCGAGAAAAATTTTCTCGACCTGTTCCGTTCCGTCAACCGTCTGGCCGAAGCTTACGACATGCCCATTCTGTATTCGTGCCACCCCCGCAGCAAAAAATTTCTCGAGCAGCGGAATTTCAAGCTGGACGCCCGGGTGCGGCTGCATGAACCGCTGGGCTTCCACGATTACAACCACCTGCAGATGAACGCCTTCTGCGTGGTGAGCGATTCCGGCACGCTGCCCGAGGAATCCAGTTTCTTCACCAGTGTCGGCCGCCCTTTTCCCGCGGTGTGCATCCGCACCTCCACCGAACGGCCCGAGGCGTTGGACAAAGGCTGCTTTATCCTTGCGGGCATCAGCGGGGGCGGCGTGGAGCAGGCCGTGGTTACCGCCGTGGCCATGAATCAAAACGGCGATTTCGGCATTCCCGTACCCAATTACACCGAGGACGTTTCCGTCAAAGTGGTGAAGATCATCCAGAGCTATGTGGGCGTTGTAAACAAAATGGTATGGCGCAAGGATTGATGCTTTGCCGCCTTTTTCCCACCCCGGAACACTGAAAAAAAGGAGTTTTTGCGTGAAAGGCAAACGCATTCTTGTGGTGAGCCAGCACTACTGGCCCGAAAATTTCCGCATCACCGACATCTGCGCGGGCTTTGCGGCAGACGGTTGTGAGGTGGATGTATTGTGCGGCCTGCCCAACTATCCAAAAGGCGAGTGGTTTGAGGGGTACCGTTATACCGGCCCCCGGCGCGAGAGCCATGCCGGCGTGCAGATCTTCCGCGCAGGCGAAATACGCCGCAGGGGCAACACCTCCCTGCGCATCTTCCTCAATTATATTTCCTTCCCCGTTACGGCGCTGTTCAATCTGCCGCGCCTGCACGGAAGAAAATATGACGCCGTGTTCTGCTACGAAACCAGCCCCGTCCTGATGATGCTGCCCGCCGTTGTGTACGCAAAGCTGCACCGCGTGCCGCTCACCACCTACGTGCTGGACCTCTGGCCGGAAAACCTGTATTCTGTGATGCCGGTGCGAAACAAGGCGCTGCGCGCCGTGGCCGCGGGCGTTTCCCACTGGTTTTACCGCCGCAGCGAACGCCTTGTGGCCATGAGTCCGGCTCTGGACGAACGCCTGGCCGCCATCGCGCCCTGGGCGCAGCGCACCGTGGTGCCCCAATACTGTGAAGACCTGTATGCGCAGGACGTGCATGACGCGGCTCTGGAAAGCCGCTTTGCCGGGCGGTTCAACGTGGTGTTCGCGGGCAACATCAGCCCCGCGCAGAACCTGCCGCTTCTGGTGGAATGCGCGCGGCGGCTGAAAGCGGCGGACCGCCGGGACGTGCATTTTGTTATCGTGGGAGACGGCATGAGCCGCGACGCCCTTGAGCAGGAAATTGCCGCAGCGGACGTTGCGGATTGGTTCACCTTCGAGGGACAGCATCCCGTAACGGATATCCCTGCCTATCACACGATGGCGGACGCACTGTTTGCCGCACTGAATGCCAGCGAGGACGTGGGACTGACGGTGCCCGCCAAAATCACCAGCTACTTAGCCGCCGGGCGGCCGTGCCTTGTTTCGGTGAGCGGTGAAGCCGCCCGCGTGATGGACGAAGCCGCCGCCGGTTTAACGAGCCCCGCAGGCGACGTACACGGACTGTACGAAAACCTGCTGGCCCTGGCCGATATGCCGCCGGAGCGGCGCGCGGCCCTTGGCCGTGCGGGCCGGGCCTATTACGAAACCCATTTCCGGCGCGCGCCGCTGCTGCGGCAGCTGGAGGATTTTGTGCTTTCCGGTAAAAAAATGTAACAAAACCGTTTTTTTGCCGCGTATTACTACTTGATACGGCGGGCGCGCCCGCCCAAAGAGGTGACGGTTTGAAGACCCTTGTGATCATCCCCTGCTACAACGAAGAAGAAAACCTGGACCGCGTGGTGGAACGCCTGCACGCTGCCGCGCCGGACGTGGATTACCTGATCGTCAACGATTGCTCCACCGACGGCAGCGCGGCGCTGTGCAGAGCCCGCGGCTACAATTACATTTCTCTGCCCGTAAACCTTGGCATCGGCGGCGGCGTACAGAGCGGCTACTTATACGCCCGGGAGCACGGCTATGACGTCACCGTGCAGATGGACGGCGACGGCCAGCACAACCCGTTGTTTCTGGCGGACGTGGTGCGGCCCGTGGCCGAGGGCAGGCTGGACATGTGCATCGGCAGCCGTTTTATCACGAAGGAGGGCTTTCAGACGAGCTTCATGCGGCGGCTGGGCATCAACTTCATCAGCGTGATGATCCGTCTTCTGTGCGGCGTGCGCATACTGGACACCACCAGCGGCTTCCGCGCCTGCAACAAGGAACTGACCGCCTATTTTGCCGACCATTACGCCCAGGACTACCCGGAGCCGGAGGCCATCATCACCGCTGTTCTGAACGGCTACCGCGTGGGCGAAGCCCCGGTCGTCATGGAAGAGCGCATGGGCGGCAAATCGTCCATCAGCCCTTTTAAATCGGTTTATTATATGGTGAAGGTGAGCATTGCGCTGGTGGTGTTCCGCATCACCTCCGGCAGACGGAAGGAGGGCCGCGCATGAACTGGCAGAGCATCAGCCCTATCCTGCGTATCGGCCTTTTGCTGGGTGCGGTGTGCTATCTGGCCCTCATCCTGTGGCTGCTTAAAAAGAAAAGCTCACGGTGCGGTACTCCATCATCTGGCTCCTTTCGGCCGGAGTGCTGCTCGTTTTCGCAGTATTTCCTTATGTCGTTCTGGTGCTGACAGACCTGCTGGGCATGGCTGTGCCCGTGAACGTGGTATTCCTCCTTGTCATCGCGTTCATCCTGCTTTTGCTGCTCAGCCTTTCCAGCATCGTCTCCGGCTTCGCGGAAAAGATCAAGCGCCTTGCGCAGGAAAACGCCTCCTGGAAGAGCGCGTGCGCAGACTGGAAGCGCAGCTCGCGGCGCAGGATAAGCAAACGGAAACGAAAAAACCTCGTAACGCGCCGTCCAAAGGCGGCGACAGCTTGTCAAAAAAGCTTCTTACGACCAGGGCCTTTGGCCCCGTTCGCCGCGCACGGCGGCCTTCGGCGGCCGCTTCGCTCTGCACATGCCTCGGCACTGGCCCTGCGGGGGCGTCTGCGCGCTAAGAGCCGCGCTTTCAGCGCGGTTGTCCGCAAGGGAGGCTTCGCACCGCTCCGACACGCGCCTGCGGGCGCAATCACCACCCCTTTTTGGCGGCATTCGCCGCGTGGCCTGCACTTTGCTGCGCAAAGATGCATGGCTTTGCCACCGCCAGCTTTTTCCCCGGACGCTTCTTTTACTTCTTTGCCTTTTTCAATAGTCTGGTGCCGCCCATGGGCGGCGATCCTCCCCGGAAGGAGTTTTGCGCATGAGCAGCTTTTTCGCTGTTGCGTTCCTTGTGTTCCTGGCGGGCACGTGCCTAGCCTACTTTGTGCTGCCCAAGGCGGTGCGTCCCTACTGGCTGCTGGTGTGCAGTTACCTGTTTTATATGTACGACCCGGAAAATGCGGGCTTTGTGGCGCTGCTGCTTTCGGCCTCGGCCGTCACCTGGGCAGCGGCGCTGCTGCTGGAACGTCTGCGCGTCAAATGGATGCGCCGCGTCTGTCTGGTCGTGTCGCTGGCGCTGTGCGTGGGCTGTCTGTTCTATTATAAATACTTCAACTTTTTGGGCGAAACGCTGGCTGCGCTGCTGGATTCCTTCGGCCTGCATTATACGGCCCCCAGCCTGGATATTCTCGCGCCGGTGGGCATCAGTTATTTCACCTTTGCCGCGCTGGGCTATGTCATCGACGTGTACCGCGGCCGGCAGCGTGCGGAGAAGAACTTTTTCTTTTATGCGCTCTTTGTCAGCTTTTTCCCCTGTATCGTCACAGGCCCCATCGAGCGCGCGGAGCATATGATCCCCCAATTCAAAACGCCGCAGACCTTCGATTACGCCCGCGTTTCAGGCGGGCTGTTCCGCATTCTGTGGGGCTTTTTCAAAAAATTCGTCATTGCCAACACGCTGGGAACAGCGGTGGATGCGGTGTACGGCAACCCGGGTTACGGCGCATACACCGGCCCCATCCTGCTGCTGGCCAGCTTGCTGTATACTTATCAGCTTTACTGTGATTTTTCCGCCGGATGTGACGTGGCGCTTGGCGCGGGGGCCGTGTTTGGGTTTGAATTGACGGAAAACTTCCGCCAGCCGCTGCACGCCCGCTCCTTTACCGAGCTGTGGCGGCGCTGGCACATCAGCCTGACAAGCTGGTTCCGTGATTACCTGTACATTCCTTTGGGCGGCAACCGCCGTGGCAAGGCGCGGCAGTATATAAACCAGCTTGTTGTTTTCCTTGTAAGCGGTCTGTGGCACGGTGCCTCCCTGTCTATGGTGGTGTGGGGCCTTCTCAACGGCGTTTACCTGTGCGTGGGCAAGGCCACGCAGGACGCGCGGCGTAAATTGACGCGGCATAATCCGCTGTATCATTTCACGCCTGTGCGGCGCATTTTCCAGACCGCTGTTACCTATCTGCTGTTCACAAGCTGTATCATCTTCTTCCGTTCGTCGGAGGTGTTTGAAGGCAGTAAGGGCATTGCGGACGCGCTGTATATCTACGGCCATCTGTTTTCGGGCTGGGGCAAGCTGTTCACCGCGCCGGACGCCATTGGCCGCGCGCTTGTTTCCATCGGGCTTTCGGTGCAGACGGCGCTGATACTGGCTGTGAGCATCCTTGTGGTGGAAACGCTGGAATCTGTGCAGGAGCCGGTGAACCGCACCATCCGCAAGATACCCATCTTCCTGCGGTGGCCGCTGTATTACGCGCTGGTGCTGGGCATGCTGTTCTTCGGCTCATTTGCCAACTCGGGCTCTATTTACGGAAGGTTTTAAGGAGGACGGCAGATGAAAAAACGATTGCGCTTTTTGGGCAGCCGTTTGCTTTCCGCGCTGCGCCTGGCGTTGGGGGCACTGCTGTTTACACCTGTGTTTGCGTTGCTGGTCGCAGTCAATTACGGCGTGGATTGTCAGGGCTACTTCTTGGGCGATACCTATCTTCGGGAGATCGCCACGATGCTGTTTGAAGGAAAAAACCGTTGTCGGGTTCAACCAGCTCAATGGACGTGAGCTCGAAGTGCTTGAAGTCATTGTCGCCAACATGAACGAAGAGACCACCCCTGAGACCATCGCCCTCGGTTCCAGCCGCATTTTGCAGTTGACGCGTGAAATGGTCGGCACCAGCTTTTACAACAGCGGTACCTCCGGCGGGGATTTCAACGATGTGCTGAGCGTATTTTCTTTGTATGACAAGGCGGGCAAGCTGCCGAAAAACGTCATCATCGGGCTGGACCCGTGGCTGTTCAATACAGATGTGGACGCCAACGGCTCCAACGATCCATCGCTGTATGCTGAATTTTTGACGGAAAAGCTGGGCGTTCCCACAGAGTATGAAAAAAAGGACCTTTCCAAGACATGGAAAAATCTGTTTGATCTGACCTATTTTCAGGGCAACATCGAGTATATGCTGAAGGGCTCCAACAAGAGCGGCGCTGCCCAGACCGTGGACGACAGCGCCCTGTATCAGCAGGATACCGAGGTAAAATGTTCCGACGGCAGTCTGGTGTACGACCGGGAATTCCGCGGCTGGAAACAGGACGCCGTGGACCATGCCGCGCTGGAGGTCGCCAACAACGGCATGTTCCGTCTGGATTATTACACAGAACCGGACGCTCAGCGGCTGGCCATCTTTGAAAAATGGCTCCAGTATATGCAGGAGAAGGGCATCAACGTCATCATCCTCCTCTCGCCCTACCACCCCATTATCTACGACCGCGCCCTATCGGACACCGAGCGTTACGGCGGCCTGTTCGGCACCGAGAAAGCCGCGCGCGCGCTTGGAAAAAAATACAATATCCCCGTGTACGGCAGCTATAATCCTTATGCCATTCCCGCCACATCAGCCGATTTTTACGACGGCCTGCACCCTCACGGCGACTGCCTGGCCCGCTTCTTTCCCGGCATTCCCCAGGCTCTGACCGACCGTGACGCGGGCGTGGATGTAGGCCTGGACTACACTGCCGCCGCCCCGGATGCAGACGACGAAGCCGCAGACGCGGCATAAAAAACAGCCGCGCAGCTGCTGTTTTTACGCGCACCCGGGCACTTTGTGCCCGGGTGCTTGAGATTTTAATGCCGTGGGCCGGGCACGACCCACGGACATCCGGATACGTTTTTATTGCGGAGCAATAAAAAATCCGACACAAACGCCC
>ENA-OQMY01000237-OQMY01000237.1-human-gut-metagenome-genome-assembly--contig:-NODE-237-length-16756-cov-8.477178_pt1 | contig 16756 bp, 17 predicted proteins | sample MGYA00242623_ERZ504868 | MGnify/ENA primary metagenome ERZ504868 (study PRJEB26092, sample SAMD00036386) | human gut metagenome | host: Homo sapiens | study: EMG produced TPA metagenomics assembly of...
GATGTGCTATGATTGTATTCTGGTAATAAACGGAGCAAGAGGAAGAGAGATCCTAGTTATTGAAAATGATAGCCACATTTTCAATAACCAAAGTGAATCTCTGCTTCCTCTCACAGACCATGATTAGCATAGCACACTTTGAGATAACCCGCAATGGGGAAAAGACAAAAATTTTTAGCCAAGAGAGCAGCGTCTGTCCAATCTGTGGTGGACCGCTCAAAGTACATGGAACCTGCATCCGCAAGGTCCGGCAAGGAGAACATACGCACCAAATTCATCTAAGGGTGATGGAGTGCCGACATTGCGGAAAGACCCACCGGGAACTGCCGGAGGGCCTAGTCCCATACAAGCGACATGACCTGAACTCTCTTTGCGAGATTGCTGAGGCCACAGAAACCCAGCACACTTGCGAAACTTCAACTTGGCTGCGCATCCGTTTCTGGCTTGCATGGTTTCTTTGGTATGCCCAAAACGTTCTGGACGGGTTGATTACGGCGGGCCAGATGTCGGCGACATTTAGCCCCGGCCATTCCCTACGCCGGCGGACGGCGAGTTTTGTCCGGCTGGTGGTGAACAGCGGAAATTGGGAACAGCACCGTTCCGCCATGACAAGGAAGGACATCCCGTCTATACTGGTGTCATCCTAAAATGTGTAGGAGGTAACACTGGTATGGATATGAAAGACCAAAAGCTCGCCACCGAGATTGCCGAGGAACGGATGACTCTGATTGCGCCCCTGTTGTCGCAAAACCTGGACAAAGACAGTGTGCGACTAATTCGAGCTGAAATCTGTGAGCGAAACCAAATTTCCCAAAGGACACTGGAACGCTATCTGACTTCCTACTTGAAAGGCGGATTTGATGCTCTGAAGCCGCAGAGCAGGAGTGCTGAGTGCAAGTACAAAATCCCGCAAGAGTTGCTAGACGAGGCCATCCGGCTACGCAGGGAGCTCCCCAGTCGAAGTGTCCCGACCATTATTAAAATTCTTGAACTGGAGGGGAAAGCAGAGCCCGGATTCCTGAAGAGGACCACCTTGCAGGATGCCCTGAGCAGGGCCGGATATTCTTCTGCTATGATGAGCCTCTACAACGATAAAGGCTATGCTTCCCAACGATTCCAGCGCGCTCACCGGCACGATTTGTGGCAAGGCGATATTAAGTATGGCCTTATCCTCAATCTGGGAGGGAAAACCACACAGACCTACTTTTCCTGTCTGATTGACGATGCCACCCGGTATATCCTGCACGGTGAGTTCTACGGAAATATGGAACAGGGCATTGTGGAGGACACGCTGCGAAAGGCAATGACCAAATACGGGCTGCCCAAGCGGCTCTACTTTGACAACGGCAGTCAGTACCGCACTCGCTGGATGAAGCGAGCCTGTGGGCTTCTTGGTATCCGACTACTGTATGCGAAGCCCAGAAATCCGCAGGGCAAAGGCAAGCAAGAGCGGTTCAACCAGACTTTGGAGGCATTCTTGGCCGAGGTTGCTCTTCATCCACCTGAGAGCTTGCAGGAGTTGAATGCGCAGTTTAATGCATGGCTGAGTGAGTGCTACCATTCCAGGCCCCACAGCGCTTTGGGAACAACCCCGGAAATTGCTTTTAAGACTGACTCCATGCCGCCTCGCTTTGTGGACAAGGCGCTTATGGCAAGGGCCTTCCTCCGCTGCGAAGCCCGCAAAGCAGACAAGAGCGGAGTGATTAGTTTTGGCGGGAAGCGGTACGATTTGGGCGTGACTTTTGCTGGGCAGCATGTGGATGTGGTCTATGACCCGGCCTGCACGGATGTGCTCACGATCGAAAGCCCGCTCTGCACACCGTTCCAGATACGCCAGATTGTGATTGGTGAGCATGTGGCCCCCAGGCCGACGAGGAAAGAGGTTGAGCGTATCCCCGTTGACCATTCCAGGCTTCTGGACGCACTCGCTGAACAGTACCAGGACAAGCAGCGCCGGAGGGCTATTTCTTATACTTCCGAAATCGAGAAGGGGTGAGCTGTGTGTACGAAGACTTTTTTGAGATGAAGAAGACCCCGTTTGTACGAAGCATCCCGGTGGATGACCTCTACATGGACCAGGATACCGAGGAGATTCACAACCGTCTTCTCTACGCGACCAGACGCCAACTTTTTGCTCTTGTGATTGGCGACCCTGGCACTGGCAAAACAACCTCTTTGCGCCGCCTGAAAAGCGCCCTGAATGGACAGGAATACGCCGTCTTGTATCTTTCCGAATCCAAGCTCACGCCACGGTATTTCTACAATGGGCTGCTTGAACAACTGGGGTGTGAAACAAGATTTTACCGAGGTGACGCCCGGAATCTGCTGCACCACCAGATTGAAATTATGCGCGGCGTTGAGCACCGGAAACTGGTGGTGATTGTGGATGAAGGGCATCTTCTCTCTAAAGAGATGCTCGAGGAAATTCGCTTCCTCCTCAACTACCGGATGGACTCCGAGAATCCACTTGCGCTGATTTTGGCCGGGCAAACTGAACTCTGGGAAAAGTTGAAGCTACACGCGTACCGGGCTATTCTCCACCGGGTTGACATCCAGTGTTTCCTGGCCCCGTATGACTTCTCACAGACAAAAGCATACATTGAAAAGCAGCTGGCCTATGCTGGTCACTCCAACGCGATTTTCTCCGAGGATGCCTTGAAAGTCATACACTCTTTTTCTTCCGGCATCCCGCGCCTGATTAACCGGGCCTGTACTCAGTCACTTGTCTACGCTTACCAAAATCGCCGGCCTATTGTTGATGACCGGATGGTACAGCTCGTCTTGGTGGGCGAGGTCTCTTGAATCTACTAATGAAGGGAGCGGCTCTGGCCCCTCCCTTCTCTTGTACGACAAAATACTCCAGCGACGTCTATTCGCCCCGCCCGCCGGACATCCGTGTCCGGCTTCTTCCGACAAAACCGCCCGTCCATTTTACGACAGAACAGCCCGGCCGCGACAACTGATCTTACCGAAAACGAGCTCAAGGAAAAGTACGGCGCTATCATCGCGCAATATGTGCCGTATGTGCTTCTTTCGATGGAACACGCAATTACGATGGTTAAGTACCATAGCAATAACCGGAAACACAGCAAGCGCAATGCGGAACACAGCGACGCTTTCGGTTACGATGACGGCGAGCTTGAAAAGTATCATCCTGAACTGATTGATGATCCCTTTGGGCAGAGTGCTGACATGGATTTCCTTTATGAAGCGCTTGATCGGTTACCCGAATCTCAGCGAAGCAGAATTCAGAAATACTATATGCAGGATATGAGCTATGTCGAAATTGCTGCTGATGAGGGTGTTTCTCCGCAGGCCGTACAGCAAAGTATCGCACGATCCTTAAGTTTTTTTGAAGAAAATTCTCGCAGGGCGTTGATTTTGACCCCTCTGAAATTCCGAATCAGTGAGAGGACTTTTCTCTACGACATCAGAAAGCGAGAATTTACATTATGAAGGATCGAAAAGTAAACCGCGGAGAAATCTACTGCTATGACTTCGGTGAAAACAGCGGCTCCGTGCAGACAGGCCGACGCCCTGTTCTTGTGGTTCAGGCAGACAACTTCAACGAGCACAGCCCTACCACAGTCATCGCCGCAATCTCCAGCGCACATAAGTGCAAGTATCTCCCTTCTCATATCTTCCTGGGTGAAGAGTACGGCCTCACGCAGCCCTCTGTTGTTCTTCTGGAGCAGATCCGAACAGTAAACCAGAATGAGCTGGGTGCGTACATCGGCATCGTTGATGACGGGGACATGCTCAATACCATTTCCAATGGGCTGAAGAAGACCCTTGGTATGTGGAGATATCAGACGGCCCGAACAGGAACACGATGCCTTTGTGGGCGCTGTTTACAGGAGTACATGGACACACGAGCTTATATCATCAGCAGGCTCGACCCGTTCCAGAAGCAAAAGGATAGCTGTGACCGGTGCGGAAAACCCGGATTCGATTACGCACTGAAGGAACGAACCAAGCGATTCTAATTCCATAGGCAAAAGAAGGGAACTGCAGTTTTCAGCAGTTCCCTTTCGGTTATTTCGATTTGTTGTCTACGGCGTGGGCCAACAGCATATTCAATGCGTCTTCTTTTGCTCGCTCATCTGCGTTACGCGATGCTACCAATAGCTGGATCTCATATTCCGACAGCGTGGAATCTTCAACTTCTTGTCTTCCTAGAAGGTAATCTACAGTGACGCCAAAGAGATCAGCCAGCCGGATCAAAGCATCTACGGAGGGCTGCCGGTTTCCCGTTTCGTAACGAGAATACACGACGGAGGATACGCCAAGTGCATTTGCGACCTGAAGCTGCGTCAGGTTTTTGCGAACACGAATTTCTTTAATGTTCACTCGATGCTCCTCCTTTCCCTTAATATATATATTTTACTACCGCTGTGGAAACGAATAAATTACCGATTCGGTAATTACCATCTTGATCACTTACCAATTTGGTAGTACGATATACCACTGAGGTAATGTTTCTGTGTCACTTCGCATCCCTCGGAAGCGGAGGACATCATGAGATTGAAAGAAATCAGAATAAGTCGCAAACTCAAGGTGCAGGAGGTCACGGAATATCTGTGCTGCTCACCGTCTGTTTACAGCCGCTACGAGAGTGGTAAAAGAGAGCCGTCCATTGAAACGCTCCTGCGACTGTCGAAATTGTTCAAGGTTTCCGTGGATGAACTGCTCGGAAACGAAGAGGTCGTAGACACAAGCATAACCGAAGATGAGGCCATGATGGTCCAGGTAATGCGGCAAGCCGATGAACGAGCCTGCCAAGATGCTTTGGTATTACTCAGGTGCCACAAAACCAAATAACTAAACGATAAACAGAGAGATGCAGAGTGACACAGTGCTTTGCCTCTCTCATGCGAGAAGCACCGCGTTTGCGGTGCTTCTTTTTTCTATGTTCGCAAGGAAGCACGCACATTTGGTCTCCGGTCTTGTGCGAGCTTATTATCTTCAAAAATACGACCTTGGAGCCGTTTTTGCCAAATTGGCGCACTGGAAACAGGGTTATTGCCAAAACGGCGATGGCGGCACGAATTGGCAAATATTATAATTAAGACGAAGTATACTCAGTGTCAATTTGCGGATATATGTGCGAGGTTAAGATGGGAAAAACAATCTGCGAATACTACTCCAATGTGACGGCTAAGCCTGTTGATTGGCTCTGGTATCCATATATACCTTACGGCAAGCTGACCGTAATCCAAGGCGATCCTGGCGAGGGCAAATCTACGTTTGTTCTCAATTTGGTATCTCTTCTAACAAATGGCCAGAAAATGCCTGATGGATATCGTTTGCCCGGACCGGGCGTTGCTATTTATCAGTGCGCGGAAGATGGAATGGCTGATACAATCAAGCCCCGGCTGATGAAGGCTGGGGCAAACTGCGACAGGGTTGCCTACATTATTGATGACGATATTGCCCTAACCCTGGAAGACGGCAGGATAGAAGCTGCAATCGAAGAGACCGGAGCCACTGCCTTTATTATTGATCCCTTACAGGCTTTTATTCCTCCGGATGCTGACATGCAAAGCGCTACTAAAATGCGTTCTGTCATGCGCAAGCTAGCAAGCACTGCAGAAAAGCACCACTGTGCTGTCATTCTGATTGGACACATGAACAAAGGAAACGGAGCTAAAAACCTGTACCGGGGACTTGGGTCCATCGACATTGCAGCTATTGCGCGAAGTGTTTTAATGATATCGAGGGATGAGAGCCGTCCTGGGATTCGTTACATGTATCCGATCAAATCGAGCTTGGCACCTGAAGGTGCTGCTATCGCTTTTTCCTTCTCTGATTCAGGTTGCATTGAGTGGCATGGCCGTTACGAGCTGGACACAACAGCCTTGATTGACAGCATTACCGTCAAAACTACAAAACGGGAAAAAGCACGAGCAAAGATGATTCAGCTTTTGGAGCATGGGGACAAGCCCGCCAAGGAAGTATATGCAGGGCTTTCCAATATTGGCATCGGAAGTCGGACCGTTGAGAAGGTCAAGAAGGAATTGCAGATTAAGACGTACCGTTCTGGCGGCTGCTGGTACTGGCAGCTCCCTCAAAAATTGGATGAGGCATAACCCCTTTGCCTCGTTACAGAGCAAACATTCAGGAGAGATATTATGCAGAAAAAACTGAGGGTCGCCGGTTATGTGAAACTGGAAAAGCTATGGGAGCGCAGGTGTTGCTTTTCAGAAAGAATGAGAAAACTTTTCAGAAAGAATGAGAAAAGCGTGTTGCGATTTTGCAACAAAAAGGCAAAAGAAAAAAGGCGTTTACAACGGGTTAAAAAGCCCATGTAAACGCCTTTTAAATACGTGTGAAAACGGTAGTTTCAGGAGAAGATGGAGGGAGCACAGCTCCCTCTCATCGGCCCCTTTTGTCATGCATTCGGCGGCACGCCGCTGGCGTGTGCCTCAGCCTTGCCTGCATCGTCCGCGACGCCGATCACGTCCTCCAAAACGATCTCCCCGATGTCGGGGTTCTGTAGGCGCTTGACGAAGTCGCTGGTATAATTGGAACCTCGGGAGACGACGATGCCGGTGAGCAGCGTGCCCAACCACGGAACCGTGAAGGAGACGCCCACAAGGGCGTACAGATCGACCCCTGCAGCAAAGCAGATAAAGACCGAGATCAGGATCGCCGCCAACTGTGTAGCGAAGGTCTTGTACTGCTTTTTTTCCAACATTTCAAGGATGGTTTTGCCGTACTGGATAAGTGCCTCGACCGTGATGGCAAGCACAAGGATCAAAACAATTGTCTGCATATGTATACCTCCGTATGAATAAATACACAAAGAGCCGTTATGCCACCACGCGAACGTACTCTGCGGAGATCCATCCGTCCAAGCCGTCGGTCTCGACAAAATACCAGCCGTCACACTCGTCAATGACCTCGAACTTTTGCCCAGCCTTAACGCTGTCAACCTGTTTGAAATCATCGGTGCCCGGACCGCTGCGCACGCGGAGGCTGTCCGCAGTGACCGCAATGATTTTGCGCCGGATGGCCTGAGCCGCAGGAAGCATGAGCTTGTCCGCCATGGTGAGGACGGCTACCTGGTCGCCGGGCGTCATGGGCCCAATAGAGAGCACATTGTCTGCCACAGTGCAGCCAAGCTGCAGGGACGCAGCCAGGTTCTGCAGCATCTTCACATCTCCCGTGCTTGCAGGCCCAATATTGATGATGCACGCTTCGCTGGAAAGAGGTTTGATGCTTACAGGACCGTATGTTCCGACGCGGTTTTCACAGCCGCAGTAGGGTGCTGGATTGATGGCGGCCGAGGCTCTCCGCGCCGTCCGTACCTCAAAGTGACAGTGTTTGTAGCCCCCGGCAGCATTGCCCGTATTGCCCATGATCCCAATCGCAGCGCCGGCATTAACGCTTTGTCCGGTCCTCACCACCGGGGCCTGTGCCATGTGACAGTAGTAATAGAAGCGGCCGTCATTGCCCTGAATACAGACGTAGTAGCCCCACTCCCACGTCCTGTCCGTCTTGTTTGTAACAATGCCGGAGAAGACCACGATCCCTGCGACTACCGCCCGGATCATGCTGCTGTCAACTCCCACAACATCAATACCGCCGTGCCATGTTTTGCCGCTGTTCCGGGTGTATCCGAAGCGCCCGTAACTATAAGCAATTTGGTTTCTTCCTTCAAAAATTGTCATGCTGCACCTCCAGATATAATAGGGCTTCGGCGCTGCATCCAGCGCAGCGCCTTGCGTAATTCGTTTAATTCATTGTGTACATAGATGCGGGCTGTGACTTCCACGTCCTTATGCCCGAGAATTTTTGCGATACTATAAATATCCACGCCATGGCGGCGCAGATAGGTTCCATGTGTGTGCCGCAGCTCGTGGGCTGTAAGGCGCGGCATGTCTTTATACCTTTGCGCCATCCGGTCCATTTCCGTCTTGAGCCTGCGGCTCCAGGTGTCCGGGCGCATCAGCCCGCCATCCGGGCCCGGAATCAGATATGGACTGTCTGGATATCGCTGCCGCAGCAGTTCCACAGCTTGCAGAGCGCGGTCCGTCAGAGGATTTGTGCGATAACTCAAAGACTTCGGCGCGGCTGTCTCCGGGGCTTGTCCGCGTGGTTTTCGCACGGTGCGGGCGACGCTGTAAACATGCCGTCTGGTGTCGAAATCCGACTTGAAAAAACCCAGTAGTTCGCCCCGGCGCACGCCGGTTTCCAAAGCCAGGACCACCTCCGGCATGGTCTGAAGGAACCAAGCGGAGGCGATCTCGATTTCTGCATTTGAAAACACCTCCTTGACGCGCGGTGTAGCTGTGCTCTCGATTTTTACCTTGTGGGCCGGATTATGCTCGCACAGGCCATTCTCGACCGCTGTCTCTAATATCCCGTTGAGGCACATTTTAATCTTGCTGCAGACGGACTTTGACAGGTGGGATACACTGTTATAAAACGCCTTGATGTCCATGGGGGTCAGGTCCATCATGACGCAGCTGCCCAGCGCAGGGAGAATATGCCGCCGCACTGTTATTTCATACGTTGTTGTATAAGCGGTGGGTGTGACGTCCGGCTTCTTGTACACGTTCAGCCAGCGGGCGGCCCAACCACCCAGGGTGAGTATGTCGGCCTGCTTCTCCGGTGTGCCATGGCTTTCCAGCCATCGCTCTGCGCGGCTTTTTGCCTGGGCCGTTGAACGGCCATAAAATGCCTTTTTAATAGGGGTATTATCGGCTTTAAACCCGATGGTTACAGCAATCTTTTTTAGCTTTTTGGCACTCATAGCTTCGTCCTCCATAACATTTTTTCATAATTATAGAGAACGTTTTTTTGCACGTCTGGATTTTGGAATTTAGCTTGCTTACGGTGCTAATTTTCTGCGCGGAGCTACAGGCGGCAGCTTCAAGCATCTCATGACTTTAAATGAACTCGTTGCACACAGCCATCCGATAACGAACGGAAATGGAGTGTACACCTGGGACGCAACCTCTGGTGCCGCAACAGTATCCGTACTCATAGAGACCACTACTAACAACACAAAGCCTGTGAATATTTCTGTAGGCAACCGCGGAGGTGGTCAAGCGATGGATATTACAAACCCCTACATTGCTCAGAACATCATCGTACGGGCCTTGTAAGACCCGTATGCTTACGGTGCTAATTTTCAGTGCGGGGTTGTGGGCGGTGCACAAACCCATGCATTAACCGCAGAGCAACTCCCAAAGCTGACGGGCAGCATCGCACTTCATTCGAGTTCTGTGGGCACACCCGTCTATTATTGCACCGGTGTTTTTTCTGCCGGGCAGGAAAATAGCAGCGGTTATAAAGATGGAGGCACTTATAATACGGGAGCGAGATCAGTTGGAGAAGTTCGGTTCAGCGTGGGCGGTGGCGCGGCACACAATAATATGCCGCCATACCTTGCACAAAACATCATCGTGCGAGCATTGTGAGCCCCACATGCTTACGGTGCTAATTTTCTGCTGCGCAGCTGGGGTGGCAGCGCAATACACAATCACGGCGGTAATACTGGCGGAACAGGACTTACCAGCTCACAAAATGGTCCGCATGTGCACTACTATGCAACAAACCCGAACAGCCAAGGCAGTTCTTACTTCGGACCCGGTATTGCAGGCTCAAGTGAACATGGGCCTAATGCGAGTACAGATTCATCTGGCAAGGGAGATCCGCATCACCATGCTATAAGCGCTGCCGATCATATGCCGCCATATCTTGTGCAAAACATCATCGTGCGCGCACTATGATATTCTGTGCGAGATACGGAGGCAGTATTGATATTGCCTGCCCATGTGGAGAACCATCCTGCTGATCCAACGATACTCCACCGTAGCCCGCACCGTGGGAATTCCAAACCCCAATAGACCATTGCTCAGCGGTGCGGGATACAAACGTAATTGCGCTTGCTGGCAGATTGCGAGTTTCTATTTTTGCCTGCGCAGCACCGCCCACAACCCCGCACTGAAAATTAGCACCGTAAGCTAACGGGAAGCGTTCAGCCAATTTTTTGCAGTTGAAAAAGCCGTCTGCCGCGCCGGAACTGAGTGAATCACCGATTTTAGCATAAAGCACTGCGTATACGGTTTTACTGAGATCGTCATTGAAATTGACGCGAGCGAAGGCTTTACTGTTGACCCCTCCGGTGTAAGTAATAACATTGGGAGAGTACCACCATTCACCGATACCCGGCATGCTTTCTTCCAGCGCAGCGAGCCTGTTCCTCATGCTTGCCAGCATGGTCATCAGAGCCTCCAGCGTTGCCGGAGAAGACGGCAATGCAGGGAGTGACACCGGAGCGGTAAAGGGGACAGTTACCGCCGCGCCATCGCCATTTTTCTGCAGGTAATTGGACATATCAACAGTTTCGGCAGCGTCCTCCGCCCGCTGTGCGGCAGCTTCAGCTGCTGCCTCGGACAGTGCGGCAGCGGCGGCGCTATTTGCCGCTGCGGACTTGCTGGAGGCTGCATTGGTCTCAGAGGTCTTTGCTGCAGCTGCACTGTTTGCTGCGGCGGACTTGCTGGAGGCCGCATTGGCCTCAGATGTGGCGGCAGCGGCAGCGCTGTTCGCCGCCGCGGTTTTACTGGATGCAGCATTGGTTTCTGAAGTCTTTGCTTCAGACGCGCTGCTTGCCGCAGCGTTCTTGCTGGCGGCCGCGGCATTCTCAGACGCCTTTGCCGCTGCAGCGCTCGCTGCTGCCGCTTCGGCATCGCCCTCGATCTGCTCCACCAGTACAGCAGCCTGTTCCACATCTCCAGCCACCGCCTGCTGTGCCTGCTGCGCCTGCTGTGCACTCTGTGCGGCGGCGTCCTGTGCATCTTCTGCGCGCGATGCATCCGCAGCGCTCTGTGCGGCGGCATTTTCGGCGTTGTCCAGAAGCCCCTGCATTTGTTCCAGCGTATTCTCAAATACATTTTTCGGCGGCGCGGCAGTACCCTCTACGCTGGCGGCAAGCTGCAAGCCGTTGGACTGCAGCTTGATGATCTCTTCACCTGTGGAGGACTTGGCCACAAACTGCACATCCAACTGTCCGGCATACGCAGTGAAATCCGCCTCCACAGGCCAGGTAATAATAATCTGCCCCTCATTGTCGGGATCTACGGAAACCCTCAGCTGCTTGTTTATGAGCGTCATATAGTCCGGATGGGAAGCGCGCACATACCAGGTCATCGCGGACAGGTCGTGCCCGTCGTGATAGCGTGGGCCGGTGACGTCGTAGACCTCCGCGCGTGCTTCGCCTTGTGTATGCAGGCCGGCCTCCGGCCCAAAGTACACATATTTGTCTTTGAACTCAATCGAAATAGCCATAAGAACCTCCAAGAAATTGTTCAGACAACGGAGCCGGTGAGTTTGGTCCATTGGCTGTCCCTTGTAGTCCGGACAAGCAAAGTTCCCTGGGTGCTGTAGGAAAACACAAGGTCCGCATAGTTTCCCGCAAGGTTGTCCACCTGTCCGGCCCGTGTTGCAAAATCTGCGTTTTTAGCCGTTTCAGCTGCGGCTGCATTCTCAGCTTGAGCCGCAGTCTCAGCGCTCTCCGCGCTCTTTGCAGTTTCGGCAGTCTCAGCGCTTTTCGCCGTATCCGCCGAACCCGCGCTGGCGGCGGTGTCTGCCTTTGTGGCCGTCGCTGCTTTTCCGGCGGATTCCGCATATCCCGCCTCGGATGCATAGGCGGCCCGTGCGGCGCTGTCCGCGTAGATGCTCTGCGCAGGCGCGCCCACCGGATACTCCACCACATAGGTGCCGCTGTCCTCAATGATCCGCACACGCTGGCCGGCAGCGAACCGCACGGCCGTGTTGCACTTGTAATGCTTCAGACTTTCCGTTTCCGCCCCGTTGAAGATGAGCGCGATGCCGTCCTCGTATACAGTACCCACCGTGGCGAAGGACTGGCCGGGCGGGTCCGGCTGCACGATGGCTTGCTGCTCCTGATACGTCTCCAGGATCATAGATACACCACTCTCTTTCCCGTATGGGTCATTTTGTACGGCTGTTCCAGCTCCAACCGCCAGCCTGTCTCTTCGTACAGCGTGCTCTCACCATCCCGCACCAGCTCCACCAGGTCAAAAACAGCGTGCCGCCCGCTGGGGCCGGTGTAAAACGTACGGGTCTCCGTGGACTGCAGGCTTTTAAACCGCTTGTTGTCCGCATACGCCTGCAGCTCCGCCTGAGATGCAATGTTGTCCAGCTTCTCATAGGACACGACCCGCCGTCCCAGGTTCACGGTGGAGAAAACGCTGTCCGGCCTGTCGTTGACCGATACGGCCCGCATGGACGTCTCCAGATCCGGGTTATCCACTTCCGCAATAAAGACGTTTGGATGGTCGAACAGATCCACCGCCTGCGTCCACTCAGGGTATTGGATGGAATACTCTCCATCCCGGTACGTCACGGATATCGCATCCGCGGACGGCATGCGGAACGCACTGCAGTGTACTGTGCCGCCGCCGTCCATCCAGATGCTGTTGTAGTTGATCTCCGCCGCCAGGGCGTTGATGATCGTGAGACGGTCTGTGCCCGGCTCCCAGTCCTCCCGGTCCGCCTGCAGCGTGGCGGTGTTTGCCTCCACGAAAAAATCCGTGATGCCGGATTCGACCAGCAGTGCCTGGATGGCTGCCGTGTACAGCGTACCCTTTGCCAGATGCAGCCGCGTCTCTATCTTCGAGGACATGGCAAGATAGGTCAGGTCATAGGCTGTAAGGCTCACCACAGGCCGCATGCCGTCGTGTTCCGTGTATGCATCGGTAGGGATATACTTGCCGAGCGGCTGGCGCACGCCGTCGATGGTGAGCACCGGCTGGATCACGTCCGTGAGGTAGTTGACGGCACGGTTTTGTGCAAACTTCCCGCTGAGCGCCCATTTTACGGCGGCGTCCGCCGTCACCGAAATGGCTGCACCGCCGCCTTTGAATGCGGTAAGCCGTGAATACTCCACGTTATCCCGCAGCACCAGGTATTCCACCGATACATTACTCATAGCTGATCTCCTGCCTGTGATCTGTCTCGACAACAGTGAACTGTACATCCCACGCGCGGCCATGGGCCGCCTGAATGTTTCCCAGCACCCCGATCACAACATCGCCCCAGCAGTCTTTGTAAACTACGGCAGAACCCAGTAGGCCGCGCAGGGTATCCATCTGTGCGGCGTCCCGGAGCGTGAAAGCGAAGTCGTGGCTGGCGTCTTGCATGCCACAAGTATATGGCTCGGGTTTTGTGCGGCCGTAGTAGTGTACGTAGTCCACCTGTGCGCTGTAGCTTCCGTCATGTGCGGGCCTCTCACCGGCCCGCAGCCGCAGCTTCAGCCAGGGCGCGCCATCCTCAACGGCCCCCAATACGGCGTTTTCAATCGCCAGGAAGGCGTGGACGGGCGCGCTGTCGCCGTAGAATCCCTCCGGCGTGACGCCGCGCACAGTATACACATGCTTTCCGGTACACAGACGGTCTGTGATCCCGCTGCCCGCTGAGCGCGCAATGGGGACACCGTCCCGCAGTATGAAGTATTCGGCGTATGCGGCGTCCGTTTCCCAGGATATTTCAATGGCGCTTAAACGGGCATTGAAAGCTGCTTCAATAGTTGGTCCGGGAACGTTCAGAACGGTAATGGAGCCAACGGCCGGAGCGGATTCCACGCCGAACACTGTCTTTATCGCCAGCTGCACAGGATATGTCCCATCCTGCAGGAAATACGGCATGCGGAACTCCTTGGCCGTGCTGTGCATCCAGCCTGTATCATAGTCCCCGATCTGGATGCGCACGCCCTGCTGGTCCGCAGACTGCCAGCGGATGGTGGGGCGCGGTTTTGTGTCCGTGTATACAATGACCGGCACGGCCGGAGCCCGGCGGATGATGATGGTCGCTGCGGCGCTGTAGGAACCCCACACACCATCGCCGTTTTTGGTGCGTACACGCCACATGAGTGTACCCTGTGCAAACTGTCCGGCGGGTGTTGCGAAGCTGGAGGCGTCGGTCTCTGCGGTGCTGAGTGTGGTGTACTGTCCGCCCATGTTGGAGCTGGTCTGCAGCTCGTAGGCGGTCTGCGCTGTGCCGGTGGATATCTCATGCCGCCACACGAAGGTGACGCCCTGAGTATCTTCCACAATAGTGCCCACAGGGGAGACACACACAGGCGTGCTCAGCGCGTCCTGGGTGTTGACGTGTATCCACTCGCTGGTGCCTGCAGCGCCGGTGTTGGCCGTCACCTCAACCTGCCACTCAATATCGTCTGCAGTGAATGTATTTGCCGGGAAGTCGTGCCAGGTCTGCGCACCGCTGATGGAGACACTCTTGACGTCCTGCTGTCCCTGAGTGCGCCAGCGCAGCACGGCCGAAGTCTGGACGATCTCGCCGGGCGCATCCTCGGCTCCCTCCGCTGTGACAGACCAGCCGAAGCGGTTGACCTGGTGCTTCAGCACGCGGCCGCCGTCCGCCGGATACAGGTCTGCGGGCGTGACCGGCAGTTCCTTGTTGTTGAAGGTGGTCCAGCTGCTTGCAGTGGTCCCGCCGCTGGTGTCCGTTACCTCGACCTGCCAGTCGATGTCCCCGGCAGGGAGCACGCCCGCGGGGATCGTGTAGCCTTGTGTGGCGTTGTTGACAATATATTCTGTGTACGCCGGAGCACCGTTTTTCCGCCAGCGCAGCTTTGCCGATACTTGCCGGATGGAGCCAGACAGGTCGTCCGGCTTCGTGTAGTTCATGCCCCATGAAAAATTGACGGCAAAACCCTTGTAGGTCGTGGCCCGGCTGGAGGGCGTCAGATCCGTCAGCCGAACAGCCGTGCTTTGGAACTGCACCGTGGCATACCCGCCGCTCGCCTGTGCGCCGGAACTGGACGTGACCACGACCTCCCATTCCATGCCGGGGTCGGCAGCATTGGGAACGAGCCCCGTGTCGAAGTCGATGTATGTGTTGGGGCCGGGCACACGGACGGAAGTCCATGTGCCGGAGCCTTTTGCCCGATACTTGAAGTCCGAATACGCTATGGTGAGCGTTCCGTTGATGGGTTTCTCCGCCGTGACATTCCAGGAAAAACGGTGGTAAAACCCTTTTTTGATCGTCGTGTTGGCTGGGGAATAGCCGGATGGCGTTATCTTGCCCGCATGGGTCTGGATCGTCGCATAGGGCACATGATCCGAGCCGTCCACCCAAAATTGGGCAGCGCCTGTCTGGTTCTCGGTCGTAATGCCGATCTGGCACGAGAGATTGCCAGCGCCCCTTACCCCGCCGGAGGTAATCTTCCATTCGGGGCCGTTCCAACTCGGGCCTGCAATTTGCCCAAGGATCAGGCTGAGGGGGTACGGCGCATGGCAGTACACCGCAAGTACGGATGCGGAATCAAGGACCTCGCCGGAAGGCACCGGAGACTTATCAAAAAACAGCCAGCCCCAGTCCGCCTTGTCTGCACCCAGGTTGTCGATGCGCAGCTCACCCACACCGCCGGACAGATTCTTCAGATTTTGCGAACCGTTGCAGTATACGGTATACTGTCCCACTGTATCAACGCCTTCTTTCTACCGCCGTGCCAGTCCCATGCGGACGGTCATTTTCTCGTTTTCAAGCATGCGCTTAATGGCCACATACGTTTCAATGTCATCCACCTTGAAGATGTTCTGGCTGTTGTCCACGAAAGTGGCACCGCCGCCCTGCGCGGATATTAAGGCGCGGGATTGTTCGGCGGTATAGACCGCCTCGCCGCCTGTAAAGCGCATCAGCTCCGGCCCGTTTTCGCCAACCCAGCGCCAGCCGGGTGTGGCGGAACGAGTGCCGCGGGCGTAGCCCGCGCCGCCGACCTGCGCCTGCAGTTCGCCCATACTGGGCACCTGTATCGTACCGGTGTTGATCATGGGCACGCCGCGGATCGCACTGATCAGCATGGCGATGCCGGATGTCACCAAAAACACCGCAGCGCCCACCATCAGCAGGTCCGCCGCCAGCATAACGAACTGGGAACCGGCCGCGGCTGCTGTTGGCCCCGCAGCGGCAAGCGCTTTCGTGGCTGAAGCGGTGCCCGTGGCCACGATACGCATGCCCAGGGCCGTGCCCGTCGCCTTTACGGCGATCAGCGCAAGCCCGCCGCTGACGAGCACCACTGCCGGATTCAGCTCCGACAGGAACCCAATGACGTCCGCGCCTACGCCGATGATTTCGCCTGCCGCGTCCACGATGGCCAAGATCTGGTCTTCGTGGTCCAGCAGCACCTGAGCGAACGTCGTCTTAATTTTCGTCTCGATTGGCTCGATGCTTTTCGCCAGCTCCACATACCGCAACTGCAGATTGTAGTTTGCCTTCTCGGCCTCGATCATATCGGAGTTCCCGGTCTTGTAGCTCTCCCACAGTTCGTCCAGCCCTTCCTTGCGCAGCGTCTGCAAAGCAAGGTTCTGGCGGCTGGCCTCGGAGCGTGTCCGGCCCAGACGTTCGTTGAATTTCTCCACATCCACGCCCAGGCGGCCCAGCAGCTCGGAAAACTGGCCCGTGGCCTCGCCGGTGGCGATGGTCTCCTGCAGGGAATCGGCCAGGGATTCAATTTTCATGGTTTCCGGGAACTTGACGACCGCGCCCGCCAGCAAGTCAACGGCCTCATACGCCTTGTCTGCATCGTCGAACCCGGTGGCGAGAATGTTGGACAGCGCCTCCACCACTTCATTGGTGTCGCCCGTGACGGCATAGAGCTCGCCGGCCTTGTTGTGCAGCTGTTCCATGCCCATGCCGGCGTCCCTGGCATTTTGCTCCAGGAAAGAAAGGTCGCGCCGCAGCTCCTTAGTCTGCTCCATCA
>ENA-OQMY01000238-OQMY01000238.1-human-gut-metagenome-genome-assembly--contig:-NODE-238-length-16755-cov-2.818258_pt1 | contig 16755 bp, 17 predicted proteins | sample MGYA00242623_ERZ504868 | MGnify/ENA primary metagenome ERZ504868 (study PRJEB26092, sample SAMD00036386) | human gut metagenome | host: Homo sapiens | study: EMG produced TPA metagenomics assembly of...
CGCCAGGCCGATGACAAGGTCATACCGGGTGACCCAGATGACGCGGCGAAAATATACCGCCCAGCTCGTCGTGCCCCAGATATGCTGTGCCGAAGGCGCGGCGAGCATGGCCGTGAGGTTCTGGTCCGTCGGGGGATTGGCTTGCGATGAGACCCCGGGAACAGCGCCGTGTAACACCACGCAAAGCAGGATCAAGCACCCTGCGGTGAGCGAAAGGTTGCGGCGAAGCACGTTCCATACGGTGCGCCGCCGCGTTGCGTTTTACAGCTTCTGCCTGCATCTGTGCGCCTCCTTTACTGCAGCTTGACGCGGGGGTCAAGCACGGAATACAAAATATCGGTGAGCAGGTTCACCGCCATGATGATAACGGCAAACAGGATAACGCAGCCCTGTACGGCGGGGTAATCCCGCGCCAGGATGCTGGACATGATCAGCGAGCCGAGCCCCGGCAAAGAGAACACCGTTTCGATGATGACGCTGCCGCCCAGCATGCTGGCGATGCCGATGGAAAAAAGCGTGGTGGTGGAGATCATTACGTTGCGCAGGATATACCACACGCGCACGCGCATGGGGGCAAGGCCCTTGCTGCGGGCAAAATCCACATAGTCGATGGTAAAAATCTGCGCCACCTCGTTCTGCATATTGCGGATGAGCAGCGCCGAGATGCCCAGCGACTGTGTGAACGCCGGCAGGATGAGGGACCACACATGCTCGCCGAGGGTATCGCCCCAGCCGGAGATGGGGAACCAGTGCAGCTTCAGCCCGAAGAAATACATCAGAAGGATGCCGACCCAGAACGCAGGCACCGCCATGACGACCAGCGCCGAGGTATTTACGGCCTTTCCGGCGGCGTTGTGCTTGTTCACACCCGAAAAATAACCGATGGGCAGCGCCAGCAGCATCGTGAACAGAGCCGTCATGCCCGTGAGCGAGGCCGTCACCTGAAAGCGGCGCGCAAGGATCTGCGAAACAGGCTCGCCGCTGAGGATGGATTCCCCGAAGTCCAGCCGCAGGCAGTTTTTCATAAACAGGAAAAACTGCTCATAGATGGGCTTGTCGATGCCCATCTTGGCATGGAGCATGGCGCGTGATTCTTCGGTGGCGCGCGCGCCGAGCATCACGTCGGCCGGGTCGCCCGGGATAAAGCGAATCAGCGCGAAGATCAGCACCATCACCAGCAGCAGCACCGGGATCATCTGCAGCACCCGTCTTTAAAATGTAATTGATTTCTTTCACGGACATCTCCCCGACAAAAAAGATATGCGAAAGCCCTCCGCCGTCGGAGAGCCTTCGCAATTGGATCGCTCTTTTCCGCTTTAATGCGACAAAGTTAACTTACAGTAAATTATAGCAAACACAAACCAATTGTCAAGCTAAAATGTAACGGCCAGTACAACAGCGGGCGCATCGCCCACGTTGTAAAAATCATGCAGCACGCCGGGCGTCACGCGGATGGTGTCTCCCGGGCCGAGCAGCTCCTCGCCGCCCGCGCGCAGCGCGCGGATGCGCCCCGCGATGACAAAGCATACCTCGGTGTAAAGGTGGCTCACCATTTTGCCGCTGGAGGAGCAGCCGGGCTGCAGCGTGCACAGCACCATCGTCACGTCGCCCGCGTGGCCCGGGGCAAGCTGCTGCGCGTTCAAAAGCTGGTAGCGGACGCCCGGAAGATCAATGGGCATTGTGCGCCGACCGTCCGGCGGCAGCACGCAAAAGCCGCTCTCTCCGGCGTCGTCGCCGGTTTCGCCGCGGCTTCCGGCCGTGTAATCGGAATTGTTCATCAGGCTCACAAGCGAGACGTCCAGCGCCTGCGCAATGGCCCGCAGCGCGTCCAGAGACGGGTTTTTGATGCCGCGCTCCAGCTGGGAAAGGAAGCTGACGGTATACCCTGTTTTTTCACTGAGCTGGCGCAGAGTGAAGTTTTTCCGGCGCCGCAGCTCGCGGATGGATTCCAGCATAACATGCACCTCGTTTCACTGATATTGTACGGGATGCGGCGGCGTTTTGCAAGCCCCGATTTTGCATTCAAAAACAAAAAAGAGTATCTTTATACATATTTTCTATTGACAGGGCGCAGCCGGAGATTTATAATTTGGTTTAACTTCCAGTTAAAAACAAGCGTTTACGGCAGGAACAGGGTGGGGCCGGGCGCGGGGAAGAAAAAACTTGTGAAGGAGTTTTCAATATGAAAAAATTGATCGCCAGCCTTTTGGCGGCGGCCCTGCTGGCAGCGGGCCTTGCCGGCTGCGGCGGCGCGCCCGCCTCCTCCGGCGGCGCGGCGGCCTCGGGTGCGGCGTCCGCCTCCTCCGGCGCGGCGGACGCGGGCATTGCGCAGCAGATCGTCGTTGCACGCAATAAGGACGCCGCTCTTGTGGACCCGACGCAGACCTCCAACGCCACGGACCTGATGACTGTGGCCTGGAACTTTGAAGGCCTTGTGTTTCCGGTCCGAATGACGGCACCGCCATCGAGGGCGCTTTGGCCGAGAGCTGGGACGTTTCCGAGGACGGCCTGACGTACACCTTCCATCTGCGCGACGGGCTGAAATTCTACAATGGCGACGCTGTTACGGCAGAGGATATCCTGTATTCTCTCAACCGTGCCATCGACCCGGTAAAATCCATCTTCGCGGGCTTTCTGACGGCCATCGCGGGCATTGAATGCCCCGACGACACGACGGTCGTTGTGACGCTGAAGGCCCCGACGCCGGACTTCCTGTCCAATTTCACAATGCCCTGCTGCGCCATTGTCCAGAAGGACAGCGGCGAGAGCGGCGACTATAAGGACCTCGTCACCTGCGGCCCGTATTATATTGCCGACTGGGTGAAAGACCAGTACATGCTGTTCAAAAAGAATCCCAATTACTACGACCCGTCCAAGGCTGTTACCGAGGAGATCAAGGTGACCGTCGTGGCGGATGATTCCACCCGCCTGATGGAGTTCCAGAACGGCGACATCGACCTGATGATGAGCACGCCGCGCAACAATCTGCCCCAACTCAGCGCGGACAGCAACTATAAGGTAGAAGCCTTTGACACCGTAACGGTGAATTACATCGGCTTTAATGTGGAGGCTGAGGCGGTCTCCAGCAAGGAAGTGCGCCAGGCGCTGGCGTATGCCACCAATGTGGATGATCTTATCGTGGGCGCGAACCAAGGGTACGCCCAGCGCGTCACCACCTTTACCGACAATCTGGACGTGCTGCGCAACACCGGGCTGGAGGGCTACACCCACGATGTGGAAAAGGCGAAATCCCTACTGGCGGATGCGGGCTATGCCGACGGCCTGACGCTCACGCTGAGCATCACCTCCGGCAATACCACGGAGGCACAGATCGCCGCCATTCTAAAGGAGCAGTGGGCGCAGGCGGGCGTGACGCTGGAGGTCACCCAATACGACGCGGCCACGCTTACCGCCATGAAGAAAAACGGCGAGTATCAGGTGGGCCTGACCAATCTGGGTCGCACGGGCCCGGACAGCGCCTTGGCATTGTCTTTCATTGTGTACAACCCAATCACCAACGGTATGTATACCGGCTGGCAGAATGATGAGTGCGAGAGCCTTTATCTGGCCTCCTGCTCCGAGCTGGACGTTGAAAAACGTGCGGAGATGTGGGCGCGCATGCAGGAGATCGAGCTGGACGAAGCGCCTCTCATCCCCACCTATGTGAACCAGGACGTCTATGCCATGCACAGCAATGTGTCCGGCGTGCAGTATAACCTGTTCCTGGGCATCCTGCCTTATACCATGCAGAAAACGGTCTGAGCGCGAAAAATCGTGCACAGCGCAGGATAAAGGATAAAAAGCAGCCCGCCCCGGCGGCCGAACGGCCTTTGGGACGGGCTTTTGCCGTCCGGATGCAGGGACGGGAGGACGCTGCTGGGCGGCGCGTTTTTCAAAGCCCTGTGACGGGGACGGGCGCGCGCAGGACCGATGGACTCCGGTGTGACGGCGCAGTCGTAGGCCAATACGCGTACTCCTGCGTCCCGTGCGGCGCGCAAGGCGTCTGCGAAAGCAGGGTGCGTGCGCCGGTTGGGCGCGAAGGCGGCTGCGGGAGAAAATTGAACGACGAACAGCACGCAGCACGCAAAGCCCTGCGCCGCGGCGCGTGAAAGGCCCTCCAGATGCTTTATGCCGCGCAGCGTGGGCGCGTCGGGGAACAGCGCTGTGCCGTCCTCCTCCAGCGTGACGCCCTTCACCTCTGCAAGACACCGGCGCCCGCCGTGTTCCAAATAAAAGTCAAAACGGGAATCGCCCCAGGTGTATTCGGGGCGCAGTACGCTGGGAATCCAGCCTAACCCGCCGGAGGCCAGAAATTCCCGTGCCGCCGCATTGGGCGCCTGGCTGTCGATGTTCAGCAGAAGCGCGCCCTTCTGCACGGCGATAAGGTCGAATTTTGTCTTGCGCTTTGCGTCCGCGCCGAACCGCTGCAGCCATACCGGAGCGCCGGGCAGCAGCAGCTCGGCACAGCGTCCGGTATTTTTCACATGGCAGGTTTGCACGCCGTCCGCGGTTTTCACCTGTGCAAGGAAGCGGTTGGGCCGGGAAACGAAGCGTCCCGGGATCACATTGGAGTACTGCATCGCAGATTGTCCTTTCCGGCCGTCCGTCAAAGATGACCGTATGTATAGTTTTTATGTAAACATTCCGGATGGTATATTACACCCTGACGCCGCGCAGCGGCCCAACAAAACCGCACGTGCTGCGGTTTTGTATGGTTCAATGTTCTCAAAGCCCTGTGTGCCGGCACGGGGGCGTGCGCCATACACACGTGCAGCCGCGCAAGCGGCGGCTTTGGGGTTATTATACCCTGACGCCGCGCAGCGGCCCCAACAAAACCGCATGTGCTGCGGTTTTGCATGGTTCAATGTTCTCAAAGCCCTATGCGCCGGCACAGGGGCGTGTGCCATACACACGTGCAGCCGCGCAAGCGGCGGCTTTGGGGTTATTATACCCTGACGCCGCGAAGCGGCCCCAACAAAACCGCATGTGCTGCGGTTTTGCATGGTTCAATGTTCTCAAAGCCCTGTGCGCCAGCACAGGGGCGTGTGCCGTGCACACGCGCAGCCGCACAAGCGGCGGCTTTGGGGTTATTATACCCTGACGCCGCGAAAACAAAAGCCCCGTCCCCGGGCGGGGAACGGGGCGGTTCGGTTCAGCGTACAGTTGTCACGCGCAGGGAGATGTCTTCTTTTTCTTTGGGCTCAGGCTCGTCTTTGATAGAGCCAAAGGGCATCTGCGCCACCAGTCGGTAGCTTTCAGGTAAGCCGAACAGCGCGCGGACGTCTTTGTCGATGATGGGATTATAATGCTGCAGCGACGCCCCACGCCCAACTCCCGAAGGCCGCTCCAAACACTGAGCTGAAGCATGCCGCTGGACTGGAGCGCCCAGCCGGGGAAGTTGGCGGCATACAGCGGAAACTGTGCCTGAAGCGCCTGCACTACGGCTTCGTCGTAAAAATAGAGCACCGTGCCCGCGCCTGCCCGAAAGCTGTCGATCTTTTCACGGGCGACCTTGCCGCCGAAGGCGTCATAAACTGTATTCCACAGCATGTCCTGCTTTTCACCCAACGCCACGACGACCCGCGAGCTCTTCATGTTGAATGCGTCGGGAACAAGCTCTGCAAGCTTTTCCACCAGCGCGGTCACCTGGGCCTCGCTCACGGGCAGCTCTTTCCCAATGCTGTAGTAGCTCCTGCGTTTTTCCAGAGATTCGATGATCTTCATTTCAATGGCCTCTTTTGTAAAATTATTTGTATTTGCTCTGTTTGCCGCAGAACAATGTGTTAGCTTTGTCTAACTTTATTATATACTAATATAGTGTGAATTGCAAGCGGTTTGCATAAAATCCGGAAATTTTACCGGCGGATGAGGCCAAAAATGCCGCCCGCATCGGCTGCGGGCGGCTGCGAAATCAAGGGCGGGGAACGGTGTGTCATTTGGCGCTGTTGTATGCGCTGGGCATCCAGGGGTACAGTTCCCCGGCGCGGTCCGTATATGCTTTCAGGTCCCGCATCTGCGCGGCGACGTGCGGCATATCCATGCGCTTCACGATCTCGCCAATCAGCTCCGCTCCTTCGCCGGCCAGAGCTTTGCGCGTGGCCTCGTCGGGAATGGCGGTGGTGGGCATGTGGTCCATGGGGTCTGCGAAGCAGTACCCCGCGGAGCCGCTCTGATAGGCCAGTGCGAACAGATCGTTGAAAGGCGCGCAAGTCTGTGTATGCGGCGCGCTGTATTCAGTGGTGAGGGGCACGTCCTCCAGACGCCCCAGAAGCTGATAGGCACCCACAGTAATGGCGTGGAAAGCGTCCATGGACTTGAACAGGTCTTTGGCGGACTTGAACATCTGCATGCTCAGGTCGATGTACAGGATGGGGACGCCCGTCTCATCGAAGAAATCGCGCACCATGGGGCTGCACGTCATGTGTGCGGGCCCGTGAAAGCTGATGTAGACCTGCCGCTTGAAGCCCTGGCGAAGAAGGCTGTGGGCAATGGCGCTCAGGTAGTCGATGCCCTGGCGAACGCTCACCTGAACGGTACCGCGGCCGGAGGCTGTGGCACCGGCGTAGAAATAAGGCAGGCCCGTCAGCACCAGGCCGTCGCAGGCCTCGGCCATTTTCAGGGCGAAAGCCTCGCTGATGACGGTCTCGCTGTCCAGCGGCAATCCGCCGTGCATCTCCACCGTGCCCACCGGCACGATGATGATATCGTTGCTTTTTAAGTATTCATCTACCTCGCTGTTGAGCAGCTTGGGCAGAAAACGGGTGCGAAGTTCCATGGCAAGGTTACACTCCTTTTGCGTTGATAAAGCGCGGCGGCCGGCATTACTGTGCAGATTTTGCGGCTTTGCTGGCGGCCATTTTGGCGCGGATCTCGGGCGTGATGTTCCACACAAAGCGGAATGCGATCCAGGAGCCGACAAGGAAAATACCGGGGACAAGCACGCACAGCGCCTTGATGCCGGTAAGCGTGCCTGCGGACTGGGCGGCCAGGTTGGCGTCGTAGCCGATCCAGCCCAGTGCCAGCACGGCGGCAGAGTTGCCGACGGTTTGGCCGATGCGGCGGGACAGGTTGAAGGTGCCGTAGATGGAGCCTTCGGTGCGCTTGCCCGTCAGAAGCTCATTGTAGTCGATGGCTTCGCCCACGAGGTCCCCACTGCATCAGGATGGACACGCTTGCAATACCGCTGGCCATCGTGCTCCAGACGAGGTAGACGATGGCAGGAACAGAGAACAGCATCATGACGGCGAACAGGCCCATATACAGGCCGCAGCCGATGAGCAGACAGGTGCGGATGACCTTTTCCAGGCCGAAGTTTTTCAGCGAGCTTGGGCATGATGAGCAGGGCGACGATGCTCAGCGGCATGGAGACAACGCTGGCAAGGCTCATAATGCCGATGTTGCCCAATACATCGGAGTACATATAGGTGCCCAGTGTGGAACCTACATACTGCATGCAGCAGATACATACGCCGTGGATGCAAAGCGCAAGAAACGCGCGGTTCTTTTTGAAAACGGAAAGGATATCGGTAAATTTGACATTGGCGGCTTCTTCTTTGGGCGTATCCGCGACATTGCGCTCCTCTGTCCAATAATAGTGCAGGAAGCAGAACACGAAGCCGATGGACGCGCAGATGGCGGCGCCGATGCCGAAAGCCTTGGAAGTGTCGCCGAATTTGGCCAGCAGCTGCGGCAGGATCATCATTGGGATCACGTTGCCGATCATGGAACCAAAACCGCGGGCAGAGGACAGAGCGGCACGCTCGCCGTCGGTGTTGGCCATGGCGGAAAGCAGCGAACCCATGGGGATGTTGAACATGGTGTAGCAGCCCTCGTAAAGGATCTTGCAGAAGAACAGCACCACAAGCATCGTGTAGCCGTCGAACAGCGTGGGGACTGTCCAGAACACGATAGAGGTGATGGCCAGCAGCGGAGCGGCACGCAGCAGCCAGGGGCGGAACTTGCCGTTCTTATTGTGATGCTTTGCGTACATTTTGTCCATAAGCGCGCCCATCATCGGGTCGTTCACGGCGTCCCAGATGTTCCAGACAAGAAGCAGCGTCGCCAGGACGGCGGTATTGACCTGCAGCACGTTGGTGTAATAGCGGGTGACCATGGCGCCCATCAGCGCAAAGGTCATGCAGCCGCCAAGGTCGCCCATGGCGTAGCCGACTTTGTGCTTGAACGTCAGGCCGCTTTTTTGAGTGGTGGTAGCCATTTTGTGATTCCTCCTGTCATGTTGCGGCATTCCTCCCGGCCGGCAAGGCGCACCGCTGTATCATGGATACAGCATACAACAATTTTGTTGCAATTAAAATTGCAAATGACACATAGATTATTGCATTTATCTTAAAGAAAAGTTAAAATATACACAAAATCAACAATAAAATGAGGTGAAATTTGTGAAGTTGTCTGAGCTGGGGAGAATGCTGGAGGAAGCCGCGGGCGTAGAGGGGCGGGAGCTTTCCCTCGGAGAGCGGCAGGCACAGCTGGAAAAATACCGGTTCCGGTTCGTGAACATTTATCAGGAGCTGGAAATGAGCTCCCGTTTTGTAGACACGCACCGGGACGTAAGCCAGGGCGGCGACGGCGTGCAGCTCCACAGCCATACATTTTACGAGATGATATACTGTACCGGCGGCAGTACGCAGTATCTGCTGGGAACGCAGCGGTACCGCCTGCGCCACGGTGACATCGTGCTCATCCCGCCCGGTGTGAGCCACCGCCCCTTGCTGGCCGAAAAAATGGCCGATCCATACAGGCGCTGCGTTGTATGGTTCAGCCAGGAATATGTGGAAAGCGTCCGCCCGATGTGGCCGGAGCTGCTGAAAAACCAGCGGTTCGGGGTGCTGCGCACGGCCAACACCCGTTGGGAGGGAATGGCAAAGCTGTTTGAGGCTGGCTGCGGCGAGGCGGCCCGCGGCGCACCGGGCTGGCAGGCTGTCGTATGTGCCAACAACGCTGGAGTTGCTGGTGAACATCGCCCGGGCGCTGGAAGACGTCGACCGTCCCACGCCTCCGGCGGACGGTGCCGGACCTGTTCGACCGTCTGAATCTTTTCATCGAGGAGCATTTGGCGCAGGACGTTACATTGGAGAGAGCGGCGCGGGAATTTTTCGTCAGCAAAAGCACCATCGACCAATTGTTCCGCAAAAAGCTGGGCATCAGCTTTTACCGGTATCTCACGCAGAGCCGTCTCATCGCGGCGAAGGAGCGCATTCTGGAAGGAGAGGCCCTGGGAAGGATCTGCACGGATGTGGGCTTCGCAGACTATTCCACGTTTTACCGGGCGTTCCGGCGGGAATACGGCGTCGCCCCGTCTGATTTCCGCGACTTTAACCGCCCGTGACGCCGCGCAGACAGCCGGCACCGCACTTTTGTGCGCAATGGAAAAAAGGCGCCCCGGCTGGCCGAGGCGCCAGAGGCCGGCGACAAAGCCGCCAGCCTCGGAGGTGAGGGAAACCAAACGCTTTGTGCTGCGCAGGTGTTTATTGGTTTCCCTCACTTCTCTCTTTTGTGCGGTAGAGGCGTTTGCCCGCCCGGCTCATGTCCGGGCAGGCAAACGGGTTTTTAGCCTTTTTCCTGTGCTGCCATGCCCGCGCGGACATGGAGGCTGTATGGCGTCAGTCCAGCGGCGTGCCGCAGTTGCCCGCGCATAGGACTGTTTCCGTCATGGAAATGGTGCGGTTGATGTAGGTGACATCCAGCAGGTCGCCGTAGGCTTCCTCCCCATTGTTGTTTTCGGCCAGCGCTTCTTCATAAGCCTCCTGGATGAGGTTCCAGGTGGTTTGGTCCACTTCGCCGGTGAGCGGAAGGTCCAGCAGCGTCTGCAGGATGAAAACGTTCGATTCCGTTGCCTCGTCATAGATGCCCGTCACGTCCTGGGGCACCAGGTCGCAGTAATAGGCACTCAGAGCGTTGATCCAGATCTGCAGCTGCTCCACGGCGACGCCGCGGCTGCCGGGCACCAGCGTCTGGGAAGGCTGCGGGACGGAGCCTTGAGCCGCGCAGTTGGGGAAAACGTCCTGATAAGCGGCCACGTATTGGTAATAAAGCAGCGTCCAGGTATCCTCGTCGATGACGCCCGTAACAGTCAATCCGCGCGTGCGTTGGAATTCCTCGATGGCGAGGGAGTCCTCTAAAGTGAAAGTGTCGGTGATGTCCGTGGGCTCCAGCAGAAGATCGAATGCGGCGATCAGATTGTAGTAATACAGCGCCGTGCGCACAAAGATATTGGTCTGGCCCACCTCGACAGGCTCGCCCGGATAGGGCACGTCGATAAAGCGGCATTCCAGGTGCTCGGAAAGAAGTGTGTTTTTGTACTCGCTGTAAATACGGTTCCAGGTCGGCTCATCCACCCAGCCGGTAATGGTGAGTTTGAACTGCCGCTGGAACGCCCGCACGGATACCTCCGTCCGGCTGTCAAAATTGCCGTCCCGCGTCAGCGGCGTGACGGAGGCGTATTTCCGCGAAATGACGTTCAGGTAAGTCTGCACGCCCAGCACGGCCTGGCCCTGGCTGCCCCTGCGCAGCACGAAGCCCGGATAAGCAGGCACTTGTTCATCCGAGAGCACCAGTGCGTTTTTCTGGCTGTAAATGGAGTACAGCTCTGTCCAGGTGGCAAGGCCTACCACGCCGTCCTGTGTAAGCCCGAATTTTGCCTGGAACGCGCGTACGGCCGCGGTGGTGGCGGGCCCGAAGATGCCGTCCGCGTTGATTTTGGGGATGGAGGAATAGGAGTAGTGCAGGTACAGCAGGTAAAACTGCATCTGCTGAACGCGCAGGCCGCGGTTGCCCTCCCGCAGCACGACGCCGGGGTACGCGCCGAAATAACTGCCGGGGTTGTTGTCGTCATAGGCGGTTTCAAACTGCTTTTCCAGCGCGGCCCAGGTGGCCGGACCAACAATGCCGTCCGCCGTCAGGCCGAAGGTGTTCTGGAACGCGATGACGGCGCTGCGCGTCTGTGCGCCGAAAATACCGTCGGGTACGATATTGGGGATTGTGGGATAGAACGTTTGCGCAAGGTAGCTCAGGTAATACTGCACGGCCGCCACCTGTGCGCCCACGGCGCCCTGCTGGATAGAACCTGTGCCGCTGCCGGGCGCGTCGCCGCTTCCGCCGGGATACGGTTCGGATTCGCTGCCCAGCTCCGCCAGCTTTTTCACCGCTACATAGATATAGCTGATTTTATACCAGGTGGACTTTCCGACGACGCCGTCCTGCGTCAGATTGAATATCTTCTGGAACGTGCGCACGGCCGACTGTGTCGTTGCGCCGAATACGCCGTCCACCGACTGCTGGCCGATGGCCGGATAGTTTTTGGCGATGCGGTTGAGCTGCCGCTGGATGATGCTCACGTTGTTGCCCGTACTGCCCAGACGCAGCGGCGTGCCGGGATACGAGCTGGGAATGGCGCGGATGTCGTTGGTGGTCACCAGTTCAAAATTGTTGCCGTAGTACCGGCGCAGGATCTGGATGGGGGAAAGGCCGCTTTCCGCCAGGCTTACGGTGCCCCACTGGCTCATCCCCTTGCAGGTGACGGTGGTGCCGTTGCAGTATTCGGCATAATAGGGGGCAAAATCACCCACGCGGCGCAGGTAAGTGTTGAAGATGTCATCTACAATGCGGCTGATATTTGTAAAGATGTTACGGCCGGAAACGTAATACTGGTCGTACTGGGTGGAGTTGGTAATGTTGAAGTTGTAGCCTTTACTGGGATACCATTCGGTGTAAACGCGGTTCAGCGCCAGAGAGATCTGGGCGTAGATGTTGGCACGGATGGCATTTTCGGGCCAGGTGGGGTAGATCTCGCTGCTGCAGACGTTTTTGATGTAATAGGGGAAACTGACCGTCTCATTGGCGGCGCTGTTCTGCGGCTTGCCCAGATGCACGGTGATGTACTGGGGGATGAATACGCTTTGCAGCACCAGAGGCTGCGTGGCACAGGTGGAGAGCGGCGCGGGGCCGCTGGCGGAGCCGCCGCGGATGGCGGGCGCGGGGATGGTGGTGTGCAGGATGTCCTGCTGGGCCTTGCGGGAGGTGGAACCGGTGTCCGCCGTGACGGCTGTGGGCGAAACCGCCTGGGAGGAAAAAATAGGAAGCATGCTGATGGGCGCGTACGCCTCCACGCCGGAATATACCTGTACGCCCTCCAGAAGAATGTCGGAGTAGCCGTCGGCATATGCCTCCACGTCATAGGCGGCCCAGGCTTGCTGGGTGCTGGCCGGGTCCAGCGAGATGGATCGGTCCGGTGCGTCCAGCGTGACGGGCTGTGTCAGACCGTCCTCGTCCGTTACCAGCTCGATCTCCAGCACGCGGACGCCGTTCACTGTCTGCGAAATGACCACACGGCCCTGCACGGGCAGAGCTTCGCGGGCACTTTCAAGCTTTACGAAAAGAGTACCTTGTTCCATAATGCGTTCTCCTTCATTGCGCGGCAGGCGGGCCCGGCCGAATCGCCGGAGGGAAGGGGAGACAAAATGCCGGGACAGCCCGGCAGAACCCCGAGGCCCGGCGCCGCATTTCAAAGCGGGGCAAGTGCCGCCCGCTCTCATATCATTGTATGGAGAAGCGCGGTGCAAGGTGCATGCGCGCGGGGAAAGAAAAAGGCGCGGGCTCGGGAGCCGGCGCCTTTGAAAAAACTTTGTGTACGCCGCTCACCGCAGCCGCGCCGAGACGACGTATTTTTCCGTATCCGAGACCGCGACGTCCACCGCAAGGCACGGCGGCATCAGCGCGGCCAGGCGTTCCGGCTCCAGCATGGGCCGGCTCACGCCGCGGGCCGCGCCCGCGTGGTGGCGGTGCAGCGCCGCAAGGCTCATGCCATGGGCCACAGTGAGCCGCCCGCCGGGGGAGAGGCAGGCGGATAAGCGTGCCAGCAGCCGGGCGGGGTGGGCGAAATGGGGGAACGCATTGTATACCACACAGCAGTCGTACCTGCGCGGAGGGGCAAGCTCCTCCACGTCGCCGCACAGTACCTCCACGCGGGGATCGCGCAGCTTGGAAACGGCGATGCGTGCCATTTCAGGCGAGATGTCCACCCCTGTCACCCGCGCCGCGTCCCGGGCCAGGTAATCGCCAAACAAAACGCCGGTGCCACAGGCTACGTCCAGCACCGAAACGCCTGGCCGCACGCCCGCCGCGTCCAGGATGAAGGCGATCTTGCTGTCGCTGCGCACCATGCGCGCATCCCATTCCGGCGCGCGGGCGTCAAAATATGCGATGATCTCACGCTTGTTCATACTGTCGTCCTTTCCATGAAAAACGGGGCCTGCAAACAGGCCCCGTATATTTTGGGCGGGGTGCGCCGTATTGGTTATTTGCCCTCGGCTCTTGCCATGGCAAGCTGGAAATCCCGCGTATCGGTGAAGATCTCGCCCGTATAGGGGTTTTTCTTTTGTGCGAGGGAACGTTTGATGATGACCGCCAGTACGATGACGTTCGCCGCCAGCGCCAGAATGGCGACCACGCCCTGCATCGTGGGGTCGGCGGCAGAGGGGCGCACCGCGGCGTCCATAAAGCCGTCCGCATACAGCACAGGGATGGTGGTGAACACGCTGGCGTCCTGGAACAACGGGAACACCTGGGCGAACATGCACCACAGCGCCAGTGTGTTGGCGCGGTTCTGAATCCATCCGCCCTTGTTCCACAGCGCGTTGGCGAACGTAGGCGCCAGAAGCAGCGCCAGGCCGCAGTACCACGCGTGGGTGGGCAGGTTGTTGTAGGTATACTCGAAGTTCCACAGGTCATAGGCGATGATGAACAGCCAGGTCATGTCCGGCCAGAGCATGTCGTCGTGCTTTTTGGAAGAGTAGATGCCCCACCAGCCCGTCATGCAGAGGATGTTCAGGATACCGGCGATGCCGTTTACCCAGTTCCACCAGCCGCCGTACAGCCAAACGTTCTCGCTGGAGAGCCACCAGCGGTCTCCGGTCTCAGCCAGGGCCATTGCGCCGCGGATGCCGGATTCAAAATCGCTGCCCACGGCGATGAGGATATTGATGGCGACGATGACGAAAGGAAAAACCTTGAACCACTGCGTTTTTCCTATGCTCCATTTATACTTCAGCATCATAAACCCGATGCAGCCCGCGGTGGCGGCGTACAGCTTGGCGTAGTGGAACCAGCTGTTCATATGCGTGTAGGTGGGGTTGTTCAGCGCCCACTCCGCGCCCATGGCCGCGCCCGCGTAAATGGCGATAAAATATACCGTCAGTGCGGCGGGAAGCGCCAGGAAGAAGAAGATACCGCCCTTTTTGGAGCGGCGGGCCAGTTCGTTGGCCGCGATGAGGCCCACAAAGACGAGAGCCCAGCCCAAAAGCTGGAAGCCGGCGTTTTCGCCGTAGATCTGAAATAACATGATACGGTTCCTCCCTTGTTTTTGGCGGCAGCGCCGCCGTGTACCCGGTCAAAGGCGCGTCCCTAGCACGCCTCGATCTCCTTGATATTGATCTCATTCCCGCTGACGAGATGCGTGCGCGGGCTTTGGCAGAAAGGGCACGTTTTGCCGTGCTCCACCGTGGCGTAGGTGCTGCCGCAGTCCTCGCACAGGGTAACGGCGGGCAGCGCCTCGATGGCGAGGCGCGAGCCGTTCAGCAATTGCGATCTGGCCGCCGCCCAGTGCCAGCAGTCCTCCAGATAAGTATGCACCACGCCGGAGACCTCACCCAGCTCCAGCGTCACCGTGGAGACGCGGCGCAGCTTGTTCTGCCGCCCAACCTCCTCGATGCTGTCGATGATATGGAATACGATCCCAAGCTCATGCATCGTCTCAGCCGTCCTTTTTGCCGAAGCGGATCTTCATTTCACGCTTGATCATATAAGGCAGAATAGCCTTGAATTTATCCTCCGAACGCACCATCCTACTGCATTCGGGAAGCTCCCGGTTCAGATGGATGGCGTCGAACTCGCACTTGGTGGTGCAAAGCCCGCAGCCGATGCACTTGTTGGGGTCCACCACCGAAGCGCCGCAGCCCAGGCAGCGCGCGGTTTCGGCCTTCACCTGCTCCTCGGTAAAGGTCTTGTGCGCGTCCCGGAAGGAACGGCGGTAGTCGATGCGCTCGTCCATGCCCGCGCTCTGGCGTGCACCGTTGTCGTAGCTCTCCAGCGCAAGGCTTTCCTTGTCCAGCTCCTTGAACTGGCGGCGGTTACGGCCGATGGTCAGGCTGGCGTTTTCGTGTACAAAGCGGTGCAGCGATTCCGCGCCCTGCTTGCCGGCGGCAATGGCGTCGATGGCGAATTTGGGGCCGGTGTACACATCGCCGCCTACAAATATGTCCGGCTGCGCCGTTTGGTAGGTGAGCGGGTCCGCCACGGCGGCGCCGCCGCGTCCCAGCTCTACTTTTGCGCCGTCCAGCAGGCTGCCCCACCGGATGCTCTGGCCAATGCTCAGAAACACATGTTCACAGGGAACGGTAATGGTATCGGCCTCGTCATATCTGGGGCAGAAGCGGCCGTTTTCATCAAACACGGAAACGCATCGTTTCAGAACGATGCCGGTCACCCGGCCGGCTTCCGCAAGAATCTCCTTCGGGCCCCAGCCGCAGCGGATGGCCACGCCCTCATCTTCGGCCTCTGCTGCTTCCTCGGCGGAGGCGGGCATGCTTTCCCGCGGCTCCAGGCAGTACATGGAAACTTCTGCAGCGCCGCAGCGGACGCTGGTGCGGGCCACGTCGATGGCCACGTTCCCGCCGCCGATGACAACGGCCCGGCCCTCCACGGGGTACGTTTCGTTTTCCGCGACGGCGTGCAAGAAGTCCACGGCGGTCATCACGCCCGCGGTGTCCTCGCCGGGAATGCCCGCGCTGCGGCCGTCCTGGCAGCCAATGGCCACGTAGAAAGCCTTATAGCCCTCCCGGCGCAGCGTGTCCAGCGTTATGTCGCGCCCCACTTCCACGCCGCAGCGGATGTCCACGCCCATCTGGCGCAGCACCTCGATCTCCGCGTCCACGACGTCCTTTTCCAGCTTGTAGGAGGGGATGCCGTATACCAGCATGCCGCCGGGACGCTCGTTTTTCTCAAATCCGTGGGCTTATAGCCGCGCTCGGCCAGATAATATGCACAGGAGAGGCCGGCCGGGCCGGCGCCGATGACGGCGATCTTTTCCGCGAAGCCGCCCCGGTTCGTGGGTGCGACCACCGGCGGCACATACCGCGTGGCGGCGTTCAGGTCCTGCTGGGCAATAAATTTCTTTACCTCGTCGATGGCGACGGCCTGATCCACGGTGCCGCGGGTGCAGGCGTCCTCACAGCGGCGGTTGCACACACGGCCGCAGATAGCGGGCAACGGGTTCTCGCGCTTGATGAGCGCCAGCGCGTCGGTGTAGCGGCCTTGCGCGGCCATTTTTCAGGTAGCCCTGCACGGCGATGTGCGCGGGGCAGGCCGTTTTGCAGGGGGCCGTGCCGGCGTCGTAGCAATTGATGCGGTTGTTGTCGCGGTAATCGACATCCCATTTTTCCGGGCCCCGACTTCACGGCGTCGGGCAGCTCCTGCCGGGGATATTCCACCGGGCCGTTTTGGGTGCACAGCTTTTGCCCCAGCTTGACGGCGCCCGCGGGGCAGTATTCCACACAGCGGCCGCAGGCAACGCAGTTTTCGGTTTTCACCTTCGCTACATAGGCCGAACGGCTCATATTGGGCGTGTTGAACAGCTGGCTGGTGCGCAGGGCGTTGCAGATGTTGCGTTGCAGTTGCAGATGGCAAAAATTTGTTCTCGCCGTCATGTGTGATCTGGTGCACAAAACCGTTGTCCTCGGCGCG
>ENA-OQMY01000239-OQMY01000239.1-human-gut-metagenome-genome-assembly--contig:-NODE-239-length-16662-cov-3.359903_pt1 | contig 16662 bp, 16 predicted proteins | sample MGYA00242623_ERZ504868 | MGnify/ENA primary metagenome ERZ504868 (study PRJEB26092, sample SAMD00036386) | human gut metagenome | host: Homo sapiens | study: EMG produced TPA metagenomics assembly of...
TTCCACTCCGACCGCGGCGTCCAATACGCCGCCTACGCTTACCGTCAGCGTCTCGCCAGCCTCGGCATCCGGCAAAGCATGTCCCGCAAGGGCGATCCCTATGACAACGCCGTGGCCGAAAACTTCTTCAGCTGCCTCAAGTGCGAGTGCGTCCATCTGCGCCATTTCGCCTCAAGGGCACATGCCATGGCAGACGTCTTCGCTTATATCGAGACCTTTTACAACCCAGTGCGCCCGCATTCCTCTATTGGCTGGCGTCCTCCGGATGCCTTTGCGCGTGCCTTGTCTGAGCATCCCGCCGCCTGAGTGTGATACGACAAGATATCCTGCGTTTCTTTCTGTTTTTTCTTCATTTTTACTGTCCACGAAACCGGGAAGGGCACAATATCCTGCGTTTCTTTCTGTTTTTTCTTCATTTTTACTGTCCACGAAACCGGGAAGGGCACATTCTCAAAGTATTGCAGTAAATCCAACGCCAGTTCGTTGACACGAATGGGGATGTCAAAGCCCTTCATTTGCTGTTTTTCACCATTTGAGTAACTGACTGAAACCGACCATGAGGGTTGTTCTTCATCCTCAGAAACTTCTATATCCGCAAGATCTTCTTCTTCTCCCAATACATCGGGCATTTCTTGAGAAAAATCTTCTTCCCAGCAGAATACCTCGTACGCATTGACGATGCGGTTAAGCAGTTTTCTCATTTCTTTCGCCGTCAGTTCGATTGTATTGGAGGCTCCAGCTTGGGTGCATGAGATGAGCCTTGTTTTGCGGTCAAGAATAAACATGATCTGTGCATCAAAGGAATCGCCATACTCGTCCCACAATTCATCCTGGACAACAAATGTCATCTCGCTGATATGAAGCTGCGTTTTTTCGTTCGTTTCTCTCAGCATAAGGGAAATGCTCCGCGTAAACCATTTGGGCGGCCTCTGCAATTTCAGGGCATTTGTCCTTTTTCATTCCTTTGAGCCATGCTTTCTGTTCCGCAGACAAACGATATGGGAGATTCATCAGCCGGGCCAAAGTCATTTCCTTGGAACGCTCCGCCGGTGACAACACCGCACATTTTTTACAGATATGTGCGCTATGGCCTTTGCCGGAAAAACTCTCATTCGACTTATATTCTCCGCAGACCTTGCAATAGTGCCCATGCTTCTTTGCCATTCGTTAAGATCACCCCTTTTCTCTTATTTCTGTTTTCATACCGCTTCTCAGATGAGATTGCTGGGGATAAAACAATTATCCGCATCAATCGGAATGGGTTCCTCGCACATACAGATGATTCCACCGTTTCCACGGTTCAAGGATGCCTTGTCAAGCACGCTGTATTTCTTCACTTCGCGCCGGTCTGGTGCGGCGCTCTTTTTGATTTCCAGCGGGTGGATGAAATTGTTTTCCTCCACAAAAACATCAATTTCTTTTGCATTGGAGTCACGGAAATAGGTGAGATTCACCTTGGACTTTGCATAAGCGTAGTTCTTTACAAGCTCCATTACGACATAATTTTCGTAGTAATGGCCGCTTGCAGCACCGTTTCGCAAGGTATCCGGCGTCAGCCACATAGAAAGATACGCACACAATCCGGTATCGCAGAAGTACAGCTTCGGAGTCTTACTGAGCCGTTTTAGCTCATTGTTAGAATACGGCGCAAGCAGATAAATGATATGAAGCCCCACCAGCACTTTCAGCCATTCCTTTGCCGTGCTCGGTGCAATATCTGCGGATTCCGCAAGTGTAGAGTAATTGACCTGTTCCGAAACAAGGGATGCGCAGCCCACCAGGAATTTTCGGAAACGTACTGCATCCGTAATGCCGCCTGCCTCAGTCACATCCCGCATCAGATAAGTGTCGATATATGAATTGAAATATTCCTGCCGAAGCTCATTGTCCACACCCTGCACCTGGGGCATACCGCCCTCCCAAATATGATTGAATACACGAATCACATCATTTTTGGGCACTTTACGCTGTCTTGCCTGTAAGGTGGCAAGTGAGAAGTCCAAATCTGTGTCAAACACAAGCCCGGCTTTTTCTCTTTCGGACAGGCTGTACAGTTCCAATATCCCGATCCTTCCTGCAAGCGTTTCACGCACTCGCTCCATCATTTTGTACTGCTGCGATCCTGTCAGCCAAATAAGACCTTTCTCGTCGCTCTCATCACAAATTACCTTGATCTGTTCAAAAAGCTCAGGTGCTTTTTGAACCTCATCAATCAGAATCGGCGGCTTGTAGGTCTGGAAGAACAGCACAGGGTCGCTTTGAGCCAGTTCTCTTGCCATTGCGTTATCCATCGTGACATAGGTTCTGTCACTGTCAGCTAAATGCTTCAGCATGGTTGTTTTTCCTACCTGTCTTGCACCGGTCACAAGGATAACTTTGAAAAAACGCATTGAGTTTCAGAAATTTCCGTTCCAGCTCTCGTGTAATATATGCCATAACGCATCTCCATCTCACATTTTTATGATAATCTGTGTTCAATCGCATTTTATCATAATAGTTTTGTAAGTTCAAGAGATGATACACATTATAGTCTTAACTTTTTGTAAGCATGGCTGAAATCCAAGGATTGCGGCTGTCTCACTTACTCATCAAACCTGGGATATCGCGCTGGCTTTACATAGTCCCCACTGAACACAGAAGAAAGTTTGTACAGCATGGGATCGGTCAGCTCACGAAACCCGGCTTCATCTGCGCTAAGTTCCTTTCGCATTTCGGACAGGACATTGATACCCCCATTCTGTTTCCATAACAAGGATAGACATTCAAGGTCATAAGCAAGGACGCTGATGCTGCGGTCATCGAGCAGCAGCGAAAAGGTGTATTCAATTTTCCTTGGGCTGATATGTTTTTTTCGCTGCTTTTTGATAAATGCCTTTAGCTGCATTGGTTTTTGGTAATCATAATAGTACCTCCATATAGCGCAGCACTTTGGGCTTCACGCGAAGCTGATCTGCGTACTGCGATTCTTTTAGCGTTTCCTTATCGGTCATAGCTACCACCTCGCTTTTTCGACTACTACACATTATATTTATTAAAATAATGTGTGATCGTCAGCAACAAGAGACATAGGCACATCATTTAAATTGCAAATAATGTATGGTTGTCGCCGGGGACTACAACGCTTTTTCCTATTCGCGCCCCTTGTGTAGCGTGCAAAATGCTGTCAATGTTTTGCTTGACTGTATCGTATTCCCGAAGCTGTTTTTTTAGCTTTCCATACTCTGCATACAGCCCATCCTTTTCTGCAGCAAGGCGTTTGTAATCTGCTTTGAGCATCAGAAGCTTATCGGACACGCCGGACGCTTTCAGAGCCTTTGTAGCCGCTTCAAAAGGATAATGCCGCTTTCATGCCCACGCAGGAATTTTTCTTTGTCGCGGGATTTCTTGTATTCATCGTACAGCGACTTTAGCTCCTTGTAGGTGGTGATGTTCTTAACAAGCAACCTTGCTTATTCTTGCAATAACCAATCTGTCTGCTAATAGTATACACAAGAGGTCGCTTTCAAAAAAATAAATATTTTTATTTTTCGAAAGCGGTAATTGGAAACGGGTTTTCCATCAAAATCATCCTAACGCTCTTGCTCTCCCCGCTGGCGTGCCCAGCTTGCCAGAAGTTTTACGATAACCTTCTTTTTCTGTTCGGGCGTGTAGCTTTTCGGAAAGAATTGTTCTATCTCCTTTGCCGGAAGAGTTACTTTCCCTGTATCTCTGGTCTGAGCCTTTTCCTCCCGCATAATCGTGGCAATGTCCTGTTCGGACAATCGTCCCTCCTGGCTGGCACGTTTGAGCCGCTGGGCCTGTGAAAGTGATGGTGTTACTTCCTCCGCCTGTAAAATGTCATAAAGCACGGCTTGTTCCTCCGGTCTTAAAAATGCAAGCTCATAGGCGGGATTGAATTTTATCTCGTTGCCATCCACCATTTCAAGCAGTTCGGGAATAAGGTCGTTTATCTTGATGTATTGCTGTATCTTAGTTTTTCCCTCGCCTGCATCATCCGCTATTTTTTGTACGGAAGACAACTTCTGCCGGATTCCGGCAGAAGTTAAATCGGTCCGTTCCCCCTGCCGCTTCATAGCATCCAGCTTCATCTTATATGCCCTTGCCTTCTCACTGGGCAGCACATTTTCACGCTGTACATTGCTGTCTACCATCAGAATAACGGCGGTATCATCATCCATATTCCGGACAATAACGGGCATTTCCCGGACTCCCGCTTTCATGCTGGCAAACTTGCGGCGGTGTCCCGCCACGATCTCATAGCCCCCCGCTGCGCGCGGGCGCACAAGCCCCGGCATCAATACGCCGTGCTGCGTGATACTCTCCGCCAGCTTCTCCATTTCTTCATCATCCCGTACCTGAAACGGATGCCCCGGAAAATCGTGCAGCTCCGAGACCGGCAGCATCATAACGCGCTCCTGCGTCTGTGCCTCCAGCGCCCGTTCCTCGCTGGTGCTGAACAGGTCAGCGAGTGGGGGTAAACCCGCCCCGCCCAAGCTCTTTCTTGCGGCCAAGCGTCAGCACCTCCCTTGCAAGCTGTTCGTAGGCCAGCGTTGCCTTGCCCCTGGGGTCGTAGTCAAAAATGCTTTTTCCAAAGGATGGGCTTTCCGCCGCCCGGACGCACATGGGGATCTCTGTCTTAAAAATATGCACATTCGCTCCGTATGCGTCGCGCAGCATGGCGCTCACATCACGGGAAAGGTTCGTGCGGTTGTCTACCAAAGTCAAAACGATACCCTCTATTTTCAGACGCGGGTTTTGCCGCCGCTGTACCTTGTCGATGGTGCGTATGAGCTGAAGCAGGCCGCGCATGGAAAAGTATTGCGCCTGCACCGGGATCAACACGCTGTCGGCTGCCGATAACGCATTGACAGGCATCATGCCCAGCGACGGCGGGCAGTCGATCAACACATAGTCATACTTTTCACGAACATCATCCAGAAAGGTTTTCAGAATGCGTTCCCGGCTCATCGCGTTCACGAGTTCCACTTCTACGCTGGACAGGTCGATGCTGGAGGGAACGAAGTCAAGCCCTTCCGGATGGCTCTGTATGTATTCACCTGTTTTATATGGTAGATCATTGATGATGCAGTGCATAGCCGTGGACAAAGTATTTTGTAATTCGTCCGGATTTTCCACGCCGAGATATTTTGTGGCGTCCGCCTGTGAATCCGCGTCGATCAGCAGCACGCGCTTGCCCTGCCGGGCCAGCGCCACGCTGAGGGATACCGCTGTTGTTGTTTTTCCCACGCCGCCCTTTTGGTTTGAAATTGCAATGGTTTTCATTTCCGTTCCTCCCAGTCGTCTCTTTCGCTTCTTGCACCTACAACGATGCAGGCATATCCTATGAAGGCCATAAACAGGCCGGCCGCAACCAGCAGCCAATTCAAAACGTTCACCGCTCTGTCCCCCTTTCCCGTGCCAGCTCCTTTTGCAGAAGCTCGTTATAGTCCTTCGCGCCATGCGGGATACAGCTTTCCACCAAATATCCCCGCGCAGCATATTCTTCTTCCAACCGGGCGGCATGTTCCCGCCCCGCTTTATCGTTGTCCGTACATATCCTCAGATGTGTCACGCCGGGATGCGATTTCAAAAAGGTCTCAATGGGCAGCATCGAAAGGCCGTCCAGAGAAAGATAGTGCTGCTCCCGCCAGGCTGCTCCGCGCCGGATGCGTAAAGACGCATCTGACATTGCGTCGATTGGGGATTCATACAGCGCAAGCGTACTTCCCCCTTCTTTTCTGCCGGAATGCAGAATGGATGACGTTTGTCGCTGCCTGTTACATTTCCGCGAAAAAATCCCTGTGTTCCCCGCAGCCCAGCATGGTCCGGATTTCCCGATTCGTCAAAGCCCACAAAAACACAGTTCGTGTATTCCCGTTCTGCTGTCTTGCGATTTGTGCCATAGACGCGGCCTGTATGAAAGCAGAATGCAAGGACTTCATCGCAGACGCCGCGCCCCGCCAGGTATTGGTATGCTTTGAAGCTATCGCCGCGCGGCGGTAGTGCAAACCCGCTATTCTTTTCCCCGATTACAGGCGGAGAGGAAAGAAAAGGCGCATCCGCACAGACGATCTGCACCGCACGGACAAAATCATACCCCTCTACTTTTATGAGGTACTGCACCGCCGTTGTTCCTCCTACGCCCTTGCTGTGCCAATTCCATTTTCCATTGCTGCTCACCTTCAAGCTGTCATGGCCGCAGTGCGCATACTCTGTACGCCCTACACGTTTGAACTGCTCAGACTGATGACGCAACAGGAAAGCCAGCGTGTTCACCGCCTTGGCCGCTCTGATTTGTTCTTCCGTTACATATGGCTTCACTCGTTCCATCTCCTTCTTTTAATTTCTGTGTATATACAAAAAGTGCAGTCCAAAACTTGAACTGCACTTGATTTTTCTGTATTCTCTTTTCCGCCTGTATCTTTTTACGGGCTTGTTTCGGGGTGGGTTCGGGAGGGGAAATGTTCAAAAAATATTCCAGCAAAAAAATTATACTTCCCCCTATCATATCCTTGGTATAATAAATCATGTTAAAAGCCTATTGCAAAGCCATTTTTTTCATCCCTGTCAATGTGAATTACCGCACAGGCTGCTATTAAAGGTTAAAAGGGAGTATACACCCCGCTTTTCCATCGTATTTTGATTCAGCAAACCGCCCCTTATATGGCTTGACAGCCATATAAGGGGCGGTTTCTTGTTTGTCTCCGCGGCGCCTGCGCTGTCCGGGCGCAGCGAAGCGTTCAGTATTTTTCCGGGATGCGGACGCTCGCCGCCTTATAAAAATTATAATTCTCCAGCATGTATACCTTGGCTCGCTTTAAAACATGGCGATAACAATCTGCAATGCTGTCCGCAAAGGAAGCGGCATCGCCTGCGCGCAGATATTGGACCGAAGCGGCAACCCGCCCGTTGAGATCTTCCAGCGCCTGCCTCCTGTCCGTATAGTAAGCAATATAGTACCCCCATTCCGTAAGGCGAAAGGTTTCGGCCAACACGATACGCAGGGGTTCCAATTCGACATGCTTTAAAATCGCCTCAACGATCTCAACGATACAAATGGAATCGGGCATCGCAAATTTTCCATCCAGCTCATCGAGTTCTTTGCGGCAAACAGCGGCGCTGCAGAAAGCGCCGCGGGGTGGATGATCAGCACCAGTAATTGCAGTGCCTGAAGATACCGCATGGCTTCTTCTGTGCGCCGTGAGCTGAAGATCACCTGGCTTACCCGGGAAGAATCCGGCTCTATTACTACAGTTCCCTTCCCGTTCAGCGTTTTCACAAAGCCCCTTTGCTCCAGCTCCGCCAATGCCTTGCGGACCGTTGATACCGAAACGCCATACTGGCCCGCCAGGGCTTTTTCATGAGGAAGATACGTCCTGCGCGGATACTCCCCGCTGCCGATCTTCTGGTTCAGGTCGCTGATTATCCTCATATAAAAGTAATCTTTACCGCGCAGCGGCCGCCATGAAAATGCGGCTTCAGACGGCGGCGGACAATCTGGAGCAGTCTCCGCCAGATGCTTCAGCGTACATTCGATTGAACTTGTGAGCCTTTGATACAGGGCCGTCAGCCGGCCGTGCTTGACGACGGGGTCCGTATCTTTCATGATATCCATGATAACACCTGCAAACGGCACGGAGCCCCGGGGGAAAAAATCATAAAAGCAGGAGCATTGTTCTGTAAAGAACGTTAAATCGTGGTACAGTTCAAATGTTGAATAGAGGTCGCAGAGCAAAGGGCTTCCGCCTATCTTCAATACGTCCCTGTCGAAAGCAGAAAACGCACGCCAGCCGCCGGCTGCGACACCAATGCGCGATACGCGCATCGCCTGTTTATAATGGGGCATCATTTCCAGGCTGCAGTTTTGCGTTGCAAACACCAGAAGCGGCGGAAGGATCAAGGTCCATGTCCGGTATATCTGTACAAGCCCTTCTCTTTTTTTTCAAAATATCCCGCAGTATATGCTCCGACCCTGGCATTTTCTCCCCGTCGAGGACGACCGGCGCCAAGCGCGGCTGTATCTCAATCAGTCCATCTTTTTTCAACGCGTCAAAAACCCGGTTGACCGTATACCGGCTTACATGATATTGATCACAAAGCATCCTGGAAGACGGAAGGCTGTTTCCCGGAAGGACCTGGCCGTTTAGAATACGCTGTTTGACCTCATTGTATACAAATGAAAATTTAGTCTCCTGATGTTCCACGCTCCGTCTCCCCTTCCCGCATCTGTTTTAACCATTCCCTTTCGCCGAAGCTATTTTAAGGATATTATAACCCGTATATCCCTGCTTGTCAGGCCAAAAAGCCAAAGCTATTCGCTTCCCTTACCAATATTATTGTTGCTATGCCCTAAACTGTTCCTTTATACTAAAAAATAGAAATTCATTTGTGAAAGAGATTGGTTCCCAATGGAAAAGCAAAAAATCCTGATTGCAGACGATTCCGAAATGAACCGGGCGCTTTTGGTGGATATTCTGGAGGATCAATACGATATCGTCGAAGCCGATAACGGCGCGGCGGCAATTGATCTTCTTACACAGTGCGGCGGAAATTTTTCGCTTCTGCTTCTGGATATCATGATGCCCGAAATGGACGGGTTTGAGGTTTTGGCGTATATAAACAGATATCACCTGAACGATACGCTCGCCGTCATCATGATCTCTGCCGACGACTCCCCCGCCAACATAAAGCGCGCTTACGACCTGGGCGCGTTTGACTATATCAGCCGCCCTTTTGACGCGGCGATCGTGCGCCGCCGCATCTCGAACACGATGCTTTTGTATGCCAGGCAGCGCCACCTTGAAAATATCATCGCCGAACAATTTTACGAGCAGGAGAAAAACAACGACCTCATGATCTCGATCCTCTCTCACATCGTAGAATTCCGCAATGGCGAAAGCGGCCTGCATGTTTTGCACATCAAAACCATCACAGAGCTTTTATTGAAGGAGCTTCTTCGGCATACGGACCGGTATCCTCTCTCTCAAACCGATATCAATTTGATCAGTACCGCGTCATCGCTTCATGACATCGGAAAAATCTCTATTTCAGGAGACATATTGAACAAGCCCGGACGCCTTACTGCCGAGGAGTTCGAAATCATAAAGGGGCATTCGCTGATCGGCGCAAAAATGCTGTCGGAACTGCCGCTTGACCAGCAGGAGGCGCCGCTTGTCAAAGTAGCTTCCGATATCTGCCGCTGGCACCACGAACGATACGACGGCAACGGTTACCCGGACGGCCTGAAGGGAGATGAAATCCCCATTGCCGCCCAGGTGGTTGCCCTGGCAGACGTCTATGACGCTCTGACCAGTGAACGCTGTTATAAAAAAAGCGTACTCCCACAGCAAAGCGCTGGAGATGATTTTCGAGGGCCGCTGCGGAGCGTTTAACCCCACCCTTTTGCAGTGCCTGCTGGAAATTTCCGACACGCTTGAAAGCGAATTGGGACAAGCGGCGCTTGAGCGGAATGCCAGGCACAGGCGGGACACGAAAGGCCGGATAGACTATGACAATTTACTCGCACGGGAGCACAGCGTCTCTCTGGTGCCGCCGTCATCGGAGACGCTTCAGCTGTTATATACCGATTCGCTGACCGAAGTTTACAACCGCCGCTATTATGACGAACAGTTTCGGGATTCTGACGACATCGAGGCCGTTGTCGTCATCGACGTTGATTCTTTCAAACACATCAACGACCGTTACGGGCATCACGCGGGAGATATCGTCCTGCGCCGCATTGCCAAAACGGTCTCATCGTGCGTGCGGAAAACGGACGCCGTGATCCGCTATGGCGGCGATGAATTCGTAATCATTTTCCACCGGCTCCCCGGGGATGTTTTCCGGAAAAAGCTGGAAGAGATTCGGGCCGCCGTTGACAGGCTGACGATAGCCGAGCACCCCGGGCTTCACGTTTCCGTAAGCCTCGGCGGGGCATACGGCGTGGGAAAAACAACAGAGCTGTTCGAAACAGCCGACAGGCTTATGTATCAGGCAAAAAAGAGTAAGAACAAAGCCATCGCCGGCTTTGTGAGCACGCAAACGGAAAATACCGGCAAAGGCAGGGATGTCGAGATATGGAGTTAAGAGATTGCTATGCGGAATTCGGCGGAGATTACAAGGAAGTGCTGAGCAGGCTGCAGCGTGAGCAGACCGTCCAGAAATTCGTTCTCAAATTTTTAGACGACAAAAGCTTCAGCTCTCTGGAAACGGCCCTGCAAAACCGGAATTACGAAGAAGCATTGCGCTTTGTCCATACGCTCAAAGGGATCTGCCGGAACCTTTCTTTCACCAGACTGTACGAAAGCAGCAGCCGAATGACAGAAGCGTTTAAGGCCGGAGATTTTGAAAATGCAGCCGCCGGAATGCCGCAGCTCTCCGACGACTATCATCAGATCATCCGTGCAGTTGAAGCCTACAAGACGTGCAGGGAGGGATAGCCGCAGATGGACAGCAGCTTGGCAAAAAAGAATACTACGCGGTTTCTGATATACAGCTTCGTCGGCCTTCTTGTCTTCAGCATGGGTGTTTTTGCCATGCTGGGTGTCTATATGAGCCGGAAAAGCACAAAGACCATCCATGAAGTCGGCGAGATCTATATGTCCGGGATGAGCGAACAGATGGCCCGGCACTTTGAGAACATCATCGAACTGCGGTTTGCTCAGGTCGAAGGCATCGTGTCCGTGGTCCCGTCGAAGAGCGCCGACAAGGAAGCCATGTATGCAGATCTCGTATACAGGGCGCAGGTGCGCGGTTTCGAATATCTGGCGCTCTGTTCCCCAAACGGCAGATTTGAAACGCTCTGCGGGGAAGCATTCCAGCCGGTCAACCCGCCGCCCTTCGTGGACGCATTAAGGCGGAGCGAGCAACGGGTCGCCGTTGGCGTGGACGCCGCCGGCAACGAAGTTGTGCTGTTCGGGATCGACGCGGATTATCCGATGCAGGACGGCGAAGCCTGCACCGGTTTGGTCGCGGCGGTGCCCCTGGAATATATCAGCGATTTTCTTTTTTCAGAAAATCAGGATGCTCTGATCTATTGCCATATCATCCGCCCGGACGGCAGCCTTGTGATCGCCAACTCCAATACGGAGCTGGTTGGATATTTCAGCGCGCTGCCTGCCTCTTCCGCGGCAGGCGGTCCGCTTGAGGGGCTTGACGCGGCGCTGGAAGAACAGAAGGATTACACCGTAACGCTCGACACGGGCGGAAATAGCCTGCAGATCTACGGCAAGCCTTTGCCGCACTCCGAGTGGTACCTCATCTCGGTGATGCCTTACGGCATGTTGGACGAAAGCATCAACGACCTGAGCGCGCAGCGCACCTTCATCACTTTGCTTGCCTGCGGCTCCATCCTGCTTTTCCTGACGCTGATCTTTCTGCGGTACTTTTTCCTGACCCGCCAGCAGCTGCAGGAGCTGGGAAAGGCCCGCCAGGCGGCGCTTGAGGCAAGCAAGGCCAAAAGCGAATTTCTGGCCAATATGAGCCATGATATCCGCACGCCGATGAACGCGATCGTGGGCATGACTGCCATCGCAACGGCGCATATAGACGACCGTAAGCAGGTGCAGAACTGTTTGCGCAAAATCTCGCTGTCGAGCCGGCATTTGCTTGGGCTCATCAACGATGTGCTGGACATGTCCAAAATCGAGAGCGGAAAGCTGACCCTGACGCTGGAAGCAATCTCGTTGAAAGAAGTTGTTGAAGGCGTTGTCGGCATCATACAGCCGCAGATCAAAACCAAAAAGCAAAACTTTGACGTCCATATAGAAAATATCACGGTGGAAAACGTATATTGCGACAGCGTCCGCCTGAACCAGGTTTTGCTGAACCTTTTGTCCAATGCCACCAAATATACGCCCGAGGGTGGCTCCATTCAGCTTTCTCTCTTTGAAGAGGCGTCCCCGCGCGGCGAAAATTTTGTCCGGACGCACCTTAAAGTGAAAGACAACGGGATCGGCATGTCCCCGGAATTTTTGCAAAGGATATACGAATCTTACAGCCGTGCGGATGAAGCCAGAATCCACAAGACCGAAGGCGCCGGCCTTGGAATGGCGATCACAAAATACATCGTGGATGCGATGGGCGGGACCATCGACATTCGGAGTGAACTGAATAAGGGCACTGAATTCCACATCACAATCGACCTTGAAAAGGCCGCCCTTCCGGAAGCCGACATGGTGCTTCCTCCCTGGAACATGCTGGTAGTCGACGACGACGCGGTATTATGCCAGACCGCCGTCAGCGCATTAAAGTCGATCGGAGTAAATGCCGAATCAACGCTGAGCGGAGAAAGCGCGATGAAACGGATCGTTCAGCGCCACCGGCAGCACAATGACTATCAGATCATTCTTTTGGACTGGAAGCTTCCGGATATGGACGGCCTCCAGATCGCCAGGGAGATACGGCGCAGCTTTGGGAGCGAAATCCCAATTCTTCTGATCTCCGCCTACGATTGGACCGAATTTGAGGAAGAGGCGCGTGAGGCCGGCATCAGCGGTTTTATTTCCAAGCCGCTGTTCAAATCCACTTTGTTTTATGGCCTGCGCCAGTATATGGGCCTTGAAGCCACGCATCAGCCTGCATCCAGCCACGGCGCCGGCCTCTCCGGCAGCCGTGTCCTGCTCGCAGAGGACAATGAGCTGAATTGGGAGATTGCAAGTGAACTGCTGTCCGATCTGGGTGTGGAGCTGGAATGGGCGGAAGACGGACAGATCTGTCTGGACAAATTCCGGGAATCGCCGGAGGGTTATTATGATTTTATCCTGATGGATCTCCGGATGCCGCACATGACAGGCTATGAGGCTGCACAGGCGATTCGCGGGCTGAACCGCGCGGATTCGGCGTCGGTCCCCATCATCGCCATGACGGCGGACGCCTTTGCCGAGGACATTCAGCGTTGTCTGGAATGCGGCATGAACGCGCATATCGCAAAGCCCATCGACGTGGCTGAATTGACCCGTCTGCTGAAAAAAGCATTCGCGCAAAGTATAACAGCAAAAAGAGGAACGGCCTGCTTTGTAGCAGGCCGTTCCTCTTTTGGTTCTTTTTTACTTCTTTCATCCCGCCGAGAAAATCCCGGTAAATGCCGGGGACGGAATCCGGGATCAGCATCGCGCCCACACACTTTTTGTAAAACTCCTGCGGGCCCACGCCGCCGATGACTGCATAGGCGTAGCCCTCCGCACGCATGGCCGCGAGGCTGCGCAGCAGCAGCGCCCGGCCGATGCCGCCGCCCTGCTCTTCGTCCAGCACGCGTGTAGGACCGAAGAAATCCGGAGCCGTCGCATCATAACAGGCATAACCCAGGATTTTTTTGCCCCGCGTGGCGATGAAGCACGAAACAGCCGGGCGGGCAAAGCACACGTCGCACTCCCCTGCTGCGGAAAGGCCGGAGTGCTCCTTCACCCATTCCACCACACGAAATTTATCCGGCGCCATTGCGCGGCGGATCTGTACGCTCTCATCCCGAGGGCACGCCGTCTGCGCATCTTCAGGCAGGTCGTATAATTTCACCAGCATATCAGGCATTTTTATTTTCTCCTTTTTCTGTATTCAATGTTTCCAGCGCCAGAAGCGCTGCGCCTGCGGCGGCGTCGCTTTTGGGTTCCGCCAGCCGCATGCCCGGAAATCGCATCCGAAGCAGCGCCGCCGTACCCTCGCGCACCGCTTTGTCCCGCAGCAGAATGCTGCCCGTCAGCGCCAGCACCCCGTCCTCCATATGCAGAGCGCGGGCTACCGGCTCCACCAGCAGCGCCAGCTCGCGGCATGCTTTTTCCACCACCGCTTTCGCGGCCTCGTCCCCGGCTTCATACGCCCGGGCAACCAGCGGAGCCAGCGCCGCGATCTGTTTTTGTCTGTTTGCGGGTCATAAGTAAACTGCACCAGGCCGCCGACGTCAACCACCTTCAGCTGTGCAAACACCAGGTCCGTGAGCAGCGTCCGCGGCCCACGGCCGTCCTGCGCCCGCACAACGGCCGCCAGAGCGTCTCTGCCGAGCGCATAGCCGCTGCCCTCGTCGTCGATTTTATGCCCGTAGCCGCCGCTTCGGGCTGTTTTACCCGCTGCATCCCTGCCAAAACAAATGGACCCGGTGCCCGCGATAAGCACCATGCCGCAGGGTGCGCCCAGCGCGCCTGCCAGCGCGGTTTCCTGATCTCCTGTCAAAAGAAGCGCGCCCCGGTATCCGCACCGACGCAGCATTTGCTCCAGCAGCGCGCGTGCCTGCGGATTGCTGACGCCCGCGCTGCCGACGCACAGCGCGGCACAGGCCTCCAGGCCGCCGGGCAGGCGCGCCAACGCATCCGTACAGCCCTGCATCGTCTCCCGCACTGCCTGTGCCGCAGCGCTGTTAAGGTTCAGGGGACCAAACCGTTCCCGAAGCAGCACGCGTCCGTCCGGCGCGCGGGCCTCTAAAACCGTTTTTGTCCCGCCGCCGTCCATCCCGGGCCGCATATCTCATATCCGGCTATTTTTTCTTCTCCGCTCATAAAGTCACGGGCAGCCTTCCGGTTGGTTCGGCCTCGCCGCGCAGCACGCGCGCAACCGCCCGAATGCTCTGCTCCGTATACTCGAATGCCGCCAGCGTCCACACGCTTTCGGGCAGGCCCGCCAGATCGTACGGGCCGCGCAGCGCCACCGCCACGGTGGGCACGCCCGCCTCCGCCAGCCGGGCCACCAGCTCCAGCTGGCCCCTGCGCAAGCGCCCGTTGAAGGTGCCCACCACGGCCGAGGTATGCCGCCGTGCCAGTTCTACCAACGCCGCGATCTCTTCCCGCCCCGGCTCCGGCTGCATGGCCGCCGCGCTGCCATGCAGCGCCCGTGCCATACCGTCGCCGAAGCGGTTCGTCTCGCCGGCATCCACATTCCCCACCAGCGACGTGCGGTAGCCGGGCAGCCGATGCACAGCGGCGCGCTCCCCAGTGCGGGCCGCCCGCCTGCGGGGCGGTGCACCTCTGTGATGGTCTTTTGCAACAGCGCCTCGTTCTCCCGGCGTGCCGCATCAAAATCGAAGCCGCCCTCGGGCATGCCGTCCACCCATTTTTCCTTCAGCGCCAGAATGCGCTGCACGCTGGCCTGCATTTCCGCCGCGCTCAACCGTCCCTCGGCCACGGCCTGCTCTGCCGCGCGGGCCGCCTGCCCGCTGAGCAGTGTGTCGTGGGAAATAAACACCAGGTCCACTCCGGCAGCCATGGCCGCCACCACGCCGTTTACCGTGCCGAAGTGGTCCTTGATGGCCCGCATCTCCATGCAGTCGCTGACGATGAGGCCGTCAAAGCCCATCTGCTCCCGCAGGAGCCCCGTCATGATGCGCCGGGACATCGTTGCCGGAAGATGCTCCGGTTCGAGCTGCGGGAACAGGATATGTGTCGTCATCACCGCGGGCACGCCCGCACGCACTGCCTCCCGGAAGGGCAGCAGCTCCGTCCGTTCCAGCTCCTCCATGCTTTTGTCCACGCAGGGCAGCGCCAGATGGGAATCCGTGTCCGTATCTCCGTGCCGGGAAAATGCTTGGCCGAGCACAGCACGCCGCCGTCCAACAGGCCGCGTATCATCCGGTTGGCGTAACGGGAGACCTCCTGCGGCGTGTCGCCGTAGCTTCGCGCACCGATGACCGGATTTTCCGGGTTGGAATTGACGTCCACACTGGGGGCAAGGTCGAAATTGACGCCCAGCGCGCGCAGCTCCCGCCCCGTCAAAAGCCCGGCGCGGTAGGCATTTTCCGGGTCTCCCGTGGCGGCGATGGCCATAGCGCCCGGCACATTTACCGCGTCCCCGGGCAGACGCGTCACCAGGCCGCCCTCCTGGTCCGCTGTGATAAAGGCGCCATGGCCCGTTTCCCGCCGCACCAGCGCCTGGATCTCCCCGCACAGTTGTTTGAGCTGTGCACAATCCGTAATGTTCTCCCGGAACAGGATCACATTGGATATTTTGACTTCCCGCACCATCCTGCGGAAATCCTCCGTAAGCTCTGTTCCCGAAAGCCTGTCACCAGTCTCTGCCCGATCTGTTCCCGTAGGTCCATCTGTATCCTCCTGGTTTTATTTGTAAAGATGATATGCCGCCTTGCGCCGTGCAAAAGCGGCGCTGTCCGCTTCCCATGCCGCAAGCAGCGCTTCCGGTGCAGGCGGCTCGTCCTCGAACGCGCCGCAGCCCGCCAGCAGGCTGATGAAGCGCCGCGGCTTCCCATCCCCGGGGTTTCCACCGGAACTGCCGTGGCCACATCTCCCGGATGCGGTACAGCAGTGTAACGCCCGTGCGCACCGGGCGGAAAGCATGTGCGTCGCTGACATGCAGCAGCACCCCTTCGCACGGCTCGCCCTTGTGCTTCGAAGCGTATGGCGTAAAGCAGGCCGCCGTAAAAATCACGCCGGGCAGGCCCTCCCGGTTCATGGTCCCGGCCAGTGCCGCGCCGTCGACAAACGGCGCGCCGATCATCTCGAACGGGCATGCTGTCCCTCTCCCTTCGGAGACGTTTGTTCCCTCGAACAGACAGGTGCCCGGATAAACCAGAGCCGTGCTGAAATGCGGAATGCCCATGCTGGGCATCATCCAGAGGTTTCCCGTCTCGCTGAACAGGCGCGTGCGCTCCCAGCCTGTGCAGGGTACTACCGTCAGCCGGCAGCCCAGCTTTTGTTCCGCATTTACCATGCACGCCAGCTCACC
>ENA-OQMY01000241-OQMY01000241.1-human-gut-metagenome-genome-assembly--contig:-NODE-241-length-16583-cov-3.098991_pt1 | contig 16583 bp, 23 predicted proteins | sample MGYA00242623_ERZ504868 | MGnify/ENA primary metagenome ERZ504868 (study PRJEB26092, sample SAMD00036386) | human gut metagenome | host: Homo sapiens | study: EMG produced TPA metagenomics assembly of...
ATACAGTGCGCGCCGCAGGCGTCGCATCCCGTCATGGTCCGGTTTTCGTATTCTCCGCGCCATTCATAACGAACGGCGCCGCACGCGCTGCAGGTGCATTTGTCCATTCGTTCCCGGATGCCGGTTAAAGGGTCTGCCTTCCATACACTTTCCATCAGCAAAACGTGCCTTGCTTCAAGTCCGCGTTCCTGCATGTACTGCTGCCATCCCTCCGGCAGCCTGTCCGAAAAAAGCTCTTCCGGTGCATATCCTCCCGCATTTCCCGCGCCGCTGGCAGTAAAAGTGCCGTCAGCGCCGCGCCGGCCATGCTCTGCAAGGAAGATCATTTCCTCCGCTCCCCGTGTGATTCCCCGGGGAATATTGAAAAACGCCTCCATGCGTTTTCCGTCTGCCCGGGATGCCCATGCAAGGGTGTGGCATCCTGCCGCTTTGAAAAGGCCCTTTGTCGTTGATGCGCCGTCCGGCCAAAAAAACCACACGCCGCTTCCCCTGCCCGTCAAAAAATTCCCGTGCATACAAACCGCCGCGCGCCCACAGGTCCAGTGCCAGCACCGGCCCGTCCGCCGTTTCATGCACCTTCGCGCAGATCACGCCCGGCGCAGTGCACGGCCCCGCATATTCCCGCGGGGTCTGCCGGGGTACGTTCCCTGGTTCCCCGGCTGGCCTCGCATGCTCCTGTGCGGCGCGCATCGCCTTTGCAGGCTTTGCCGCCCGCGGAAGCGCCAGCAGGTCATCGTTCTTTATCACGGCTCTGCGCCCCCTTATAAAAAGTCTGCAAGGTTGATCGCCAGCCCCAAAGCACGCTGTTTCGTTTCTTCCGGGGCCGGTATCCCGTAAAATTTGCGGATGATCTGTTCCGCCGTGTCAGGCGGAACGCATACGCAGCTGCCGCTCTTCTTGTGCTCATCGGCCCATGCTTTGATACGCTGCTCGCAGTCCGCTATGCCCATTCCCTTTCCCTGCAGGTCATGCAGCACAAAGCCTGCCGCCTCCGGCTGCATTTTCAGCAAATCCATAAGCTGGTGCCAACCATCACGGCCGGGCTGTATTCCGGCAGCTTCGCTTGCTGTTGCCGGATGATATCAAATGCCTGTTGCATTTCATTCATGGTCTTTTCCCTCCTTGCATTCAACTGCAATTTCCCATATCTCGATAATGCCCCGGCACTTCCGCCGTCAAAAAGTTCATCTGGCACTTCATGCAGCGTCCCGGCGTTTTATTTTCCATTTCACAGAACGCGCCGTCATTTCCCAGCAGTTCCGCGCTGCGCTCCGCCGGGCAGGCCATCCCCTGCGCCGCAAGGTCAGCGGCCCGCATGCCCTCATATTCCGGGTGCAATTCCAATATCCTTGCGTAAAAGGTCATTCTTCTTCCCTGCTTTCCGCGTAAATTTCTGCGGCAATCATCCGCCGGAACTCTGCCCAGGTCACCCGCATGTCCCGTGTACCCTCTATCATTTTGCGGTTGGAAATTTCGTCCATTGCCTGTTCGTAGGTAGATGATCTTGCTGATCAGTCGACGCCGTCCCGGAAATATGCCTCGTCCCCCATGATCTTCCCGCGCCTGAACCTCTCCCCGCAGGTCCCGCAAAAGCCTCGCCCGTTTTTACAGGCGGTACGGCCCTCCGCCTCCTTGTAGTCGCTCACAGCGTCCAGCGGCACCGGATGCGCGCCGTTCCTGCTGATTTTATACAGCAGATACTTCACCTGCTGCTGAAAGCTCAAAATCTCGTCCATGCTCGTCATGCCCGCAGGGGCGCCCTTTCCGTTACCCACAACGCCGCCCCGCTTCCCCCTTGTGTTTTTTATACGCACATGGTATATTTTTTAGTGGAGATAGCAATTTCCACTTCCTTTGCCTCGTCCGTGTTCCCGCACGGCCGGGGCCTTTTTGTTTCCGGGTCTTTCCCCGGGTCCAGCAGCTCCGCGCGCACACCCAGCCCCATGCCGCCCACGGCAACTCCCATCGCCAAAAGCAGCAGCGGCCAAAACGCCTGCGAGCTGTACGGCCGGCTCCCGGCCCCGTCAACAATTCCCGCGGCCAGCAGCAGCATGCCCACACAGCCCATACGCATTAAAATAGGTTTCACGTTCCAACGTCTCCTTCCTATGCAAATAACCTTGCCAGCTGCTCGCAGGTGGTAAGCCCGCGTATCCCCAGCTCGCGCAGATAGTCGGGCGAGCAGCCCATAATTTTAGCCGCCTCTTTCTGTGTATAAAGCAGCTTGTCCGGGTAAATCCGGTCCGCCCGCCCCCGGATTCGTTCCAGCGTTGGAACATACAGTTCTTTTTCTCTCGGCATACCGTAACGCCTCCTTTCCGCCCCGCTCCCTGCGGGGCATTTCTTATGCCGTCTTTTCCGGCCCGTCCGGAACGAGCAGTTCCTCAATGGAGCACCCGAACAATTTTGCCAGCTTTGGAAGCAGTTCGGCACGCGGACGGCTCTTGCCGCTTTCCCACTTTGCCACCGTTGAGCGCTCAACACCGATTTCTAAAGCCACAGCTTGTTGCGACATGTCTTTCTTTTCACGCATAGCGCGCATCATACAATCACCCCCATATGTGTGAAGTTGCTTCACGTTTCTGTTTGAATTATACGTGCATTTTCTTCACATGTCAATACATCAAGTGAAATTTCTTCACTTTTCTTGTAATGTGAATTTATTTCACATATAATGGCGGTGAGGAGTGATGATATGGAACGTTTGAAAGAGCTGCGCACAGCTCAAAAATTAACGCAGCAGCAAATGGCTGATTATCTTGGAGTAGATCGCACTACCTATGTGAAATATGAAACAGACAAGAGCGAGCCGACATTCGATACCCTCCAGAAACTTGCAGATTATTTCGGCGTTACTGTTGATTTTTTGATGGGCCGCGACACAATAGAAAAGCCCGCCGCCACGATGGACGACGAGCTGAACGAATATTTGGAAGAACTAAAAAACCGTGAAGATATGCGCATGCTTTTCAGCCTTGCAAAAGGCGCTACAAAAGAAGATGTCATGCAGGCCGTTAAAATTATAGAGGCTTTGCGCGACAAATAAAAAGAGGTGTCGTTGGTGAATAACATCTACATCCGAGGCGTTGCCCTTCCCGGTCGTGTTCGCGGGGTCACTGTAAAGGATGATGAGGACGATTACAATGTTTATATCAACACACAGCTTTGTCCCGAAACACAACGCCGCGCCGCTGCGCATGAGATAAAACATATTTATCAGAATCATTTTTACAATGATGCTCCGGTCATTATCAATGAGCTGGAAGCAAATGTATAACAATCATGGAAATCGAAAGGTGGTACGTTATGCCATACACTTTTCAAAATCTTGTCATAGACTTTTTTCTTACACTCGTTTCTTATTTGCTCCCCGCTTGCTTTGTTGTTCTTGGTATGCAAAAATCGCACAGCAAAAAATGGGTGTTCGGTGTAACTCTTGCGTGTATCCTTCCCTCCTATCTCTTGTGGGTGGTACTACACTTTGCGTCCAACGCCATCCAAAATCCTTCCCCTGCATTTATTTGGGGATGCGTTGCTTTCGCCATACTCTCTGCGCGTAACAGAGCGCTTGAAAAAAACGAGCTTTTCGCCTCCTATTGGGCAGAGCTTAAAGACAACATCGAAAAACGGGAAAGTACAGAAGAACAAGAAGAATATATTCAGTATTTTATCGACGTTAAATGCAAAGGGAAACCCGCATCCTTTGAAAGTAAGCTGTCGTCATTTATCCGCAAAATGACGGAGCAAATGCCGAAACAGCACAAAAAGGCTCGGCAGGAACAGGAAGCCCCGGTTGTTCCTTGTGCCGATGAACGCGAACCCGCACCGGAACCGCTTGACGAATCCCGATCGGTCGAAAATTCCATTCCGGCCACCAATATCCCCATTTCCCCAAATCCTGAAAACGGCGCGCAAGCTCCCGAACGCCTTGCCGCAACAAAAAAGCTGTTTTGCAAGCATTGTGGCGCTTCCTGTGAAAATGGCGCGTCATATTGCCCCAATTGCGGCAAGCGTGTGCGCCTCTTTTCTCGTCAGCAAAACAAAAGCCCCATAACAGGCATTTTTCTTTGCATTAGTATCGTGGTTAATATTCTTCTTTTGTCTGCTCTTGTTCCCGCACTGATAACAAACGATGAATTAGAGCAAAGGTACGAAACAATGTCGCAAACTATTACTTCGCTACATGGTGACATAGATTCGCTGAAATCTTCATTAAAATCCAAGCAAACAGAATTGAACGGTATTAAAAGTGGTATTGCCTTTATTGTCGATACATACGGTGATGTTTATCATACATATGACTGTCACTTTATTCGAGACAGCAACCACTATTGGGCTTGTGGCGTGAGGCAGGCCGTAAACATGGGTTATCGCCCGTGCGAAGTTTGTCATTAAAATAAAAATCCCGGCAGTACTGCCATACCGCCGAGACTATCTCAGCGCTCAAAAAACGAATGTTAAAGTGTGACGGAGGTATCATACTATGAACGGATTGCTGAAAAGAAAGGACAAAAAGCAGGAATCCCCAAACGAAATCCCCACCCCACAGGCACAGCCCGCTCCACCGCCGCCCCCACCAGATCCCTTTATCGAAAAGATCGTACAGTTCCGCCAAAAAATAACAGATCGCATCCCGTCCAAAAACGCGCGAATCGCATTGTTTTCGGCGCTGGCACTTCTTATCGTACTCTTTTTGGGCGCCGGTTATGGAGCGCGCTATGATTCCGGCTATAAAGCCGGCTTGGCCGCCGCATTGGAAGTATACGGCTCTTATGACGAGGGCTTCAGCGCTGGCAGCTCGGAAGGATATGCCAGCGGACATGATGCAGGCTATGAAGAAGGCCACGCCGCCGCCCTTTCGGAAGCATCGTCCGCGGCCCAGGCTACATACGACGAAGGCTATGCCGCCGGATACGATGAAGGCAAAAACGCTGGCTATGCCGAAGGTGAAAAAGCAGGCTATGAGGCCGGAGAAGCCGCGGGTGCTTCCTCTGGATACGATAAGGGCTACGCCGAGGGAAAAGCAGCAGCCGCCCCGCAAGCCAGCTATTCCAGCCAGGGCACTGGCACGCAAAATGCTGGTGAAGTCCAAACGCAGAGCGCTACGGTTTATGTGACCAACACAGGCGAAAAATACCATAGCGCGGGCTGTTCTTATCTTCGCAAAAGTCAAATCGCAATTTCTCTTTCAGACGCAAAAGCGCAGGGCTATTCCCCCTGTTCCCGCTGTAATCCTCCCCGCTGAAAGGCAATAATTTTAAAGGAGGCAGCACCATGGAATATAACGAAGAACAAGAAAAAGAGTATATCTCGCGTGAATCTCTTAATCGTCTCTGTAAAGAAGCACAGGAGCTTCGCTGGTACAAGCGTTACCGTTCCGGAGCTTCCAAGGCTTGGCTTGCTTCCTGTTATATCGGCGGATGCTTTGCCGGCATACAGATGCTGAAGCCCTGGGAAACAGCAAATGCGTCTTTCGGGCGTGCGCTTTTGGAATATGGCGCTGTAATATTAAGCGGCCTCTTGTTTGGCGCTGGTTTTTATCTTCTTTCCTATTTTGTTTACATGTTTTTCAGCAGCGATGAAGATACCGCCGAAAGTTCTCGTAAAACAAGACTCGCCATTACAATCATTTTGCTTTTGCTCATTCCCTTTTTTGTTGTTATGTTCTTTTTCATGCCGCGCGAATAAAAATATAGTGTAGTCAGTATCAGTGTATAGATCAACAAAACAAAAAAATCCCCGCAGTGCTGCAACACTGCGGGGACTATATAGAAACAGCTTGCCCGAAGGCGCGCCGCTCCGGCTTTGGTGCTCCTTTCGGCAGGCTTATCTTTCCTGTACCCGAAAGGAGATTTTTTTTATGCAAACCAGCAAAACACTTGCCCGCCTGTATTGTCCCAATCCAAAGGATCCTACCGAGGGGCTGCGGCAAAAAGCAAACGGCGTGTGGGAACGCAACGAAGTAATAGACGGGAAGCGCAAAAGCTTTTCCAGCCGTGACCCCATCGAAGCATGGCGAAAACGCAGCGAGTATATCATCACCCGCGAAGAACGCAGGCAGGAAGAACAGCTTCTGGAAGAACTCGGCCCGCTCTTTGAGGACGTGGCCGAGCGTTACCGGGCACAGGTGCTGGAAATGAAGCACGGCACGCAAAAATCCTATTTGCCCGGCATAACCCGCGCGCTCGGGCAATTCAGAGGCCGCCGGATAAAGTCCATCGAACCATGGGAAATAAAGGCGTTTCTTACCGGACTCAACGGAGCGCATACCACTGTATCGAATCAAAAAACCGTGCTGAACGCGATTTTTCAGCTTTATATCGACGACCCGCAATGGCACGGGAATTACAATCCCGCAAAAATGACAACCTTGCCGCGCGGGCTGCCCCGCAGCCGCCGCCAGCCGCCCAAGGAGGACCAGGTCCAAATCGTCAAAGCCTCCCTGGGGGACCCCGAAGCATTGCCTGCCATTATCTATCTGTGCACCGGCGAACGGCGCGGAGAAGCCTGTGCCATCCAGTTGAAAGACATCGACTTCAAAAACGATATCATAAATATCACAAAAGCAGTGGAATGGATATCCAACCAGCCCCACATAACGCGCCCTAAAACAGACGCGGGCATCCGGCAGCATCCATTGCTCAACCTGTTGAAAGAAGCGCTTCTGCCCTACCGCAATTTGCCGCCGCGCACCTATATCGTGGGCATGGGTTCAAAGCCCGTCACAGCCTCCGAATACTCCCGCAGATGGGCGCGCTTTTGGCGCAAGCACGGCTATGCCCATCCCATCGAACGCACATACAAAAGAATCCGCAACGGAAAAGAATATCAATACCATCAAACAGACTGGAGCGCCGACGTCTGCGCACACCAATTTCGACACGAATATGTCTGCATGCTCTGTGAGGCTGGCGTCCCGGAGGAAATCGCAATCCAGCTTGTCGGCCACGCAAATGCAAAAATGATTCATGAAGTATATCTGCACTTAAAGCCCAGCATGATAAAAGCAGCCGGAAAATTGCTGAATGAAAAAATCACAGCCGAGCCGGTTCTGCAAAAGAAGGCATAGTCCGCAGTTGGTCCGCAAGTGGTCCGCAGGTTTTCGCCATTTCCGTTTGTTTTTACCTGTTTCCATCCGTTTTTAAAATTATGAAAAAACCGCATTGTAAAGCCATTTTGGCGCTACAATGCGGTTTTCTCAATGGTCCGAGTGGCGAGAGTCGAACTCACGGCCTCTTGAACCCCATTCAAGCGCGCTACCAAACTGCGCTACACCCGGACATTGCCGCCCGTTCCGGCGGCAAAAATTATTATACGTCATCCTTGCACTTTTGTCAACGTCTTTTTTTCATTTTCACGGCATGATATTTTCATGCAGACCTGCGGTTCCTGTCTCAGACTGTTTTTGTATTGGTCGTAACAGAACTGGATGATGCTGTTACGCTTGATCAGGCCGATAAAACTGTTTTTTCCATCAATAACAGGCACAAAGTTTTGCCGCATTGCCGCCGCGATCAGTTCTTCCATGTCCGTATCCACTGAGACGCATTTGTTATCCCGCTTGCGCGGGATGCTCATGATCGGCATATCCTCGGCGTCCTGCAGATTCAAGTTATAATTCCGCTTCACCGCCCACAGGATATCACCCTCTGTAATGGTGCCAACATACTCTCCTTTCCTATTTAAAATAGGTATGGAGGAATAACGGTGGTACTCCATTTTCTCAATCGCCTGGCGCAGGGTGAAGTCATCATACAGATACGCCACCTCGGCCTTCGGCGTTAAAAAAAACAAAAGATTCATGCGATTATCCTTTTCCTCTCCTAAATTACTGAGGATCAGCCCTGATTCATTATATCATACTCACGAACAGGATGCATGAAAGATTTGTTAATTGAACACGCAGAAAAACCGGGGCTCGTTCCGATGAAACAAGCCCCGGCTTCTTTAGCGATACATTGTCCGGGCTGCATTCAGCAGGACTTTGGGGGCCTTGTTGTAGGGTGTGACAGGACATATCTTTTTGGGGATATCGAACAATGTGTACACGGCGATACGGGCCGCACGGACAGAATATTCCTCGGTGAACACCATATCCTCCGGTATCTCTACAAACTGGCTCACCATCGCAAAGTTTGTGCTGCCCTGCGGCACCACCGGCGGCCGGTCGGCCATTGCCCGCGGCTGGAATTGTGCATCCACATACGGCATCATACACGGAATGACATTAACGACATCCGCCATGATCTCTTCCTGATGTTCTTCCCAGTGCAGTTGATGCAGCAGCTCTTTCAGGATCTCTGCGCCGGTACAATCTCTCATGGGCTTTTTCACATAATCTCCCACATGATCCGTATAAAGGCCGTAGCCCCAGAAAATCGTGGTATCCGGGTCCTGGGCTTTGAAGTGCGGTTGTGCCGCCACCACAATGCTCATACGCCACGAAGAATCCTTAAAGGTCATCAGCGCTCCGGAGCCGGGGATGTTGCCCGAATAGTTTTCGATCATCTTCAGCAGCCGGTTTCCTTTGCAGGTCACCGTAAAGCTTTCCCAGTTGCTTTCATTCACGTTGCCGAAGAACGGTTCCGGATTGCCCAACCCCGGCCGCTTCGCCGCCACCTTCGCCCACAGCTCAGCGGAAACCGGCTTTCGTTCCGGTGCCGGAGCCGGTGCATGCAAGCTGCCCAACGTGGCGGAATCCGTCATACAGGCATTTGTCATGATACATACGTCGCCCTCGCGCAAATCGACCGCGCAACCGTCCGAAAAATGCAGCGCTGTCGCCGTCAGCGCCTCCCCGGGTGCAAAATCGATATCCGTCACGGTACGCCCTGTTTCAAACCGAACGCCGTTCGTCTCCAAATAGGCCTTCAGCGGCAGGATCACGCTCTCATATTGATTATACGGCGTTCGTGTGACGCCCTCCAGCGTTTCAATACGCGGAAACTCAAAAATCATGCGGTTCATATAACGCCGGAACTCGAACAGACTGCTCCATTTTTGGAAAGCAAAGGTCGTCTGCCACATATACCAGAAATTCGTTTCAAAGAAATGCGGGCCGAACCAATCCTCGATGGTCATATTGTCGAGCCGTTCCTCCGGTGTAAGCAGCAGCTTTGTCATTGCCAAGCGGTCCGCATTGTCAAAGCCCATGCTGCGGACATCGAGAATTTTGGCGTCCTTGTCGATCAGACGTGCATGCGCACATGTGGGATGCGCATGGTCAAAGTTCAAAATTTCCTCTGTGACGCTGCGCTGCGGCTGCTCCAACGACGGAATGCTGCGGAACAACTCCCAGAAATTTTCATAGGTCTCTTCGTTGAGCATACGGCCACCGCGGCAGACAAAGCCCTGCTGTACACTGCCCGCACCGTCGTTTGAGCCGCCCAAGACATCCATGCTTTCCAGTATGTGAATGTTGTGACCGTCAAAATTCGCATCCCGTACAAGGTATGCAGCCGCAGCCATAGATGCCAGGCCGCCGCCCACAAGATAAACCCTGCTTATCGCCGTAATTACGGGGCTGGAGGCTTTCCTTTTCCCTGCGCATTCCCTGTGCCTGCGCCTGTTTTTTTACTTTGCTTGCCGCGTAAACCGCGCCGCCCGCTGCTGCGGCTGCCGCTGCGATGCCCAAAACCTTTTTATTCATAATGCTCATGCGCCCTTTCTCTTCGGGACATATGCCCCGTTTTCCTTTCGGTGGCATCAGTATACCGCCCGTCCGGGCGCATGTCATTATACAGTTGTACGCCCCTGTAAAAAAAGCAGACAATAACCATCGGTTGTACGTTTTTTAGACAAACCGCACATTTTGTCTATGGGCAAGTGTACTTCCATGGCGTAGGATAGAAGCGAAGTAAGGTGATGAGATGACCTTTGAACAAAAGCTGAAGGCTGCAGCGCTGGAAGCCGCCCTGCATCCCGCACTGCGGCACGCAGCCAAAAACCCGGCGCGAACGGCACGCAACCTCGTTGAATTTACCGCAGGCGTCGCCGGCGGCTTATTTGACGATGCACAAAAAGCCAAGCTGTATGATGCAGTCTATCCCATGCTGCAGGAAGCGGACCGGGAACACCTTTTCGCTCTGCTGGAACACGCCGCCGGACTTTGCGAATGACAAGAAGGACGCCGCAAGATCTGCGGCGTCCTTTTTGTTGTACATATTTCTACAAAGCAGGCTTTTCGCCCCGCTCTTCAACATAACGCCGGTATGCCAGCTTCTCACTGTCCTGTGCAAGCCGTTTTAGGCTGCGGGCCAGCTCCTCTGGCGGCGTTTTCATACCGGCAGCCACCCAAGCTCTGACTGTTCCGCAGCTTCCGTAGGCATAAAAGTCTGCAAAAAACGCCTTGTCGGCATCCGGTACCGTGCCATTGTCCAGAGCTTCGACGGCCTCCAGGAAAAGTGCGCGCACCACTTTGAACAAATAGTTTCCAAAGGTGTCCGGCGTACAGCGCACCGTATTTTCGTAGAACTTTTTATCCGCACGCATGGTCTCGAACAGCACTGCGATATGGCTGTCCCAGTTTTCCAGCGTAATTCCGTCGACCAGCCGCGCAAACCCCTCCGTATAATAAATCCAATTCAGCAGCTCATACTTGTCTTCAAAATGATAATAAAATGTCTGACGGTTGAGGCCGCAGGTGGAGGTGATATCCGCAATGCTGATCTTGTCAAAGCTTTTCTCGCGGCATAGTTCTTTCAAGGCTGCGGCAATGGCGTGTTTCGTGATATTGGAATCCGGCAAATCAGCGTTCCACCCTTTCCTTTTATTGTTTCCAGTATACGACGCCCACCGTATTTGTGCAAGCGCAAAACATTTTCGCACAATATTTTTCATCATTTAAATATTATTTTGTTGATTTGACTCATTATATATGGTATACTTAAAAAAAGCGTTCAACTTTCTGCGTGGAAAGGGGGACGCTTTTGAAAATGGGAGGCTATTATGGAAAAGCGCATCGTTAAATTGTACGCAAAGAACAACACCGTTCCCCTGAAGGTCGTTCCGGGCCATTTTGCCACCAACCATTCTCATGTAAATTACTATATCGACATGACAACGCTCAAAACGCGCCTGTCAGAAGCCGGGTCTGTAGCCGCTTCGCTGGCAGGCCTTTATATGACGAACACTATCGTGGACACCATCGTCTGTCTGGACGGCACTCAGGTCATCGGTACTTTGCTCGCCCAGGAACTTACACGCGCCGGATATCTCTCCATGAACGCTCACGGCACTATCTACGTGGTCACGCCGGAATACAACTCCAATAGCCAAATGATTTTCCGCGACAATATCCAGCCAATGATCCAGGGTAAGCATGTCATTGTCCTGATGGCCTCCGTCACCACAGGCATCACCATCCGCAAAAGCATGGAATGCATCTCCTATTATGGCGGCATGCTCGTGGGAATATCCGCGATTTTCAGCGCAGTAGACGAGGTGGAAGGCCAGCCCGTCAACGCAGTGTTCCACAAGGATGATATTCCCGATTATCAGAGCTGCGCCATGCACGACTGTCCGCTGTGCAAAGAGGGACGGCGCATCGACGCCCTGGTAAACAGTTTTGGATACTCCAAGCTGTGATAAAGCAAAAAAGAGCGGCTTCACGCCGCTCTTTTTGATTTGCGCTTCCCGCCCGCCTTCGTACGCAGCGGCGCACACGAGCCGTTTCAAATACCTGCGCCGCGCAGGATATCATTTGCAACAGGCGTATAAAAGAGCTTCTGCACCTCGTTGGGGTCATCCGTCAACGCAAGCAGCCACATCAGCTTTGCCACCACGGCCTCAGTCGTCATATCAAAGGCTTCCAGCACGCCCAGGCTGTTTTTCAGGCTGTGCCCCACATTATATATGCTCAGATCGCTGCCTTCGTTCTGCACCTGTGTCGTAACAACAACGGTCTTCCCTTTTGCTGAAGCCTTGCGGATAACCTCGTAAAACTCCCCGGTCTCACCCGACGGCACGCCGCCGACGCCAAAGCTCTCCAGAATGACCGCATCGTTTTCATCCAGAAGGAAGCGGAGCTGCCCCGCCGAAGCCCCCGGAATCAGCTTGAGCAGTGCCACACGGCTATTCAAAGCATCATAAAACACGGGTTCCGCCTGAGCCTGCGGGCGGATATAGGGTACCAGACAATTGTCCTGCACAACCCCCAGAACCGGATAATTAATGCTGGAAAACGCACCAAAGCTTTTGGAATAAGTTTTGCGCGCACGGGTCCCCAGGATCACCGCACCGCCGAACACAACCTGCACGCCCGGGATGCGTCCGTCACAAGCGCAGACAAAGCTGTCCAGCAGATTGGTCTTGGAGTCCGTAATATCCATATTGATGGGCTTCTGGCTGCCGGTGAGCACAATGGGCTTGGGGCCCTGCTGGACAAGGTAGCTGAGTGCAGCGGCGGTATACGCCATCGTATCCGTGCCATGGCACACCACAAAACCGTCAAAGGAAGAATACGCTTCGCGAATGGCACGAGCGATCTCCAGCCAGTAAGCAGGAGACATGTTCGTGCTGTCAATGTTGCATACCTGGCGGCAGGTCACATCGCAAAGCTCGCGCACCGCCGGGACATATTTCAGGAACTGGTCCGTGGTAAGCTCCGGCACAAGCCCTGCGCCGGTCATTTCGGACGCGATGGTGCCGCCGGTACCAATCATAAGAACACGCTTCATGTCCATCACTCTCCCGCTTTATATTCTCCTGTACGCTCAAAAAAATACGAAAAGCGCCGGACAATTTCGTCCGGCGCTTTTGCATTGGAGGTGCCGACCAGATTTGAACTGGTGCATAGAGGTTTTGCAGACCTCTGCCTTACCGCTTGGCTACGGCACCATAAAACTTTGGCGCCGCAGTTGAAGCTACAGCGCCAAATTTTCATGGAGCGGATTACGAGGCTCGAACTCGCTACCTCCACCTTGGCAAGGTGGCGCTCTACCAGATGAGCTAAATCCGCGGGAAGGCTTTGCGCTTGCAAAGCCCTTGGTGCCTCCGATCGGAATCGAACCAATGACACGGGGATTTTCAGTCCCCTGCTCTACCGACTGAGCTACAGAGGCAAATGGCGACCCGGATGAGGCTCGAACTCACGACCTCTAGCGTGACAGGCTAGCGTTCTAACCAACTGAACTACCGGGCCATCATGGTGGAAGTTAACGGGCTCGAACCGCTGACCCTCTGCTTGTAAGGCAGATGCTCTCCCAGCTGAGCTAAACTTCCGAAACCAAACCGACGCATGCTATTTTATCACATCAACCACTTATTTGTCAAGCAGTTTTGTGATAATAAAAATCCGGTATTCGGTTTGGCGCATACCGGAAAATGGAGCGGATTACGAGGCTCGAACTCGCTACCTCCACCTTGGCAAGGTGGCGCTCTACCAGATGAGCTAAATCCGCGTAACCGCCGCTGCTCTCTGAGCGGCGATATTTATTTTATCTTATTGCCGTATATTTGTCAATAGGAATCCGGCAATTTTTTCAAAAAAACGCCTTTATCCTTTCGTTTCGCCCAAAAGCGCGCCGGCGTCTACATAATATTTTTTGTCGCAGAAATGGCACGAAACCTCAACAGGCTTGCCCTCCGCCGCCATTTCCGCAAGCTCATCCCGCCCAAGCGAAAGCAGCGCGCGTTCCACACGCGCCTGGCTGCAGTCGCATTGATACCGCACCTGCTGCTCGTCCAACACATTCGGGGCGAAGCCCGCCAGAGCCTGCTCCATGATCTGTTCCAAAGACGCGCCGCTGCGCAGCAGCTCTGTCACAGAGGGCAGCGCCGCCACATTTTGTTCCAAATGTGTGATCTCCGCGTCGCTGGCTCCCGGCAGCAACTGCAGCAGATAGCCGCCCGCCGTCAGGATGGAAAGGTCCCTGTCCACCAGCACCCCCAGCGCACACACTGTGGGCGTCTGTTCGCTGACAGCGTAGTATGCCGTAATATCCTCCGCGATCTCTCCGCTCACCAGCGGCACCTGACCCACATACGGCTCTTTCATTCCAAGGTCTTTCACAACGCTCAGCGTGCCATCACGGCCTACAGCGCCGCCTACATCCAGTTTGCCGTCTGCCCGAGGCGGCAGCTCCACCACAGGCTGCTCTACATAACCGCGTACATTGCCCGCCCCGTCCGAAACTGCCAGAACGGTACCCGACGGACCGCCGCCTTTGATACGCAGCGTCAGAGAATCCTTTTCGCTCTTGAGCATTACACCCATCATCGACGCGGCTGTAAGCAGCCGCCCCAGAGCTGCCGAGGTCACCGCGGACGTCTTATGGATGCGCTCGGCTTCACGGACGATATCTGTGGAATCCACGGCGCAAAAAAGCACCCCGCCATTTTCGGAAATGGCGCGTATCAATCTTGACATCATTCATTCTCCCCTGCGGCCTGTTTCACCGCCGTAATAAAATAGCGCACGCTGTCCGGGCGCAGCGGGCCGAAATCCTCGCCGTCCGCCACATGCTCCACGCGCAGCCCCGCCTGCCTGCAGGCACGGGTTATCTCTTCCAGAGAATAGGCATACTCCGTGAAGGCCTCCTTGTCGCATTCATCCATATCGGGATAAGTGATCTCCACCGCGATATGCGTGCAGCCCGCAGCCGCGTCATAACGGTTGCGCCAGACACAATACGCGTCGTCCGCCTCGATCTCATAGACATTGTCGCTCAAAATATGTGCGTGCTTGTAAGGCGTGTTCATATCAAAAAGCACCAGTCCGCCCGGCTCCACAAACAGAGCAGCGCGGCACAAGGCCCGCCGGAATTTTTCGGCTGGCCCGATGTGATTGAACGTATCGAATGTGGACACGGCAGCGCGCACCGTACCGTAAAGGTCCAGCTCTGCAATGTCCTGGCACAGCAGCAACAGGCCTTCCTGCCCCGTTTCCCAAGCCTTCTCCCTCAGGACGCTGAGCATCTCCGGCGAGAGGTCTACGCCGATCATATCATATCCCGCGGCCGCCAGGCGGAGCGTCAGTTCTCCCGTACCGCACCCCAGGTCCGCCACGATGCCGTCCTCCACACCGTGAGCGCGGAGCACGCCGCATACGTACCGGAACAGGGCGTCATAGTCCGCGTCCTCGTTGAACGCGTCATATACCCCTGCAAATGCTTCGTAAGCCATTATACGTCGTTGCGCACGAGGTCCTCGTACGTTTCGCGCCGGACGGCAAGGCTGTCCTCTCCGCCGCGCACCATCACCACGGGCAGACGGGGCACACGGTTATAATTGGACGCCATGGAATAATTGTACGCGCCCGTGGACAGCACAGCCAGGATATCTCCCACAGCAGGCGTCTGGAGCTGCGTGTTTTCCTGAATCAGGTCGCCGCTCTCACAGCAGCGCCCTGCGATCGTCGCTGTAAAGTCTTTTTGCTGTGCAGCCTTGTTTGCAACGACCGCCTCATAAGCAGACTGGTAAACGCGCATAGCGCGGGTTGTCCGTCATGCCGCCGTCGATGGAACCATATGTACGGTAGCCCGGAATGGTTTTGACGCTGCCGATGGTATACAGCGTGATGCCCGTATCCCCTACAATGGAACGTCCCGGCTCAATGCAGATAAACGGCACCGGAAAGCTGTTTGTTTCGCAGAAACCCAGCACCACCTTGGAGACCGCCTCCATATAGCTTTCCAGCGCCTTGGGATCATCCTGCGCCACATAGCGGATGCCGAAGCCGCCGCCCAGATTCAGCTCTTCAATGGTATATCCCAGCTCTGCGCGCACCTGCTGTGCAAAGCCCAGCATTACTTCGGCTGCATGGCAGAAAGGATCGATATCAAAGATCTGCGAGCCGATGTGACAGTGAATGCCCGCCACACGGATGCCCGGTGTCTTGAGCGCCGCAGCCACAGCCTGCAGCGCTTCGCCCGTCTCCAGCGCAAAGCCGAATTTGGAGTCGATCTGGCCGGTGCGGATGAAATTATGCGTATGCGCGTCGATACCCGGCTTGATGCGGAACAGCACGCTGGCCGTTTTGCCCGCTGCCTTTGCCAGCGCGCCCAGCAGCTCCAACTCAGCGATGTTATCCACCACGATACGCCCCACACCGCTCTCCAGCGCCATGGTCAGCTCATCAGCCGTCTTATTGTTTCCGTGGAAATAAATTCGCTCAGCCGGGAACCCCGCCTGCAGCGCCGTGTACAGCTCGCCGCCGGACACCACATCCGCACCAAGGCCTTCTTCGTTCAGGATACGGTACATCCGCTTGCAGCAGAACGCTTTGCTGGCATACAGTACCAGACCCTTTTTATGATAATGCGCGTCCATGGAATTTTTCAGCGCGCGGCAGTTGGCCCGGATGGCATCCTCGTCCATCACATACAACGGCGTACCGTATTTCGAGGCCAGCGCTACGGTATCCAACCCGCCGATCGTCAAATGTCCATGCCCGTTGACAGCCGTCACTTTGTTTCCATACTTCTTACCCCTCCGCTAAAACTTGGTCCAGGACATCCCGCAATTCCGGAATGCCGTATCCGTTATCCGCGCTGGTGAGCACCACGCCCCCGTGCACCCGATACGGGCGCACAGACTTTACCGCAAACGTGCCGCTGTCTCGGCATATTCGGCTTTTTTTACAG
>ENA-OQMY01000242-OQMY01000242.1-human-gut-metagenome-genome-assembly--contig:-NODE-242-length-16516-cov-3.326255_pt1 | contig 16516 bp, 19 predicted proteins | sample MGYA00242623_ERZ504868 | MGnify/ENA primary metagenome ERZ504868 (study PRJEB26092, sample SAMD00036386) | human gut metagenome | host: Homo sapiens | study: EMG produced TPA metagenomics assembly of...
CGGAACTAAACCGCGCGAGGCGTTTTTTGGTTAGGCGCTATTTCCTCAGGGCGTGGCAATTTTCGCCGCCAGCGTCATGTCGTCCATAAAGCCTTGGAAGCTGAACAGCACAAGGATCTCATCGTAGCCGCCGCGTTCGATCAGACTGTCCACTTTTTTATTGAGATAGCGGAAGTCCACAATCCCGATAGAGGCGTAATCCTCGACGAGATAGGGAATGAAAGCATTGGCATAACTGTCTTTGATGATGAGGATACTGCCTGTGCCGTTGCCCTCCAGAACAGAATAACCGTTGTTGCCGCGCAGGAATGCCTTATATTTGTCCCGTGTTTCAAAATCGGCGGTGTTGTACAGCGGGCCGGTTTCGCCGCTTTCGCTGCCGTCTGCGTTGGCCGTGTAGACAGTCAGTTGGTTGGGCAGATCGTAATACGTGATGGTATCAGGCACCACGTCGTAGTTGCGGGCTTTGGAATAGCTTGTTCCGTAAAAGTTTTCGACCTTTTTTGCATCCGCGGCCGAGCGGTCAAACAGCGGAAGGCCTTTGCTGCCTGCAAACTGTTCATATGCAAGGTAAGCGCCTTCACTTGTCCAGTGATGATCGGTACGGTAGAAAATGTATTCATCACCATGGGCGCGCAGTGTTTTTCGCAGGTCATACACCGCCGCCTGGCCGGACAGCCGTTCGACGATGCTGTCGTGATAGATATCCTCATCCGCAACAGGTGCCTGCCAGGGCAGCTTTTCAGAAAGCACAAGGCTGGATGAGGGCGCGATCATAACGCTCACCTTGCCGGGATGGCGCTGCGCCATGCGCTCAACAGCGTCGAGATTTTTTTCAAAGCGCTCGCCGACGGCAAGAAATTTCGGGAAGAGATAATTGTCTTTGCCGAACCAGATGCCGTTGTTTTCCGTTTTGAGAAGCATTGCCTCCGCGCGGCTTTTCAGGTCGATCCATCCGTCACGGAAAATGAACTGGTCTTTGGTGTATTCAGTATATTTGGCCATCCAGGGATCGTCTTTGGAAAGAACCCCCGCAAGAGTGAGCTTGGGCGGCTGCATCAGCTTCCGGTTCTCCAACTCGGAAAATTCCCGCTTGGGCCAGAGTGCGTCCAGGATGGAAAAGCAGAACAAAAAGGCGAGAAAAAGCAGAACGATGGGGAACTTTTTCAGCTCCTGCCATAAATTGCGAATCATTCCGGGGCCTCCTCGATTTCATCTCGGTTTTGCTGTGCAAAACCGGCCAACGCCGCTCCCATAGGGTATTGGTCGCGGCGCCTCCTCGATTTCATCTCGGTTTTGCTGTGCAAAACCGGCCAACGCCGTTTCCATATGGTTATTGGCTGCGGCGCTTCCTCTTTTTTCAGTTGACCGCTTGTCAGAAGCGGAAATATAAGAACGGACTGTTCGTGCGTCCACCATATAGGCGATGGTCACAACAAAAATCAGCGCAAGAACCAGCCCGCGCATCAGCGTGTTCGTTTTGAATTTTTCATACAGCTTCTGCGGAAGAGGCGTAGCGCACAAAATGCCGACAATGAGCAGAGCGCCGTAGTTGCGCAGGAAGTACAGCGGTGAAACGCCGCCCGAGGGCACGAACAGCTTTTGAAGCAGCAGCCCGAGCGAAACGCCTTTGTCGCTGCCGACGAACAGCGCCCAGCCCACAATGACAAGCAGCATCGTGTAAATGTGCGGCCAGACCTTGCCCTTTTTCAGGTGCGGCAGCAGCCAGATTTTTTCAATCATCAGCAGCACACAGTAATAGAGGCCCCAGAAGATGAAGTTCCAGTTTGCTCCGTGCCAGAAGCCGGTAAGGAACCATACTCAAAAATGTTGAACAGCTGGCGAGTCAGACCCTTGCGGTTGCCGCCAAGGGGGATATATACATATTCCTTGAACCAGCTGGACAGTGTGATGTGCCAGCGCCGCCAAAATTCAGTGATACTGCGCGAAATGTAAGGCAGATTGAAGTTGTCCGGGAAATCAAAGCCCAGCATTTTGCCCATGCCGATGCCCATCATAGAATAGCCGGAAAAATCGAAGTAGATCTGCAGGGCATAGGAAATGATGCCAAGCCACACCAGAGGTGTAGACGCGTTGGACAATCCAACACCTGCTTCCCATACGCCGTTTACATCATGGCCGATCACGTCGTACCAAAGCGCGCTGATACCGTCGGCCAGCAACACTTTTTGGCAAGCCCGAAGATGAACAGTGAGATGCCCTCGTCGATGCGGTCCATCGTGACACGGCCCTTTAAAATGTGGAGCCGTTCCGCTACATCGCTGTATTTCACGATTGGCCCGGCAATGAGCTGCGGGAACATGACCACATAAGCGCCGAAGTTGATCAGATTATGCTCGGCTTTCACATCGCCGCGGTATACATCAATGGAATAGCTCATCGTCTGGAATGTATAAAAGCTGATGCCGAGCGGCAGAGTCAGGCGCAGGAGGGGAATGGACGTTCCTATTACGGCGTTGATGTTGTTGATGAAAAAGTCGGTGTATTTGAAAAAGAACAGCATGCCAAGGCTGCCGATGATACTGAACAATAAAAAGCCGCGTCGCGCAGCGGCGCTGTCTTTGAAGCGTTCAATGCCAAGGCCTGCAGTATAGTTGATTAGAATGGCGGCTGCCATTACCGGAAACAGGCGTACTTCGCCCCAAGAATAGAACACGAGGCTGCACAAAAACAGAACGGTGTTTTTCAGCCTTGCGGGCGCAAGATAATAAAGTGCCAGTGTGATGGGCAGAAAACGGAACAGGAACAGTACGGTGCTGAAGACCATGCTTTCACTCCTTGTTTGGAAACATTGCGCCGCCGGACATTCCCGCGGCAAAAAGCAAAGCCGGTACCCCGGAGGTACCGGCTTTGCGGGGCCTGTAAATGCTTATTTCAAAGCCTCGTCGATCGCGGCATCGACCTCGGTGTAATCGACGCCCGCAGCCGCGATGGCCAATACAGCGTAATCGCCTTTTGCAACGACGCGGCCGTCAGAGACCTGCTGGTATGCTTCGGGAAAATCATTTTGATAATTCTCGCTCACGGAAACAAGACCGTTTTTGTAATTTTCCAGCGCAGCCTTGATGTCGTCCACGCTGCCCGCAGAAGCCTTCACGACAAGCACCGTACCCGCCGTATTCGCCACGCCCGTTTTTTGGCCGGAAAACTCCTCGACCTTGTCCATATCTACGCCGAACTCATAGGTGAGGTCATCCTCGGTAATGTCCAGCGGATTTTCGATCTTAGCCACCGTTTCAACTGCGGAAGCAACATCGTTCACATTATAATTTGCACTGCTGCCGCTGCAGCCGGCAAACGCGGCGCCCACAAGGCAAACTGCCAATAAACCAGCAAAAAAACGTTTCATAATCGGTTCCTTTCCTGAGAAAAATTGTTGTTACCATCTTACACGAATCTGGTAATATTTGCAAGGCCTTTCTGGGAGTGTGCGCAGAATCTTTACATTTTATACACAGCAAAACCGGCATGCGGCGGACGCTTGACAGAACGGGCAAACTTGCCTACAATCGTACTATCAGCCAAAGGAGATTCGTATGAAAAAAGCAATAAAAATGATCGCCGGAGCGTGTGCTGCCGCAGTGGTGTGCGCGGGTGGGCTTCTATATTATAATTTGTCCCGGCAAAACGTCCGCCACACTTCGGCGACATTTGTCATGGATGCTGTGGCGGACCAGAAGGTCTACGGTCCAAACGGAGAAAAAGCCATCGCGGCGGCGGAACAGGCGTTTCGTGAGATGGAGAACCGGCTTTCTGTATATAAAGAGGGGAGTGATATTGCACGTTTGAACGCGGCAGCCGGAAGCGGAGAGGCTGTGGCGGTCGAGGCGCAGACATACGCATTGCTCTCGCAGGCGAAAACACTCAGTGCACAGGCGGGCGGAGCGTTTGAACTTACAATCGCGCCGCTTGCACTGGCATGGGGCATTACCACGGATGCGCCGCGGGTGCTGCAGCAGGATGAAATCGACGCGCTGCTGCCGTTGGTGGATGACAGCGGCCTGCTTCTTGAATCCGGAACGGCGCGTCTGCAGCGTCCCGGCCAGGCGGTAGATTTGGGCGGTATCGCCAAAGGAGCAGCCTGTGACGTTGCGAAAGAGGTTTATGACGAATATGGCATCCGTGCGGCGCTGTGCTGGCTTGGCGGGAGCAGCATTTACGCACGGGGCGTAAAGCCGGACGGTGAAGCGTGGCGGCTGGGCTTTCGTGATCCGAAAGAGGAGGAATCGGTCTCGCTGGCGTCATTTGAAATCAGGGATGCGGTTTTCTGCACCTCTGGAGGATACGAACGTTATTTTGAGCAGGATGGTGTGCGGTATCATCATATTCTGGACCCCGCGACAGGGCGACCGGCGCAAAGCGATATCGTTTCCATAGGCATTCTCTGTGAAAATGGTGCGGAGGCGGATTTCTGGTCCACGGCCCTTTTTGTTCAGGGCAGAGAAAAGGCGCTGGAATATTTTGAGACAGGCGGTGAAGGCCTGCTTCTGGATGAGGACAACACGCTGTATGTTTCCAAAGCACTTCAGGCTTCATTTGAATTGGCAGCAGAAGCAGAGGGGGCTTACCATGTTGTCTTTTTGTAAAAGCGGTTCGTGCATATCGCCGGAAAAGGAAGGTGAGTGTTCTGCGCAATGAAAAGACGCGCCGCGTGGCGTTGATGGGGCTTCTGTTTGCTCTGTCCGTGGTGCTTTCTTTTTTGGAGGGGTACGCTCACGCCGCTGTTGGGGCTGCCGCCTGGCGTGAAGCTGGGTCTTGCAAATGTGGTTGTGATGTATGCGCTGTTCTTTCTGGGGCGCGGCAGCGCGTTCACGCTTGTTCTGCTCAAAAGCTTTTTTGTATTGCTCACCCGCGGTGCGATGGCCGGCGCGCTGAGCCTCGGCGCGGTTTGTTGTCGCTTGGCGTAATGGCTGTTCTGTGCCTTTTCAGGAGCAGGCCTTCGGTATTCATACTCTCCGTGTGCGGCGCGATCACACATAATTTTTGGGCAGCTGCTGGTCATCAATCTGCTGATGACCCAATCTGTTTATACATTGTATTATGCGCCTGTCCTGCTGCTTTCGGGCCTTGGGATGGGGGCGCTGACGTCGGTGGGGCTGAAGGCGCTTTTGCCGGCGCTGGAAAAGCTTGGTTTCCAAAGGTTTCAAAAATAATTGATATTTTTTATCAATAAATACTTGACACCAATTGGGAAGCATGATATATTATAGACACGGCAGCAATGCCTTTCAATGAAACAACAAAAATATAATAATGCTGGAGGAAACAAGTTATGTCTAAGTTTGTTTGCACTGTTTGTGGTTATGTGTACGAGGGTGAGGCTGCTCCGGAGTTCTGCCCGGTCTGTAAGGCGCCGGCTTCCAAGTTTGTTGAGCAGAAAGGTGAAATGACTTGGGCTGCCGAGCACGTTGTGGGTGTTGCCAAGGGCGTCGATCCTGAAATCATCGAGGGTCTGCGTATGAACTTCAACGGCGAGTGCAGCGAGGTGGGCATGTATCTGGCTATGGCGCGCGTGGCACATCGTGAGGGTTATCCGGAGATTGGTCTGTATTGGGAAAAAGCAGCTTATGAAGAAGCTGAGCATGCTGCGAAGTTTGCCGAGCTGCTGGGTGAGGTCCTGACGGACAGCACGAAAAAGAATCTGGAAATGCGTGTAGAGGCCGAGAACGGCGCGACTGCCGGTAAGATGGACCTTGCAAAAAAGGCCAAGGAGCTGGGGCTGGACGCCATCCATGACACCGTGCATGAGATGGCCCGTGATGAGGCCCGCCATGGCAAAGCGTTTGCCGGTCTGCTGGCCCGTTACTTCAAATAAGATTTCAACAGAACAGGCGGCAGAAAATTCTGCCGCCTGTTTTTCTTCTCTTTCGCAACAAAGAGATATCCCAATTGCTGAGGCAGGCTATATGATGGGGAAAACAACAGTGCAAGCGGTAAAAAGGAATGACGCGGATGGATGGGGCATATTGTTTACTCAAACATCTCGTGCGCCACGCGCTCCCCGGTACGGGGATAGACAGCCAGCTCGTTTTGCGCGTTTACGGTAGCGAGAAAAACGTCACCGATCCTTGTCACATGCTGCGCCTCAAGCTGCTTTTTCAGCCATACGTCGTCGTTGCCGGTGTATTTCAGATTTTTCGGAATAACGGTTCCGTCCAGGATGACGTTTACGCAGGGACGTTCCGGATCGGGAGTCATTTGGAGATCCTCCGGCGTAACGGGACGCTGGGCGGCCAGCGGCAAAAAGCTCACCTGGCCGTTGGTCTCCAGAATAGCGGTTTGCAAATCGGCAAGGTCGAAATAACCCGCTGTCCTGCACTGTGTTAGGAACTCATTGATGTCCAGCTTGGCCGCAGCCAGGTTTTTTTCGTAAAGCTTTCCGTTTTCATACAGGACAACGGGCTTGCCGTTGATGAATTTGCGCGCCGCCATGGATTTGCAGGTAATATAGGAGATCAGAGCGGCGGTGACGCCATATACGACCATGGCAGTCAGCGGCATCCAGTAGTCGTCCTCCAGGCTCGTGGCGAACTCCGCCGCGATGGAGCCTATGGTGATACCGTTTACGTAATCAAACATGCTCATTTGGCTGACCTGGCGGTTGCCCATAAGCTTAGCGAGCAGGAACAGTACGATGATGGAGAACAGGCTTGTAAAAAGAATATGAGGGATAACGTTCATGGAGCTTCTTCCTTTGCATTCATGTTTCCGCACGGCGGGCCTGCGGCAGACGCCGCTTTCCCTCAGTATACCCCATGGCACTTTGCTTTATTACCTGCCGCTTTTTTGCACGGAATGGCAATTGTATGTTTGGTATAAATGCGGTATGATGATAATGAAATGTGAGGAAAGGGGAATACCCTGATGAAGCATGTTTTTATTGTGAATCCGGTATCCGGGAAAGCGGACGCCAGCCTTTATCTTGTGCCGCGGCTGATCGACGCGGCGGCCGGTGCGGGTGTGGATTATGCTGTGGAGCTGACACAGCACGCCGGCCACGCGGCTGAAATCGCCCGGCAGTACGGTGATGACGGGGGACCGGTGCGCCTTTACGCCTGCGGCGGGGACGGTACTTTGAACGAGGTATTTACGGGGGCGTATCCCTATAAAAACGCAGAGGTGGCAAGTGTTCCGTGCGGCTCCGGCAATGATTTTGTGCGAAATTTCGGCGCGGCGGAGGATTTCCTTTCCCTTGCGGATAATATCGCAGGCACGGCGGTGCCTGTTGACTTGGTCGCGGCAAACGGCGGGGTCTCTGCGGCAATCTGTTCGGTTGGGCTGGATTCTGAAGTTGCATACAGCATTCCCAAATATCGCCGCCTGCCGCTGTGCGGCGGCCAGATGGCATATAATATTTCCATTGTAGAACGTCTTTTGCAGCCCATGGGACACAGGCTGCGCATTACGGTGGACGACGATGTGCTGGAGGGGGATTACCTCATCGCCACGGTATGCAACGGCGTCGCATACGGGGGCGGGTTCCGCGCTGCGCCCATGGCGGACCTGCAGGACGGAGTGCTGGATGTGATCATGGTAAAGAAAATGAGCCGGATGCGCATTGCGGGAGTACTGTCCAAATATAAAAACCGGGCTCCACTATCAAAATGGTCGTGTCGTTCCGGAGCTTTCGGATGTGCTGGAATACCGCAGAGCGCAAAAGGTGTTGATCGAGCCGATGGATGGGAAGGCTGTCATCACAAATATCGACGGGGAGTGCACTCCGGCGGACAGCCTTTCCGCACAAGTGCTGCCTCTGGCAGCGCGGTTTGTGCTGCCGGCTCCGCTGTATGCGCAGTTTGAGGACAGAGCTCCCGCCGTAACGGCGTGACATGACTTGAAGGCAGACAAATATGACAAATACCGGGTGGCTCCTTCGCAGGCCGCCCGGTATTGTTTTGTTTTCGTGCGAGTTCACAAAAAATTTTTATTTTACCCCCTTGATTTTTCCTGTAAATGTGGTTACAATATGTTTAGCACTCAAAGATATAGAGTGCTAAACAAGGAAAATTTAATTTAGGAGGAAAGTTTTATGAAAATCAGACCTCTCGCTGACAGAGTTGTCATTAAAAACGTAGAAGCAGAGGAAACTACCAAGAGCGGCATCATCCTTACGGGCTCCGCCAAGGAAAAGCCCCAGGTGTGCGAAGTTGTCGCTGTGGGCCCGGGCGGCCTTGTGGACGGCAACCAAGTTGAGATGACCGTCAAGGTGGGCGACAGGGTATTGATCGCCAAATACGCGGGTACCGAAGTGAAGGTGGACGGCGACGAGTGCACCATCGTGCGCCAGTCGGACATTCTTGCCGTTGTAGAGTAAGCTCTCAGCAAAGTTGTTTTCATTCTATTTTAAAATAAAAGGAGTCGTTATTTATGGCAAAACAGTTACTCATGGGCGAAGAGGCGCGCAAAGCCCTCTGCGCCGGCATTGATAAGCTTGCCGATACGGTCAAGATCACACTTGGCCCCAAGGGACGCAACGTAGTTTTGGGCAAAAAGTTTGGCGCTCCGGTCATCACCAATGACGGCGTTACCATCGCCAAAGAGATCGAGCTGAAAGACCAGTTCGAGAACATGGGCGCTCAGCTCGTACGCGAAGTTGCCACCAAAACGAACGATGCTGCCGGCGACGGTACCACCACCGCAACGGTTTTGGCACAGGCGCTTGTTACCGAGGGCATGAAGAACGTTGCCGCGGGTGCAAACCCCATGGACCTGAAGCGCGGCATGCAGAAGGCCGTGAAGGCTTCTGTCGAGGCTTTGAAGGCGAACAGCAAGAAAATGGAGGGCTCTGCCGACGTGGCGCGTGTTGCCACGGTTTCTGCGGGCGATGAAGTCATCGGCAGCCTGATCGCTGAGGCGATGGAAAAGGTAAGCGCTGACGGCGTGATCACCATTGAAGAGAGCAAGACGGCTGAGACCTATTCCGAAGTCGTAAAGGGCATGCAGTTCGACCGCGGCTATATCACTCCGTATATGGTCACAGACACCGAGCGCATGGAGGCTGTTCTGGATGATGCATATCTGCTCATCACGGATAAGAAGATCAGTGTGATTCAGGATATTCTGCCCCTGCTGGAGCAGATCGTACAGTCCGGCAAGAAACTCGTCATCATTGCCGAAGATGTGGAGGGCGAGGCTCTGTCCACGCTGATCGTGAACCGCCTGCGCGGGACCTTCACGGTTGTCGCTGTCAAAGCTCCCGGCTTTGGCGACCGCCGCAAGGAAATGCTGCAGGACATCGCCATTCTGACGGGCGGCACGGTTGTCAGCGAAGAGTTGGGTTATGAGCTGAAAGACGCCACCGTCGATATGCTGGGCCGTGCCCGCCAGGTGAAGGTAACGAAGGAATATACCACCATCGTAGACGGTATGGGCGACAAGGAAGCTGTCAGCAACCGTGTTGCGCAGATCCGTGCGCAGATGGCGGAGACGACCAGCGACTTCGACAAGGAGAAGCTGCAGGAGCGTCTTGCCAAGCTGTCCGGCGGTGTTGCCGTCATCAAAGTCGGCGCTGCCACTGAGGTCGAGATGAAAGAGAAGAAGCTGCGCATTGAGGATGCCCTGAATGCGGCCAAGGCTGCCGTGGAAGAGGGCATTGTCGCGGGCGGCGGCACGGCTCCGCTGCACACGACTGCTGCTGTTGACGCTGTGATCGACGCTCTCGAAGGCGATGAGCGCACGGGTGCGCGCATCGTGCGCAAAGCACTGGAGGCTCCGCTGCGCCAGATCGCGGCCAATGCCGGCCTGGAGGGCAGTGTCATTATCGACAAAATTATGTCCGGCAGCGATGCCAACTATGGCTTTGATGCCCAGAAAGAAGTATACGGCGACATGATCAAGGCCGGTATCGTTGACCCGACCAAGGTCACCCGTTCTGCGTTGGAGAACGCGGCCAGCGTGGCGTCCATGGTCCTTACCACCGAGAGCCTTGTCGCGGATGAGCCGGAAGATCCCGCGGCCTCGGCTGCGGCCAACGCCGCCATGGCGGGCGGCGGTATGGGCGGCATGTATTGATTGCCCGGCTCCTGTTTTCATAAAATTTCCTTTGCCCTGCGGCGTTTTGCCGCAGGGCTTTTTGTATATTTGCGAGCCTTGGAGAAAAACTAATACCATTACAGAAAAGGAGGCAAACCCCATGGAAGAAATCACTGCCGTAGAGCTGGCCGGTTTTTCCGAACTGCTCACTCACGAGGAAAATATCATTAAAAAATACAAATGCTATGCACAGACCTGTGAGGACCCGGCGCTCAAAGAAATGTGCGAGGATATGGCCCAGCGCCATACGCAGCATTATGATGCGATTCTCAGCGAACTGAAATGAGGAGGGGACAAATAATGAATTGCTTTGATGATCAGGCGAAAATGACGGATGCGCTCAATTCCCAAAAATTCATCACGGGGAATTATAATCATTATGCCGGTGAATGCGCCACAAAGGAACGCAAGGATAAGCTGATGGAGATTCTTTCCGAGGAACATGACATGCAGTTTGAAGTGTTCAGCGAGATGCAAAAGCGGGGCTGGTATGAGCCGAAGCCTGCGCCTCAGCAAAAGGTGTGCGAGGCGTGCGAACAATTTGAACAAAAAGAAGGCTCCTTTTAAGATATAAGATAAGGTAAGTATGCTGCTCTATGCCCGTCTGAAGAACAATCGTCAGACGGGCATTTTTGTGTGTAAGCCGTCGAAGGAAAAACTGAAAATATTTGAGATTTTTTTAACAACTTTTTCATTTAACGGTTGCAACCGGGACGGATTTCATCTATAATATAAAAAGATATCGTAAAAAAACAGGGAGGTTATTTCATGGGCATTTCACAGTTCCTTACGGTTGCGGCAAATACTGCATCCGGGAACCCCGAACCGTCCGTCGGCGTGGTTGTGGCAACGGGCCTCATCCTCGTATTCGGCGTTCTGGTGCTGCTCTACCTGCTCATTACGCTCGAGGGCATTATTTTTACATCTGTAGACCGCAGGAAAAAAGGCGCGCCTGCTCCGAAGAAAGAAGCGGCTCCCGCTCCGGTGAAAGCGGCTGCTCCGAAGGCTCCGGTTGTGGAAGCCGGCATCCCGGGCGAGGTCGTCGCGGCCATTGCCGCCGCTATCGCCTGCATGGACGGCGGCGAACATTATACGCTGCGCAGTGTTAAGCGCACAAGAGTGTCCGGGCGCTCCGCCTGGGGGCAGGCCGGTGTTGTGGCTTACACCGAGCCGTTTTGACAGGAGGGGATGAACAGACATGCAGGGCTTTTTAAACGCAGTCACCGGTATTGCCAATGAATCCGGCTTTGTCGGCATCATGGAGAATCCGGGCTATCTGATTATGATTATCGTCGCCTGCGGGCTGATTTATCTTGCCATAGGCAAGCAGTTCGAGCCGCTTTTGCTTTTGCCGATCGCCTTCGGCATGCTGCTGGCGAACCTTCCGTTTGGCGAGATTATCCACATGCAGTATTTCATCCCGCCGGAAGGCGCGGACCCTTCGCTGTATCCGATGTTCAGCGAGATCCTGCACCATGGCGGGTTGGCTGATATGCTGTATCTTGGCGTCAAGCTGGGCATTTATCCACCGCTGATCTTCCTTGGTATCGGTACGATGACGGATTTCGGCCCCCTGATCTCCAACCCGAAGAGCCTGTTGCTGGGCGCTGCCGCACAGCTTGGCATTTTCACTACTTACATCGGAGCGAAGCTGCTTAATTTTACCGGCCCGCAGGCCGGCGCCATCGGCATCATCGGCGGTGCGGACGGCCCGACAGCCATTTTCGTTGCCAGCAAGCTGGCGCCTGAACTGCTTGGCGCTATCGCTGTGGCCGCGTACAGCTATATGGCGCTGGTGCCCATCATCCAGCCGCCTATCATGCGCGCGCTTACCACAAAGAAAGAACGTATGATCGTAATGGAACAGCTTCGTCCGGTTTCCAAACTGGAAAAGATCATGTTCCCCATTATCTGCACCATCATCATTTGTTTGATCCTTCCCACAGCCGTGCCTCTTGTCGGCATGCTGATGCTGGGCAATCTGATGAAAGAGTCCGGTGTTGTGGACCGCATCAACAAGACGGCGGGCAACGAGCTGATGAACATCATTACGATTTTCCTCGGTGTGTCTGTCGGCTGTACCACAAATGCAGAGACCTTCCTCAACAAGAACACGCTGTTCATCGTGGCGCTGGGCCTGATCGCGTTCTGCTTCGGCACTGCGGGCGGTGTTCTGTTCGGCAAAATCATGTGCTGGGCGACGCACGGCAAGGTGAATCCGCTGATCGGTTCTGCCGGTGTTTCCGCTGTTCCGATGGCCGCACGTGTTTCTCAGAAGGTCGGCCAGCAGGAAACCCCCAGAATTTCCTGCTTATGCACGCCATGGGGCCGAATGTTGCGGGCGTAATCGGCAGCGCTGTGGCCGCCGGTATCCTCATCAATATGTTGAAATGACGCTTTTACGGAAAAAGCCGTTCCTTTGGGAGCGGCTTTTTCTTTTCAATCAGGTGCAAGTATGCTATACTAAATACGATAGTGCGCATGAATAGAATGCGCCAGAATACGACCAAAGGCGGAAAACAATGGAATCCCAATTTGAAACACAATTCCTTGCGCTGCGCAAAAAGTATATTGAGGCGCAATTCGGAAAGCTGAACCCGGTGCAGCGGGACGCGGTATTTACCACAGACGGGCCGCTGCTGATCCTGGCAGGGGCGGGCAGCGGCAAAACGACGGTGCTTGTCAACCGTATTGCGAATCTGATTCGTTTCGGCAGCGCGCACAGCAGCACATATGCGCCGCAAGGCGCCGGGCCGGAACAGGTGGCGGAGCTGGAACGCCTGCTGCACAGCGGCGGCGAGCCTTCCGAGGCTCTTCGGCCCTTCCTGCGGGAGCACACGGTGCGCCCCTATAATGTTCTCGCCATCACCTTTACAAACAAGGCGGCGGGGGAACTGAAAAATCGTCTTTCCGCCATGCTGGGTGAAGCAGGTCAGGATGTCAACGCATCTACATTCCATTCGGCATGCGTGCGTATCCTGCGCCGGGAAGCCGGCAGGCTGGGGTATCCCCAGAGCTTTACCATTTATGATACGGACGATCAGCAGCGCGCCATGAAAGAAGTATATAAGTCGATGAACATCGACGACAAGTTTCTTCCGCTGAAATCGGCCATCGGCGCCATCGGCCGTCTGAAAGACAAGATGATCAGCCCGCAGGACGCCATGAGCGCGCCCGCAGATACGCGTGCGGGGCTTGTCGCCAAGGTATACGACGCCTATCAAAAACGTCTTTTGCAGGCAGGTGCATTCGATTTTGACGATTTGATTTATGCCACAGTGAAGTTGCTGCGGGATTTTGAGGATGTACGGGAATATTATCAAAACCGGTTCCGCTATATCCTGGTGGATGAATATCAGGACACCAGCGTGGCACAGTTTCAGCTTGTATATCTGCTGGGCGGCGAGCACCGGAACGTTTGTGTCGTTGGCGACGATGACCAGAGCATTTACCGTTTCCGCGGTGCAACGATTGAAAACATTCTTAATTTTGAACAGCACTTCCCCGGCGCAAAGGTCATTCGGCTGGAACAGAACTACCGCTCTACCTCCAATATTCTGAACGCGGCGAACTGTGTGATCAAGAACAATATGGGGCGCAAAGGAAAAACGCTTTGGACGGAGAACGGAAACGGCGAGAAGCTGATGTGCTATGAAGCGGATTCTGAGTTCGACGAGGCGGCCCATGTGGCGGCGGTGATCGGCCAGAACGTGAAAAAGGGCGCGAAGCTGCGGGATCATGCGATCCTGTACCGTATGAACGCACAGTCCGGGCCAATCGAAACCTATTTTGCCCGTGCGGGCATTCCGTATAAAATCGTCGGCGGCCAGCGTTTCTACGACCGTAAAGAGATAAAGGACATGCTTGCTTATATGAGCATCGTCGCAAACGAGCAGGACGATCTGCGGCTGCGGCGCATCATCAACGAACCGGCGCGCAAGATCGGCGCGACAACGGTGCAGAACGTGGCGGATATTGCGGCGGGGCTTGGCGTCTCAATGCTGGAGGTTATTGAGCACGCGCCGGATTATCCGGCGCTGGCGCGGGCAAGCGCGGCGCTTGGCGGCTTTTGGCGCATTTACCGCAGGCTGAAAGAAGCGTACGATACGATGCCTCTGGATGTGTTCGTCAGCGAGATGTTGGAGATCACGGGATACCGCAGTATGCTGGAGGCAGAGGGAGAAGAAGGCCAGACGCGCATGGAAAACATCGGTCAGCTTGTTTCCAGTGTAAAGACCTATGCCGATCAGCGCGGTCCGGAAGCCAGCCTGCCGGGCTTTCTGGAGGAAGTGGCGCTCATCAGTGATATCGACAGTTATGATGAAGGCGCAGATGTTGTCGTTCTGATGACCATGCATGCGGCCAAGGGGCTGGAGTTTAATTATGTGTTTCATCGTCGGTCTGGAAGAAGGAATATTCCCCAGCGAGATGAGCCGGTATTCCAATGAAGATCGTGGAGGAAGAGCGCAGGCTTTGCTATGTGGGTATTACCCGTGCGAAAAAAGAGCTTTATCTTTCCTGTGCGAACTCGCGCATGCTGTTCGGCCAGACGAAGCATAACCGCCCTTCCCGTTTTTTGGAGGAGATCGACGCCTCTCTGGTGGAGGTGGAGCAAAGCCCGGCTGCCGCGCAGACGAAGGCCATGCGTCAGCGTTATATGCAGCAGCAAAATGCATATTTGCAGCCGGAATATGGCGCGGCAAGCATGCGCTCCACGGTACAGGCGGGATATTCGGCCCGTTACGGCGGTGCTTCCCACGGTTCTGGAGCGGGCGGCGCTTCACGCCCTGCCCGGCAGCGCGCTTCTGTGGGAGGCGGTTTTTCCACGGTTCAGGCGGGCAGCGCGGCCTCCGTTCCGCGAACGGAGGGCAGCGGAGCCTATCGTCCGGGAGACCTGGTGGAGCATAAAGTTTTCGGCCGCGGCGAGGTGCTGAAGGTAACGCCCGTGGCGGGAGATACCATCGTTGAAATTCGTTTTGATACGGCCGGCGTAAAAAAGACGATGGCGAATTATGCGCCGCTGAAACATATTTCTGAGTAAAAACGTCTTTAAGACGGGCGGCGCGCCGGAATTTCCTTTTGTGTTCCGGCCTCCGGCTGAAAACAGGCGCTTGCGGCCACCCGTTCCGCAAGAGGAAACGCAGCGCGGTCCGAAGCCGTCTTTGAAAGGGTTTTGCAGAATGGAAAAAACGCGCAGGCTTTTTTGCGAGATGGGCCCGTGGGCTTATTGGCTCTCCATGAAAAAGTGCCGTTTTGTGCGGCGTGTGCAGGATATGTTTTCCGGTGTGCGTTTTTCCCGGCATCAGCGGTGTGAGCCGCTGCCTGTTGTAGTGTATGCCCATAAGTCACTGATACGGCGCACACTTGGGACGGTGGACCAGAAGCTGCAGGAAAATAAAGCTGTTAATCTATCGCTTGCCGCACCCAGAGTAAACGGAGTGCTCATTCGTCCGGGAGAAACATTTTCGTTCTGGCGGATGGTGGGGCCGTGTACTGCGCGCCGGGGATATTTACCGGGCCTGACAATCAGCAAAGGAGAAACAGCCTGCGGCGTGGGCGGCGGGATGTGTCAGTTTACGAATCTGCTTCATTGGATGGTGCTGCATACGCCGCTCGTCATCACGGAACACCACCATCATGACGGATATGATCTTTTTCCGGATTTCGGGCGGACGATCCCATTCGGAACGGGGACCTCGATCCTGTACAACTATCTCGATTACCGTTTTTATAACCCTACGGAACAAACGTTCCAGATCTTGGTTCATACAGATGAGATTTATTTGTGCGGCGAGCTTCGCGCGGAACATGCGCTCCCGTACAAATACCATGTGCATGCGGAGGATGAATATTTTTCCTGTGAAGGAGAAAGCGTTTACCGCAACAACCGAATATGCCGCTCCCGCATCAACGTGAAAACGGGCGTTTGCGAGGAGCGCACCTGCATAAAAATAAACCATGCAAAAGTGCTGTACGATTCCTCCGGCCTTCCCATCCGGGTGTTGGAGAAATCGACGGCGGGAGAGGACAAGCCATGAAAGTAATGCTGATTGCACACACGCCGGAGCCGGAACGCGTTGTCGCGGCTGCGGCAAAGCTGTGTTATTCCAATGCGCACCTGGACGACCTGTTGGAGGGCCTTACGCCGGAGAAAAGCCGGGAATTTCTTTCAAAGCTCGCCAGCCTGGGGCATGAAAGCCCCACAGAACACGCATCCTTTACGTTTGCAATCGAAGGCGTGAGCCGCGCACTGCTTGCACAGATCACGCGCCACCGTATCGCGTCGTACAGCGTACAGAGTCAGCGGTATGTACGGCTGGACCAGTTTGAATATATTACGCCGCCGGAAGTGGCTCGGGACGAACAGGCCAGAGAGGCCTTTGACGCGGCAATGGCGGAGGAGGCGGAAAACTACCGCCGTATCGCGGAGTTGCTGAAGACGGGCACATCCGCCGCCTGATGC
>ENA-OQMY01000243-OQMY01000243.1-human-gut-metagenome-genome-assembly--contig:-NODE-243-length-16513-cov-2.662883_pt1 | contig 16513 bp, 18 predicted proteins | sample MGYA00242623_ERZ504868 | MGnify/ENA primary metagenome ERZ504868 (study PRJEB26092, sample SAMD00036386) | human gut metagenome | host: Homo sapiens | study: EMG produced TPA metagenomics assembly of...
GTCGCTCGCAACAAGCTGCCCTTTGCGATAATCATGACGTAATCGCAGACGGCGCTGACCTCGGAGAGGATGTGGGAACTTAAGATAACGGTATGGTTTTTTACCCAGTGATTTGATCAGGTCGCGGATCTCAATGATCTGCTTGGGATCCAGGCCTACCGTCGGCTCATCGAGGATGATGATCGGCGGATAACCGAGCACTGCCTGTGCCAGTCCGACCCTCTGTCGGTATCCTTTCGACAGATTCTTGATCAGACGGTTCTGCATATCGGTGATCTTCACCAGATTCATGACCTCAAGAATCTGTTTCTTTCTCTGATCCTTTGGAATTTTCTTTAATTCCGCCACGAATTTCAGATATTCCAGAACGGTCATGTCCGTGTAGACCGGCGGCAGCTCCGGCAGATAGCCGATGCATTTTTTTGCCTCCTCCGGCTCCTCCAGGATGTTGTGCCCGTTGATCAGCACCTCGCCCTCCGTAGATGCCAGATAACCGGTGATGATGTTCATGGTCGTTGATTTTCCGGCACCGTTTGGGCCAAGGAAACCATAGATCTGGCCTTCTTCTACGGTAAAACTCAGGTTGTTGACAGCTACGTGGTCGCCATAGCGTTTCACCAGGTTTTTAACCTCTATCAATGTTCCTTCCTCCTTGTTTCTTAAAGCAGTCCCAGCCCGCCCTTGGGGGTGAAAGAGCCGGAGATGCTCTCATTTTCTAAAGACACTTTATCTTATTCTGAAAATGTGATAATTTGCTGGAAAATTTGTGAAAAAACGGTGAAGCCATGGAGCAGTTTGTTTGTTTTTCGACGAAAAATCAATTTCTTTTACCATAAGAATCATGTATACTATAACGTATCCGCGGACGGACGCTTTTCCATTTTTGTTCCGCCGCGAAACATTACGCCGGACTTTTCCCGTCCGGGACTGGAGATTTTAGGAGACTCTATGAATAAAAAAGACTACTACTGGGCCAAGTATATGCTGATTTTCAGCTTTTTCTGCATCTCTTTTGGCACCTCGATTTTCCTGAAAACCGAACACGCCCCCGATGAGGCGATGCGGATGCTGATTCCGGAATACATCGTCTCACACCACACACTGCCGAACGGCATGGAAGAATCGGTGCGCCATCCGCTGTGGGGATTCTCCTATGCGCTGTATCCGTATCTGACCGCGATCATCAGCTCCGTGTTTATGGCCATTACATCGCTGTTTACGAAAAGTGCAGCGGCTCTTTTAACTGCCGCTCGCCTCACCAGCGTCCTTTCCGGCACCGGCACACTGATCGTTGTGTTTCTGATCGGCGAAGAGCTCTTTGAACGGCGCGAATCCGCACTGCTCGGCGGTATTTTCGTCGGTTTTCTGCCGCAGTTTGTGTTCCTCTCCTGCTATGTGAACAACGACTCGTTCGCCGTTTTCACGGTCGCACTGATCATCTATTTCTGGATTCGCGGCATGAAAAGCGCATTCTGCAAAAAAGACTGTATCGGCCTGGGAGCAGGCTGCGGACTCTGCGCGCTGTCGTACTATAACGCCTACGCGTACCTGCTGTGCAGCATTCTGCTGTTCTTCGCGCTGATGATTCATTTCCGGAAACCGGCAAAAGAAATTTTTGTCAAAGCGCTGGCTGTTTTCGCTATCGCCTTCCTGATCGGCGGCTGGTTCTTCATCCGCAATGCCGTCATCCACGACGGCGATCTGCTCGGCATGCGCACCTCGAATGAATCCGCAGCGCTGTACGCAGCCGATGAATACAAACCAGAGAATCGTCAGACCCCGGCATCCGAAGGCTGGAGCTTCCAGCAGACGTATTTACAGACCCCGGAGGGCCGCACCTCCAACTGGCTGTTCTCGACCGTCAGCAGCTTCATCGGCTCGTTCTCCTACATGACCGTCCATCTCCCGATGGTGCTTTATCTGCTGTACGGCGCCCTGATGGCATTCGGATTCCTAGTGTTTTTGTTCCTCGGCATGGTTCCGCACTGGTTCCGCAAAAAGCCGCAGCTTCTCCTCTTTGTGATGCTGTTCCTCGCCTGCCTGGTCACGCTGTTCATGGACATGTACAACACGTATTTCAGCGATTACCAGTCTCAGGGCCGCTACCTGATGCCGGCGCTCGTCCCTCTGATGATCTGGATCGACGACGGCTACTCTTCTCTCACCGCGAAACTTCCCGCCGAGTGGAAGCGCGCCTCCTGCCATCTGACACTCCTGCCTGGAACGATCTGGCTGGTACTGTTCCTCATCAGCTACATCGGATTTCTGATTCCGGGCTGCTGTGTATAAAAAATTTGTAACGCAGTAATTCACGTTCTGCCGTGCTGAATTTTTGGCATTATTTTCCGGAATTTCTATAAAAAACAGGTGCTGTCTCTTTTTCTCAGATAGCACCTGTTTCTTCGTTACAAGCTTTTCGTTTTTAGAAATGTTTCATCCGGGCTTCCCTTTCACTTTCTTTGTTTCCTTTTAATTGCCAAACCAGCTATAATACCAACTGCCAGAATCCCAATTCCTAAAATAATTACCAACATCTTATTTTGATGTTTCACCGGCTGATTTGCAACATCAAGGACAATATTGGTTCCTCCTTGTGCATCGTCAGTTTCGATATAAGACGAATCAGCAACTGCGGCAACAACCGCAGCATAACTATATGCATGGAATTCTTCTTCACCATCAAGTCTATCTTCCGCTATTTCCGAACTGTCTGTAAGACACGCTGCAGCATCTTCACGTCCCGGTATCAGATACTCCACTTGCGTTTCATTTAATGCAATCCAGACCGGAAAACGAATCGGATCTACTCCTCCAACAAGTCGAAATTTATAATTGTCCCATACAATATCTGAATTTGCAGCAAGTGAAATATTTAATTGTTCTATATAGGTCGGCGTATCATCTAATTCATATCCTCTGGCTCCACTTATGTGCCATTGATCAATCGGTTGTCCATCTTCCCCATTTGCTCTTACCGCACATGCTTCATACAAATGTCCATATGCTCTAATCGGGATAATCCAAATATAATCGCTTTGTTCTAACGCGCTTTCTACTTCGGACACAGAAAGAAGTTCTGAGGTCAAAAGTGGCGTATCAATATACTCTTTTAATGCATTATCAAAATCAATATCCGATACACGGATTCCCTCCTCAAACGGATCCTCAACAGGTCCTCCATTTGTAATAGACACAATTTCATCAGCCAGCTCAACTATTTTTTCATAATCTTCAGATTCCGATAGTATTTCAAGTTTAGATGCCGATACAGTAGTATGCTGATATCATAATTCCAATGAAGTCAAACAAATATTTTTAATATTTTCCTCATGTCCATTCCCCCCCTATCATATTTTCTTTTACGTTTCACAATCGATCTATTTATCTCATCATACACTGATATAATTTTTTTAAACAATTATCATATTTTCACAAATATTCAGCGCAAAACTACTGCTAAATAGGAGAATTGTTTTTTTTGCTCAAAAGTGTAATTTTCCAGACATTTAATCGTATATATACATAAAAAATCAGAAGAGGTTATTATGCCAACTTACTCGGCATAACAATCTCTTCTGATTTCACCTTTTACACTTTTGTTTCTTTTTTAGCTTTCTCAAAAAATCTATTCTTTACTGAATCGGCTCCTTCGCCGGTGTTCCCGCTTTTCTCGGGTACTTTTTCGGCGTTGCCTTCCCCTTCTCGATACAGACAAACGATCGCTCATCCTCGGTTCCCGTAAGCTGGAAATAGACCGGCTCTTTTGCTTCGCCGCCGAGCACATGAATCGCTTTTTGAGCTGCGGCAAGCTCCTCATTCAATTTGCCCGATTTATACGAAACAAACCGTCCGCCCACCTTCACATACGGCAGACAGTACTCCGAAAGCGAGCTTAAATTCGCCACCGCGCGTGATACCACGAGATCAAACTGCTCCCGGTAATCCTTCTGGCGTGCGAAATCCTCGGCTCTTCCGTGAACCGCCGTGATTTTCGAAAGGCCAAGCTGTCCGATCACCTCATTCAGGAATTTCACTCTCTTATTCAGTGAATCCAGCAGTACAACTTCCACCTCCGGAAACGCGATTTTCAGTGGGATTCCCGGAAAACCGGCTCCCGTTCCCACATCGAGAATGCGTCCCGCCTGTGCCACATCACAGACCTTCACCAGCGACAGGCTGTCGAGGAAATGCTTCGTAATCACCTGATCAAACTCCGTAATCGCCGTCAGATTCATAAACGAGTTCCACTCCACCAGAAGCTCATAATACTGCAGGAACTGCGTCTTCTGCTGTTCGGAAAGTGTGATTCCAAGCTCAAAAAGGCCGCGCTCAAATCCTTCAAGATTGTATTCTTTCATGTTGTTCTCCGTTCTTCTCTATTCTTCCAAGTGCCCGCTGCACTTTTTGTTACGATCCACGCAGCGTGAAAGCACTTGCGGTTTCGCTGCATAAGAACGTAATTCAGGCACGCATATCTGTCCTTTATTTATGTCCCAGATACACCAGCAGAACCGAAATATCCGCCGGGGAAACGCCCGAAATACGGGATGCCTGGCCGATGTTGATCGGACGGTACAGGTTCAGCTTCTGTTTCGCCTCGATGCGCAGGCTCTGGATCTCGTCGTAATTGATGTTCTCCGGGATCTTCTTCTCTTCCATCTTCTTAAACTGCTCCACCTGCTTCATCTGGCGCTTAATGTAGCCGTCGTACTTGATGTTGATGTTGACCTGCTCCTGCACATCCTCCGGCAGCTTGGGTCTTTTCGGATCTACTTCCGCCAGCATCTTATAATTCAGCTCCGGTCGGCGGATCAGCTCTGCGAGCGAACTTCCGCCGGAAAGCAGCGTTGATCCATACTCTTCCAGAAGCTCATTGATGTTCGAGCTCGTTCCCACATACGTATTCTCCACGCGCTCAATCTCTTCCTGAATCCGCTGTTCTTTTACTTTCAGTGCCTCATACTGCTCCTCGCTGATCAGACCCACGCGGTAGCCGTATTTGCGCAGACGCAGATCCGCGTTGTCCTGACGGAGCAGCAGACGGTATTCCGCGCGGCTCGTCATCATACGGTACGGCTCATGATTCTCTTTCGTCACAAGGTCATCGATCAGAACGCCGATATATGACTCCGAACGGTCGAGCACCAGCTCTTCTTTTCCCTGTACGCGGAGCGCTGCGTTGATACCCGCGATCAGACCCTGTGCCGCAGCCTCTTCATATCCCGAACTACCGTTAAACTGGCCGCCGGAAAACAGATTTTTGATCGCCTTGAACTCGAGGGACGGCAGAAGCTGTCTCGGGTTGATGCAGTCGTACTCGATCGCATACGCATTCCGCACAATTTTTGCATGCTCCAGACCCGGCACGGTGTGATACATCGCAATCTGCACATCCTCCGGCAGCGAGCTTGACATGCCGCCGACGTACATCTCGTTCGTGTATCGTCCCTCCGGCTCCAGGAACACCTGATGGCGGTTTTTATCGGCAAATTTTACAACTTTATCTTCAATGGATGGACAGTACCGCGGGCCTGTTCCCTCGATCATGCCGGAATACAGCGGCGACCGGTCGAGGTTTTCGCGGATAATTTTGTGCGTTTCTTCATTCGTATACGTCAGCCAGCAGGATTCCTGATCGATCTGTACGCTCTCCGGATCGGTCGAGAATGAGAACGGCACAACGCGCTCATCGCCAAACTGCTCTTCCATTTTCGAAAAGTCAATGCTCCGCTTGTCAATACGCGCCGGTGTTCCTGTTTTAAAACGCACCATCTCCACGCCGTTCGCTTTCAGGGAATCCGTCAGATGCGTCGCCGCCTGCAGGCCGTTCGGGCCGGTATACGTGCTCACATCGCCGTAAATGCACCGTGCATTCAGATAAACGCCGGTACAGAGGACGGCAGCCTTACAGTGGTAAACCGCGCCGGAAACGGCCTTTACACCCGTCAGAACACCGTCTTCCACGATCAGCTCCGCAATCTCCATCTGGCGGATCGTCAGATGATCGGTATTTTCAAGAACCTCGCGCATCGACTGGCTGTACGCCCGCTTATCCGCCTGCGCACGCAGCGAATGCACCGCCGGTCCCTTCGATTGATTCAGCATTTTCGACTGAATAAACGTTTTGTCAATATTTTTACCCATCTCGCCGCCGAGCGCGTCGATCTCTTTTACGAGGTGTCCCTTCGAGGTTCCTCCGATGTTCGGATTGCACGGCATCATCGCGATGCTGTCGACACTTACCGTAAATACAACCGTTTCCAGCCCCATCCGCGCTGCCGCAAGTGCTGCCTCGCATCCCGCATGGCCTGCGCCGATGACGGCAATATCAATTGTTTCTTCTAAAACTGCCATTTTTCTTTTATCCTCTTTCTCTATCTACAGCTTCAGATTCTGTCTTAAGCTTTTTACTCTGTCAAAATCCGGCTGTCGTTCCTTGTAACTCTATTCCGGCAGATCTTCGTAATCTGCATTTGCTGCCTTTATTTACCTGTACAGAATTTGCTGAAAATCTCATTCACAAGGTCTTCTCCCACCGCTTCACCGATGATCGAACCCAGCTCCTCATACGCATTCATAAGATCAATGGAAAAGAAATCCTCCGGCATACCCATTTCGATGCTTTCTGCCGTCAGCTCCAGACTCTTTTTTAGCCGCAAGGAGCGCCTGCTTGTGGCGCGCATTCGTGATGTAAACCCTCATCGTTGAACGAAATTTCGCCCTGGAAAAACATCTTTTTCATCTGTTCCTCCAGCTCTTCCATACCCGTCTCTTCCCGCGCGGAAATGCTGATGACCGGAGCGCCTGTCTTTTGCTCCATCTCCTCTTTTTCGATCACCGCAGTCAGATCCGACTTATTCAGCAGCACAATCGCCTTGCGCCCTTTCAGGATTTCCATGATTTTTGCATCATTCTCATCGAGCGGCACGGATGCATCCACCACATAGAGAATCAGATCTGCGTCCTTTGCATGCTCCAAAGCACGATCCACACCGATTTTCTCGACCGTATCCGCCGTTTTTCGGATCCCCGCTGTATCCAGAATCCGAAGGGAAATGCCCTTTAAGACCAGATTTTCCTCGAGCACATCGCGCGTCGTTCCGGCGATATCCGTTACAATCGCCTTTTCCTCTCCGGCCAGCAGATTCAAAAGCGACGATTTTCCGGCATTCGGCTTTCCAAGAATAACTGTCTTGATGCCCTCCTGGATCATCTTACCCTCATCCGCAGATGCCAGGAGCTTTTCAACCTGCTTTTTCTGCTCCGCAACAACCACGGCCAGCCGCTCCGGGTATCCGTCCAGACTGATGTGCTCCGGGTCATCAAGCGCCGACTCGATAAACGCGATCTCATAAATCAGCTTCTCGCGAATTGTCCGGATCGCCTTTTTCACTGTTCCGCGAAGCTGGCTCTCAGAGCTTTTTAAGGCATAAGCACTCTTTGCCGAAATAACATCCATGACCGCTTCGGCCTGCGTCAGATCCATTCTTCCGTTCAGAAACGCCCGTTTCGTAAACTCGCCCGGATCTGCCGCCCGCGCGCCCGCATGTAAGACTGCCTCAAGCACCTTTTTTACCGCCAGCACCCCGCCGTGACAGTCGATCTCGACGGTATTCTCGCCCGTATATGTTTTCGGCCCTTTCATCACCATGACAAGGACCTCATCAATCACTTCCTCCCCTTCGGTAATCCATCCATAATGAATCGTATGGGATTTGACCGCGGAAAGCTTTTTTCCTTCTTTTTTTGCACGGAATACGCGGTCCGCCACTTCGAACGCATCGTTTCCGCTGATTCTTACAATACCAATGCCCGCCGGTGCCATCGCTGTGGACACCGCAGCAATCGTATCAGTTGGTAGACGCGCCGGATTGTGGCTCCGGTGTCCGTAAAGGACGTGAGGTTCAAGTCCCTTCCTTCACCCACATTATGCGCTCGTAGCTCAGCTGGTAGAGCAACGGACTTTTAATCCGTAGGTCTCGGGTTCGAACCCCGGCGAGCGCACCATACATAAGTGCCTGTAGCTCAGTTGGATTAGAGCATCTGACTACGAATCAGAAGGCCGAGGGTTCGAGTCCCTCCGGGCGCTCCATATAGGGGTATAGTTCAATTGGTAGAGCAACGGTCTCCAAAACCGTAAGTTGTGGGTTCAAGTCCTACTGCCCCTGCCATATGCTCTCATAGCTCAGCTGGAACAGAGCAACGGTCTTCTAAACCGTGGGTCGAGGGTTCGAGTCCCCCTGGGAGTACCAGCACCCCATCAGCTTTGCCGGTTTCAGGGTTTGTCAAAAGTGGGTGCAGTACGGAAACCGGCTTTTATATAGGGGAGTAGCTCAATTGGTAGAGCAGCGGTCTCCAAAACCGTGCGCTGGGGGTTCGACTCCCTCTCCCCTGCCATTAGTCCCGGCAGACGACTCATGGTCTGCCACCTCAATATGTGCTCGTGGCGGAACTGGCATACGCGGCAGCTTCAAACTCTGCATTCTGTGGGTTCGATTCCCACCGAGCATACCATATGCGCATGGACCAGGACGGTTATGGAGCAGACTGCAAATCTGTTGTAAGCCGGTTCGACTCCGGCCGTGCGCTCCAGCAATATAAAATGAAAGGAGCGTTCTCTATGTCTTTATTTGGCCGTCACAAATCAAAGAATGAGAAGGCCAAACAGCAGACTACTACGCCTGACGGAAAAATGCCTGAAATGCCTCTTGCATCCCCGTTGAAGGCGCAGAAGACCATTCGTATTCTGATGCTTCCTATCGGTGAGCCTCCGGTCGTTTGTACGATTGAGGCACATGAGAATACTCAGGATTTTAAGAGTAGCTTCGACTTCCTGGTAAACGGCAAGGCAGACCTTGTGTATCTTTGCCGTAAAGATGAGCGTATTATCTTCCTGGGTACAAATGATATCGGCAAACTGATTGGACTTGCTCCAAACAGGTACATCTTCGATGGCCACGACGTTCTCGTTGGACAGGCGTTCATTGTCGCAAAACTCGAAAATGGAACGTATTGTGACCTGACAGATGAGGAAATTGGTCAGTATAAGAAACAGTACGGTAAGTTCATTGACCCGAAAGATGCGCAGATGGTGCAAGGGCTGTTGGAAAAATACGCTGGCATCCGGATAAAGGATGAGAATGGCAGCGTTGTTCACAGCTTCAAGATAGACGATATGCGGTCTATTTTGGACGGGTCTGAGAAGACGTCCGATTAAGCAATCATCATTAACTTCAATATTATTCTGAGCGGTGTATATTCAATCCATCGCTCAGAAAAAGATATGTCCCGGTGGTGGAATGGCATACACACCAGCTTGAGGTGCTGGTCGCTGCGGGTTCGAATCCCGCCCGGGATACCAATAGATTTCCAAACGTAGGCTTAGAAGCAGCCATCGTTTAAAGAGCGGAGCGAAACACCGTTGGCGCCAAATGTACAGAATCGGGCTATAATAGTGGTTTTGTATGATGTGCCGGCGGGAAAATGCGGATAGCAGGAAGGCACCCCGTAACTGGTAAGGCTGACCTCTCCCTTGGCGTAGCAGCACATGGAAATCTGTATCGAAGGTTGCTTCGGGATAAAAAATAACAACCGCAGTTGTGCGTTAGCGTTAAAACGTACCCTTCCGACTCAGGTGATATCGGTATCCGGTCAAGCGGAGAATAGTCGAGAACCCATAGAAGCGAGCTTGATGCGCGACTCGGCAAGTGTGCTGAAATGCACGGTCATCGGTAAACAGGGTGATATCCAGATGGCAATTACATACGCGTCAGTAGCTCAGTTAGGTAGAGCAGCGGACTCTTAATCCGTCGGCCGTGGGTTCAAATCCCTCCTGACGCACCATATGGCAAGATGTGATAACTGGTAGTCAGCCCGTCTCGAAAGCGGGTGCGGCAATCGCCGTTGTGGGTTCGAGTCCCACTCTTGCCGCCAAAATCATTGATAAACTTTGCGAAAGGGGGGCGTGTAATGGAACAGCGAATCAAAGCTGGAGATATCGTCAAGCATTTTAAGCGAGAGCTTATGGCTGAAGCGAGCGATATGAAAGACAATCTCTCGTATCTGTATGAGGTTATCAGCATTGACGGACTGGACACAGAAACCCAGGCGAGGGTTGTTATTTATCGGGCTTTGTACGGAGAGAGACGGTTTTTCGTTCGGCCTTATGATGACTTTATGGGCGAAACCGACCATAAGAAATACCCTCAGGCCAACCAGAAATATCGTTTTGAGCGTGTGTAATTCTTAATACAGCTGGGCTAAATTGCAGGCGCTGAATATGTCTTTGTAGCTCAGCCAGGTAGAGCAGAGGACTGAAAATCCTCGTGTCGGTGGTTCAAATCCACCCGGAGGCACCACTTTAAAGGAGAATGCCAATGGAAAACATCGGTGAAAGTATCAGAATACCATTACGTCCCGGGCGTAAGGTGTGGGTCGTTAACCGAAGAGAAATTATTCCGATGAAAGTATCTTTGGTGTCAATACGAGAAGACAGGATTTCTATGACAATCACCTATGATGGAGATAATCCACTGGATGAGAAATGGAATATCTCTGAGTTGACAGAAAAAGATATCGGCTATCTCTTTTTTCTCAGCAAAGAAGATGCAATAGACTTTCTCGAAAAGTAATAAGTTTGAAATGGGTCTGCATGGCATAAGGCTGCGGCGCTGAAAAGCAGCGCTGCTTCTGCGGCAAGGTCTAAAAACGAGCGTATTTTCGCACACCGCAGTGACGCCGGAACAAATCCCAACATGCCGCCTTTGCGATGCGAGCTGGAATGACAGTGTCGCAAGGGTTGAGGTTGACGATTAGCGTCAAAATCCAGGTTGATGCAAAAGTTTAAGGAACGCATTGTGGAAATGCGCAACCACAAAGCGGTGAGGGCTTAGCGGCTCAACTCCGCGCCCATTTCTAAATATGTCCCTGTGGCGGAACTGGCATACGCGGCAGTCTCAGACACTGCATTTTGGGAGTTCAAATCTCCCCGGGGACACCATCATATGGGAGGGTAGCTCAGATGGTAGAGCAACAGGTTGAAGCCCTGTGTGTCGCGGTCCCGAAAGCCGCCCCTCCCACCATACATATGCCCATGTGGCGGAACTGGCAGACGCAGCGGATTTAAACACCGATTTGTAGGGGTTCGACTCCCCTCTTGGGCACCACAACATCCTCCCAAGATTATTCTTGGGAACATGCCTGTATAGCTCAGTGGTAGAGCAGCGGAATCATAATCCGTCGGTCCCTGGTTCGAATCCAGGTATAGGCACCAAAAAAATAAACCACCGAGACATCCTCGGTGGTTTTCTTTTTATCTGTTTCCCTTTTTTCGGTTGTACCCTTTTTCACAGCAATGATACATGTCGATAAGTTCTCTTTCAAGGTCATCAAGCCTGTTGTATCCGCTACCTCGGAGCTTTACCATACGTATTTCAAAGCGGTCTCCATACTTATAATCAGCATAGACATCACCATTTCCCTTCCCGGTGAAACTGAGCATTCACTCGGCTTGGCACGTGGACTGATTGTCCCACGTAATACATTTTCTATCGAGATTATAAACTGATGTATACACCTTCAAATTCAAAATTTGTCATTCGGCCGTGACACGATTGTCTCAGAGCGAAAAACTGCTTGGGCGACAGTGTTTTAGCACCGCTTACAATTTCCTTCATCCTTTTCGTTTTCTTTTTGGCTTTGGCGATTTGTATTGCGGGCGGCACAATGAATGCAAGTAATGCACAAAAGAAAAATAGAAACAGGTACATTTTATTTGTTTCCATTGCTGTCCCTCCTTAAAAAATATATGTCCGATTGTATGTGTTTTTCGGGAAATTAAAAAGAGAAGGCCCTCACTTTTGAGTAAGAGCCCTCTGTTGCGTGAGGTATAAAAATCACACTACGCTTTTCTTTCGATTGTGGGGTTTTACAGAGCATCTGGCAGTTTTCAACAGTTGTATGTCCTCCCTGTGACCAGGGTGTAATGTGGTCGGCTTCCATTTCTTTAAATTCCCACCGTTTGCTGTTTCCTTCCGCTGCACAGAATGGACATACTCCCTGCTGACGCTCGTAGGCTCCTCTTTTCTGCCCGGGCGTAAAGGCGCGGATATGCAGCGCACGTTCATTGCCGGTGAGGACGTACTCATAGGCTCCACTCTTTTTGGTAACGTCATCATCTATCATCAGAGCTGCGATTTCCTTTTCCAACTCAGCCGGGTCCAGTTTCCGATGCTTGTTCTCATCGTAGAATTCGCCCCAGGGCAGGCCTTTCATTTCACTTCGATAGTTTGGAAAGGTCTTCTTGACCCACTCAACAACCGCTTTGAAGTATTCCTTCAGCTCGCTGGCATTGGGGTCATGCTGATGCTGCGCCATATACTCCTCGATGCTGACATCATCGCCGGCTGCGCACCAGCTCAGGACTTCTTCCAGATAATCCTGACGAATGGGGGCGCCCTTCATGTACGGCTCGCCCAGCTTGTAAGCTACGCAGTTGGTCTTTGAGAAAACAGCTTGGCATCCGCCAGCCAAGGACCGGTATACACGGCGTTGCGCAGTTCCTGAGGAGTGAGTTTCTCTCCGGCAATATTGATAATTTTGAACCACTCCAGTTTTTCGCTTTCGCTGCCTTCACAAACATAAATGGTCAGTTTGTAATCAAGGATTCCCTTTTGCTCATCCGGCAGCATGTTGTGGAAGTAACGGACATCTCCATTCCCGGTCATATCTACGCTGAATCCGCCGTCGACAAATTTGCAGAAACTCAGGGTGCGCTGCTGGCCATCCAGCAGCTCGTAAGTACCATCTGGGTTTTTGGCCCAGTACATGACGTTCAAAGGGAATCCCTTGCGGATAGTATGGATGACTGCCTCTTGTTTGGCGTCATCATAAATGAACTCGCGCTGGTATGGAGGGCGAACGTTCAGATTGCCGTCATAAGCAACCACGCCAGCCTCCTGGTTGTCTTTGAAGCCAGCAAAGATGTCGGCTACGGTAATTTCAATGGGGGTTATTTTCATTTGATAGATACCTGCCTTTCAAGTTAAATCAAATTTTTATCGACATCTAACCCAACGGCTTTCAGCTCATTGAGAAGGGGGTCTTTCCAATCTACACGAGATATATATACTAATCCGTCGTTGTCGCTTGGTTTTTCGATATTATCGTCCATTATTACACAGACCCGCTCGCGTCCCAGACGTCCAATCAAAAAGCCGTGTTCAAATACAACATTTTGCCGTGCTCTTCTCTGTCCATCTGCACCGTCATCATCAGCTGTATACAAAACAATCCCATATTTTACACGGTCAATTTCCGATTCCAACTTTTCGATGATGGTTTTTCCTCTATTTGCTTGTTCATGCAGGATTACAGCTTCAAAACCCAGTCGTTCGATGACGCGAGCAATTTCAGACTTTAATGTATCATCATGGCCATGAACGATAAAGATAGCCGGACGGTCATTCATATAATTCAAACTCCCTCTCAAATCTTTCAATCTTGGTAATATTTTTGCTCTGAATTCTTTGCGTCTGTATTCAGAACTGATAAAAAAATCGGCATCTGCCGCAAATTTGAGCAATTCCGAACAGGTATATTTTTGTGCAATTTTCTTGACTTCGTAAATCCACTCTGCAAAGCTCTCGATATTTGAGTCGTCTGTTGATGGCACTTCCTTTATTAAAACATCCAAATTCAACAAGAATCACCTCCTACATCGAATCAAAATGCGGGCGTATTTAGGCTTTCCACCGATAGCACCATCTTTATCCTTGATAAGCCCATGAGCTTTCATGGGAACTGATTCGCATGTTCGATAATCGTTGGCACTAACAATTTCAAACTGCTCCGGGCAATACTTATCCAGAAAAGTAATCGGTACCCCCATCACCCCATCATAGTCCTCCGGGATTTCGCAGGTTTTGTCCACATTGATGGCGTCGTAGTTGTCATACTTTGGGAAATGGTCTTCGTTGCCGTGGTAGCGCATGTAGAGGTCCAGTGGGGTGTGGCGTACTGCAACATCTACGTTGGTGAACCAACGTACTCCCTTGACGCGAATAAATTTGTTTCCTTTTTCGTCAACACGTGAACCAGCTGCATTTAAGGGGTAGCTTTGTGGGACCTGAAATTCCCTGTCTCCACTGTGAATGCTTGGGCCAATCCACACTTTATCATCCTTCAGCAGCGGAAAAAACTCTTTGTAGGTGATGGCATTGATGTTGCCGATGATAATGAACTTCTTATCATACTCCATCAGCTGTGCCACATACTCTCGAAAGAGGCTAAAGGGCGGGTTGGTCACCACCACGTCCGCTTCCTTGAGAATCTCGATGCACTCCTCGCTGCGGAAATCCCCGTCACCTTCCAGCGGCGTCTTCACGTAGTCAGGGAAAGCAGTTTGGCCGGTAGCAAGGTCGGCCGCAATGATTTCCATTTTGTAGGACTGGCCACCGGGTTCGTAATGGGTGGAGATGAGTTTTTTCAGGCCGAGGAAGAAGAAGTTCATCTGGAAATACTTCCAGAAGTTCGAATACTCTGGGTCATCGCAGTTACAGAAGACGACCTTATCTCGGAAGAAATCACGGTAATGGTACAGTTCCTTTTCAATGTCGCAGAGCTGTGTGTAGAATTCGTCATTTTTGGCCGTTTTTGCGGCGTGCAGGTTTTTGTTTGCCAAATCAATTTACACGGAACTATCCTACCTCTCCTTTTTATAATCTTTCAATACAGCAAACGTCATATATGACGCGGATAGTTTTTGCTTATAGCAAAAATCTATTTGTTTTTCGGGTTTTGTGAACAAAATTGTATACAAAAAAAGCCCCCACTATTGCGGGGACTTTTGAGAAACCTTATACACGAAGAGATTCTTCCGGAGAGGCTGAAATACCGCTATTTAGGGCCTCCTCACCACTTGCCATAATCTTAAACGTACAGCTGTCAGACTTGAAAACATAGGGTCTCAGGCCGCTCTCAGTATCAACATAATCGCCGTACATGAAGCTCCATTCTGCAACCGTGATTTCATTCTGAAAACTGGTGCCTTCCAAAGACTTATTGTAAACAGAGATGTTCAAATGACTGTTTGCAACAAGCTCATCGGTAATGATGATATCCCCTGCTTGGCTGATGGGCAGCTTTTCGACCGCCAGATTCATCTGCCCGTTGTATGGCAATATCTCGATGTTTTCGAGAAGGTTCATCATATCTTCAGATGCAGGTTTTACCGTGATGAACAGGTTTTCTACTCCCCCTGCTGCGATGGTATTCCCTTCATCATCTGAAAAAGTGTGCATGTTGGACAGCTCATTGGTATTCGGGGTAAATGTAATTTCCCCCTGTTCCGTCATTGCTTTCAGGTAGCCGGCATTCATGTCATACTCAAGGATATATTCCCCTTCCGGGAACTTTACCACGACCGGCTCATCAAGCTGAAGAGGAACTCTGGGGCTGTCACAAACCAGTTTTCCGTCTTTCTGGCTTAACAAAATGCAACCGGAAACGCTTTCTACAGATGCTTCTGTGCTAACGCTCTCAATCTTGGGACTTTTGATAACAGTAACCTCAGAAATCTCCAACTGGTTCTGATATGATGAAAAAATAGAAAAAATGGACATCAGACAAGCTGCTACCGCAGCCAGCGTTGCTTTTTTGACTTTCACTGTTTACCTCACTTTACACTAAAGCCAACAATGCGGATATTGTAAGAGTTACCTTGACAAGTGTACGCAATGTATGGCGCAATAGCCCCAATAGGACTCATATTTGAATCGACGATTTCTCCGGTGTTATGTCCGTTCATTACTGTGGTTGCAACAATATTGATAACGCTGTCGGCCGTTACGATATATCCAGTGGTTCCAACTCTTACTCTGTCGAGAGTTCTAAAATCCTGGTTTTGATGGTCTGCCAGTAAAACTGCTCCAGAGATAGAATCTGGTATATACGCACAGCTATTTGCATTATCTGTTATAGCCTGAGCTCTTGCGGAGCCTTCGGAGCGAATATATACATTGAACAGCGGTACGTTGATGTTAACCGCTGGGATTATCAGTGTACCAACCATGCCTGGAGTTGATGCTGCTTTGCTTTGCGCCGCCGCTATCATTTGTCGGAACCGATAGTCTTCGACATCTTTCTCAATTGCCGTATTGCAAGCTTCACTGGTTATATCCGCCAGTTTGATTTCCTCAGGTACGCAAATTTGATTTAATGCCAAAATACTGTTTCCGGCATCAATAGAAAAGGACTCTTCACTCGTGTCAGGCACCAGAGCCGTCGTATTGTTTATGGATTCTTGCGTGCGGTTAATCGCCGCCGAAAGCTCGTTTATAGTGAGGGTTTGGTAGATTGTGAAGAGGAATGAAGATAAAGATAAAACTGCTGCTAAAATGAAAGCCGCGTATTTGTGAATCCTACTTTTTTTGTATTTGAACTCTTTTTCCATTATTTGAGATGCTCCACACAACGTCTTTTTTCCTTGTTTTCCTCGTAGTATACGAGATATATG
>ENA-OQMY01000244-OQMY01000244.1-human-gut-metagenome-genome-assembly--contig:-NODE-244-length-16510-cov-2.255204_pt1 | contig 16510 bp, 18 predicted proteins | sample MGYA00242623_ERZ504868 | MGnify/ENA primary metagenome ERZ504868 (study PRJEB26092, sample SAMD00036386) | human gut metagenome | host: Homo sapiens | study: EMG produced TPA metagenomics assembly of...
TCCCAAACATGCTCAATCAACTCTTCCTGGCTGACCGGCCGGCCCTGATTCAGAAGAAGATACTCTAGAATCCCATTTTCTTTTCTCGTCAACGCAACCGGATTCTCTTCTGCATACGCCACTCGTTCTCTTATATCAAACCGAATGCCGTTGCATTCCAGGCAGACATTTTTCTGTATGAATTTTCGTCTCGTCAGACTTCTCACGCGTGCCTCGAGTTCCTGCAAATGAAATGGTTTTTCCATATAATCATTCGCACCTGCATCCAACCCTTCAATTTTATCTGCAATCTGACTTCTCGCAGACAAGATCAATACCTTTGTCTCTTCATCTTCTTTACGAAGTTCCCGAAGAATCTCCATCCCATCCACCCCAGGAAGATTAAGATCAAGCACGATCAGATCATACATTTCAGCATAAATCATATCCAATGCTTCTTCTCCGTCATTGCATACATCCACCTCATAGCCGCTCTGGTGCAGACTTTTCGCGATCATGTCACATAATTTCTTCTCATCTTCAACGACTAATAATCTCACTTTATTTTTCTCCATCTTCTTAACAGAAATTTTACACCTCCTATTGTATAATGCCAACATCGAAAAGTCAATAAACTGACTTTGAACATTGAAAGGAGTATTTTATGAAATCTGAAAAAGCATCACAGATTCTTTTACTTACAGCCGGTCTGGTTCTTTTCTTTGGCGGAATTTTCCGCGGCGAAGCCGCTGTAGTACTCAGCAAAGCAATAAAACTATGTCTGGAGTGTGTCGGAATTGGATAAGAAAATGAAATCAAACAAAAACCCTCTGGTCCGCTTCCGCGGATGGATTCAGGCAGCTGCTACACTGCTGACCAACATTCACATCCCGAATCTGTTTAAAGGGAAAATTTATCAGGGAAATGTAAAAACGATGTGCGTCCCGGGACTAAACTGTTACTCTTGTCCTGCCGCCACAGGTGCCTGTCCGATTGGAGCTTTTCAAGCCGTGGTCGGTTCTTCAAAATTCAAATTTACCTACTACATCACCGGATTTTTCATCCTGTTAGGTGTTCTGTTAGGGCGGTTTATCTGTGGATTTCTCTGTCCGTTTGGATGGTTCCAGGATCTGCTGCATAAGATTCCGGGCAAGAAACTTTCCACCGCAAAACTGAAGCCTCTGCGGTATCTGAAATATGTGATTCTGGTCGTCTTTGTTATACTACTTCCGGCATTTGTAACCAATTCACTTGGTATGGGAGATCCTTTCTTCTGCAAATACATTTGCCCACAAGGCGTACTTGAAGGCGCAATTCCACTGTCACTTGCCAACTCAGGAATCCGTGCCGCACTCGGACATTTATTTACATTTAAGTTCACAGTCCTTGCGCTTTTCATCATCCTGAGCATCTTGTTTTACCGTCCATTTTGTAAATGGATCTGCCCGCTGGGTGCTATTTACTCACTGTTTAACAAGGTATCTTTTCTTAAGATTCAGGTTGATCATGAGAAATGTGTTGGCTGCCAGAAATGTAGTCGTGTCTGTAAGATGGATGTCAATGTAGTAGACACACCAAACCATCCGGAGTGTATCCGATGCGGAGAATGTATGAAAGCCTGCCCGACTGATGCAATCTGCTATCATTACGGATTTTCAACTAAGAAACAGGACTGAAAATAAAAACTAATAAAACGTAATTTAAAGGAGATTTAAAATCATGAAAAACAAAACACTTAGAACAAACTCAATGAAATTTAAAAAAGGTAATTGCTGCATCCCTTGCCATTTCTGTACTTTTTGCGTTTACAGGCTGCGGAAATTCCTCCTCAACAGACAATACAAACACAAAACAGGAATCTTCTTCCACAACAGAAACGGGCAGCGCAGACGAGCTGAACAAAAAACGGGATGACCTTTACCAGCAGGAAAACCAGCTTTTTGCTGATCACAAAGATGCATGGGACAAAGCCTTTGGTCTTATGAACAAGAACGCTGCCGGTGATGACAAGAGCGGAAACTATGCTGATACCCTCGCAAGCACAGTGGAATCTAACAAAGACTCTTTCTCTAAAGAAGAATATGAAACTCTGTGCAAAGACATCGAGACAATCCGCGGAATTGAAGAAGAAATTGCCAAGCTTGAGAAAGAGATTGCTGCATCCGATTCCTCTGACAGCTCTTCCTCCAAATCAAACGAATCCACAGCTGTATTCAAAGGTTTCAAAGGAAAAGATCTGGATGGAAACGATGTAGATGACAGTCTTTTCGCTAAAAATAAAGTTACAGTTGTAAATTTCTGGTTCAGTGGATGCAAGCCATGTGTCGGAGAGCTCTCTAAGCTGAATGAATTAAATGAGAAACTCAAAGAAATGGGTGGCGAAGTTGTTGGTATCAACATGGATACTTTAGACAACAATGAAGCCGGAATCAAAGAGGCAAAAGAAATCATGAAAGCTCAGGGCGCTTCCTACAAGAACCTGACTTTCGATTCTAATTCAACAGTTGGAAACTATGCTGGAAAAGGAAACATCATGGCATTTCCTACAACCGTTCTTGTAGATAAAGACGGAAATATCGTTGGGGAACCTTTCATGGGTGGCATTGACGATCAGTCAAACTACGATCAGCTGATGAAGCAGATTCAGTCCGTACTGGACCAGAAATAATTTACATAAATATCCTAGTTAGGGGGCAGTTACTGTTTGCAGTAACTGCCCCCTAACATTCTTATAACATCTTTTATTTCATCAATTTATGAATTACTTTTATCAGTAATTCCACATCAACTGGCTTAGCAACATGTTCATCCATCCCTGCTGCTTTTGCTTTTATTCTGTCCTCCGTGAACGCATTTGCTGTCATTGCAATGATCGGTACCTCCTTTGCATCCTCTCTGTCCAGAGCCCTGATCATCTTTGTGGCTTCATACCCATTCATGACCGGCATCATGATATCCATAAGAATCACATCAAACTCACCAGACCTGCTTTTTTTGAACAGCTCAACAGCTTCTTGACCATTCCATGCTTTCGTCACGACAGCACCTTCATTCTGAAGCATAAATTCTGCGATTTCCATATTCAATTCATTGTCTTCTGCCAGAAGAATATGCATTCCACGGATAGACGCTTCCTGTTTTTCTCTGGTTTCAACTCTGTCGCTTCTGTCTGTATCGATCCGAAACGGAACCCGGATCACAAATGTCGTCCCTACGCCTTCTTCGCTTTCAAAGGTAATCGTTCCACCCATTTTCTCGATCAGCTTCTTTGAAATCGGCATTCCCAGTCCTGTTCCGGCAAATTTTGTACGGCTTCCTGTATGTTCCTGTGCAAATGGTTCAAAAATATATTTCTGGAACTCCTCAGTCATTCCGATTCCGGTATCCTGGCAGACAAATTCCATTGTCGTCATTCCCGGCTGTTCGGATGGGATTTCCCTGCAGCTGATGTAGATGCAGCCATTTTCTTTATTATATTTCACTGCATTCGACAGGATGTTCATCATCACCCGTTTCACATATCCCGGGCTTCCGATAAGATGCCGGTGTGTGATTTCTTTTTTCTCCCACACGATCCGGATATTCTGTTCTGCGGCAATCTGCCCGATCACAACAAGTACTTCCCTGGAAATGCTGCTCAGATTGAATGGACTTTCTTCCAGAACCACTTCATACCGACTCCAGCTTACTCATATCCAGGATTTCATTTACCAGTTCCAGCAACAGATGGGATGCTCCTTTGATCTTTACCCTGTATTCCGTCTGCTTCTTCATATCGTCTGCATAATGATCAGCCATATCGAGCATACCGCAGATCCCATTGATCGGTGTCCGGATATCGTGGCTCATACGCTGGAGGAACTCCGTTTTTGCCTCGTTGGCCGCCTCTGCCTTTTTTGCTGCTATCAGGAGTTCTGCTTTGTATTTTTCCTCTTTTTCCAGCTCCTGTTTCTGATGTGCCTGATTAGTTCTGTATCCCCAAAATAAGAACATACCGAATATCAGTAAATAAAGAAAAATAACGCTTATCACACTTAATGGAAGATTATGAAATACTTCCGTATCCGGAAGATACGCATAAATATAATAATCCCGCTGCTTCAGCATGATTCCGTAACATCCGGTCCCTTTATTCTTCAAATGGAAAATGTGCTGACTGTCTGTATGCTTTTTCATTGCCTGAACCACCTCATTGCCGGCGGTGTTCTGCCCCAGAAGTTTCTCATCATTGCTGGCAACAACGGTTCCCTCATCTGCAACAATAATCGTTCCATCTTTCTGGATACTATAACCATTTAAAAGTCCCTGTATCGTCAACGTATAGTTTCTGGCAAATTCAGGAGATGTGTAATAATAGGTCGCAACGATACCTGGTGCATCTTTTCTGGCACAGGCTGCAATGTCAATATGTGATCCGTCTTTCCTGTTAAACCGTTCTGAATAAGTTCTTTCTTCATATCCGGCAAAATCCATGATAATGTCTTTTTGCAGATAATCTGTGATCTCATTGGTCAGAGCCTCATCCATGCTGTATTTGCAGACTGTCTTTCCCTCTGCATCCAGCACAAGGATACCATCCACCCAGAGGGTCTGCAGATTTTCTTTCAGAAACTCCTGGCTTAGCCGGCCGCCGTTTTCTGTTTCCATATCGATATTCGTACTCATCTGTCTGGCACTTTCAATGGCGCGGAGGAGACTTTTAGATTCCGAAGCTTCATTATAATGGGTGTAGGTGGAACACTGCACTTTGACATAGTTTACAGTTTCCACCATCCTGTTCTCTGCTTCCTTTTTCTCTGCCCGAAAAAAGTAATACAGGGAAGCTGCAGTCACACAGATTCCAAGCAGAATGCCGAATATCCAGAATCGCTTTACTTTTATTCTTCTCCTAATATCCAAGATCATCCACCTCCAGATACTTCTGGGGATCATCCAGATATTTTTTAAATGATTTTCAGGGATGTGCCATCCTGACGCATTTCTTCCAGCGTCTGATCCATCTGCTCACAGATTCCTCTGTCATCCTCTTTTGCAAAAGCAACACCTATCCCGACCACCATCAGCGGATCTTCCAGGATACGGAAGCTTGCATCATAATCCTTCTTATACTGAACGATAGATTCCTCGTGTGCAGCAACCGCATCTACATATCCTTTTCCCAGAACGTATAGATCAGCTCCCGGTGTCCCGAGGATGATCAGATTTCCCAGCTTTGGGATCCTCTCATCCGTCCGGTTCAGAAAGATGCTTTCCGGTTTGGTTGTGGACTGGACAGCGGTAATCGTCAAGACGTCCTTCCATAGAAAAACAGCCCATGATACAATCAATCTCGCCGCTCTACCACCAGTTCTTTTTTCTCCTCCCAGTTGATCTGGACAACCTTCACCTGTTATCCCATTCTTTTGAATGCTTCCGTAGCCAGTTCTACATCAATTCCTGTCGGTACACCTATCCTCATTCAGATAATTGTATGGTTGGATAGCTGTCGCTAGCCGAGGGTAATAACAGGCCTTTCGGTTTCTTCTTTCGTGTTATCTGTGTTTTTACACCCTGCCAGGGTGACTGCTAAATATCAAAAGTCCTAATAAAATTACTATAGTTTTTCTTAATTTCAATGAATGATTATGTTTTTGCTTTTACTACCCCTTTTTTGTCAGCAGTTTTGTGATCGCTCTTTTTAATCGCGGAATATCAATCGGCTTTCCAATATGTTCATTCATCCCGGCCTCCAGACATGCTTTCCGATCTTCCTCAAAAGCATTTGCCGTCATGGCAATGATTGGAATCTTTTTGGCATCTTCACGTTCCAGCATACGAATTGCTTTTGTTGCTTCCAGCCCATCCATGACCGGCATCATCACATCCATGATGATGACATCATACTCATCCAACCTGGAATTCTGAAATATTTCAAGTGCCTCTTTTCCGTTTTTCGCTTCTGTAATGTTCAGATGCTCCTCCCCCAGGATTGCATGGGCTATCTCCATATTAATGACATTATCTTCAACAAGAAGCACCCGTTTTCCTGACAGATCCATATCCTGTGAGTAGCTGTCCTTCTGTGAATCATTATTTTCAACCAAATAATCTATCTCAAATGGAACCGTAACCGTAAACGTGCTTCCTACATTTTCTTCGCTTTCCAGTTCTATCGTTCCACCCATCCGTTCAACAATATCTTTGACAATCGAAAGTCCCAGACCGGAGCCACTGAATGTTGTAGTTGACTGTTTGCCTTCCTGCGCAAAAGCATCAAACGCATGTTTTTGAAATTCTTCACTCATACCAAGACCGGTATCTGAACATACAAACTGAAAAACAGCCATATTCCCATCATCCGATAATTCTTCGCAATGAACATTCACTGTTCCATGAAAATGATTGTATTTAATCGCATTGGAAGAAAGATTCATTAAAACCCTGCTCAGATGTACCGGACTTCCAATCAAATATCTGTGGCGGATTGTGCTTGCTTCCACGCCGCCTTCAAATCTTACACCATTCTCATAAGCACTCATTGCAACAACTGTCAGATTATTCCTTAACAGTTCTGCCAGATCAAAGGATTTATGTTCCAACACAAGGGAACCGGATTCCAGTTTGCTGATATCCAGGACATTGTTGATCAGATTTTGCAGATAATCGGCGGACTGAAGTACCTTCTTCCTGCATTCCCTTAACTTGACCACATCATTGTTATATTTTTCAGCGATATGGATCATCCCCACAATTCCGTTTAGCGGTGTACGGATATCGTGGCTCATACGCCGGAGAAAGGCTGTTTTTGAAAGATTCGCGCGATGAGCATCTTCCATGCTTTCCTTAAGCTGTTTCTGATACATGAGTTCCCGTGATTTTTCTTCCGTAATATCTCGTACGACATAAAGCACATCCACAGCGTTTCCATGTGCATCTCTGCTCTTTACAATAAATCTGGCCAGCCGCCATTCTCCGTTTACTCCCATAAATTCAATCGAAACAGAATTCGTATTACGAAGTCTCTCTGTCAATGTATCAAAGTCAAGAAACTCCCGGTATTTTTCTCTCCCTTCCTGGGCGGCAAATGCTGTTGGAAGCCTTTCCATAACATCATCAATTTTCCCCTTTTGTCCAAGGATTTTTTGCACAAGGTCATGGCCTTTCAAAAGCTCATATGTCCGCTCTTTAACATTGGCTTGTACGATTGTTACATACAACGTAGCAATTGCGGCAATAATCTCTGACCTCTTTGTTGCCTCATCAAGAGCCTTTTTCAACAGTACCGTACTTTTCAGATTTTTCCTCACACATCCAAGATGTCCGCCAACATCAGACAGCAGTGTAATGGAAATCTCATTCTGCCTCAAATCAGGATTATCTACCCCGATAAATCCATTCATCTGATGATTGGCATAAATCGGCACCGCAATCAAGGAACATATTTCCTGTGTTTTTAACAATTCATATTCTTCCGGTTCAGAATTTTTTGTCGCTTCCAGATCATGAATCACGATTACTTCCTTGTTTTCAAATCGTTTCACCCAGTTCGGCATCGAACTGACCGGGATTGCCTGAAGGTTATCTATCTCTGGTGCCACTCCATCGGCACACCATTCAAATGTATTGCTCAGACTGTCCTTCTGATCGGTTTCCCAGTCAAAAACATATACCCGGTCTGCCCCTGTATAGTTTCCAATCGCCTGCAACAAAGAGTGAATGATTTCTGACAGCTCCTGCTCATTTTCCACCTGATCCATAAGCGATATCTGATGCAGGATCGTGTCCATACTATGTAATTTTATTTGATAGAGTTCCTGAATCTCTTTTGTTTTCATTTTCTATCCCCCCCCTGCAGTAAAACTATTATGGTTACGTCTGTGAAATAACACCGTAAGAAAGGATCCTGCTACGGCAGGATTCTCCGCCTAAACTTATGCAAAAAACTGGTTTTATTATACTCTAACACTTTACTGCACACAAGAAAAACATTACCTTTTAGCGTTAAAAGGCTAAAAAAAGAACAGCAACTGTGCCCGAAGTTCCAGTGATGTGTATCTAAAAACGGAAATGGACTTTCGGCAGATATATTTTCTTCTGTTTCTCTGTCTTCAGGATCAGATGGAGGAACTGACAAAACAGACACAGACCCGCAATGATAAGATGCAGCTGATGATGGAACAGATCGCGCTGTCCAATAAGAGCAGCCAAAAGTAAAAAACAGATCGGCAAAAAGAATGAAAACAGCTTCCAGATGCCATATCCAGATGTTACCGCTTTGTGCCTGAAAAGTCGAAGTTGAGGAACATCATATTTTGGAGATCTGAAGATCGCAGGGTGCTGGGTACATTACAGGCGCAAGTTCCATGAGGCACTGGAGGTCATACCGAAAGATCTGAGGAAACAGTCTGTTTTGTACCTCATCATGAACCAGATCCGTGCGATTTACCGGGAGGAAGGAAAGCTTTCCGGTCTTTCATCAGACGAACGGACTGCCCATCGACTTTTACATAATAAATTCCGCTGATCCATTTAGATTCCTGCAGCGCTCCGTTCTTATCCATGTAATACCATTTTCCACCGATCTTCTGCCAGCCAGTCTGCATTTTGCCGTTTTTGTTCAAATAATACTTTGTGTTTTCTATGGCGGCCTTCACATCCACATCCGCAGAGGTATTGCTAGAACAACGGCTGCTACCGCTGAAGTTCCCCGTAATAATTCATTTTTTCTTACACTTTTTATGGGTTGCAAGTAAAATTATCAGTATGTAATATATCATACTATACATTCCTTAAAATTACTATTTTTATTTGCGCAGATGGTAAAAAAAGCCGGCAGTGATCCTTTCCATTCAGGATCACTGCCGGCTTTTCAGCTGTCTTTTTAGTTTTTAAACGAATGAATCGGAGCCGGGATTCTTCCGGTGCGATTGACGAATGCCTCGCATGAGAAGTTGTTGACCGGCATGATCGGTGCATAGCCGAGGAGGCCGCCGAATTCTACGGTCTCGCCTACGCCTTTTCCGATGACCGGAATCAGGCGGACTGCCGTTGTTTTCTGGTTGACCATACCGATGGCAAGCTCATCTGCGATGATTCCGGAGATGGTCGATGCTTTCGTGTCTCCCGGGATGGCGATCATATCAAGACCTACGGAGCAGACACAGGTCATTGCCTCGAGTTTTTCAATGGTCAGTGCGCCGTCGTTGACTGCGTTGATCATACCCTGATCCTCAGAAACCGGGATGAATGCGCCGGAGAGACCGCCGACATAGGAAGATGCCATAACACCGCCCTTTTTCACCTGATCGTTCAGAAGCGCCAGCGCCGCTGTCGTTCCCGGTGCACCTGCGTGCTCGAGGCCGATCTCCTCAAGGATATCCGCAACGGAATCTCCGATCGCCGGAGTCGGTGCCAGGGAAAGGTCAATGATACCAAACGGAATGTTCAGCCGTTTCGAAGCCTCCTGTGCAACGAGCTGTCCGACACGCGTTACCTTAAACGCCGTCTTCTTGATCGTCTCGCAGAGTACCTCAAAGTTCTCGCCGCGTACTTTTTCCAGAGCATGTTTGACAACACCAGGGCCGGAAACGCCGACATTGATGATGGCATCCGCCTCGGTTACGCCGTGGAAAGCGCCTGCCATGAACGGGTTGTCGTCCGGTGCATTGCAGAAAACAACGAGTTTTGCGCATCCAAGGCAGTTGTTCTCTTTGCTTGCCTCCGCCGTCTTCTTGATGATCTCACCCATCAGTTTGACAGCATCCATGTTGATACCGGTTTTAGTGGAGCCAAGGTTGATGGAGCTGCAGACAAAATCCGTCACAGCCAGTGCCTTCGGGATAGAACGGATCAGAAGCTCATCTGCTGTCGTCATACCTTTGCTTACCAGAGCGGAATAGCCGCCGAGGAAATTGACGCCGACTTCTTTTGCCGCACGGTCCAGAGTCTGTGCAATCGTCACGAAATCCTCCGGCGTTCTGCAGGCTGCTGCGCCGACTAAGGCAATCGGGGTAACGGAAATTCTCTTGTTTACAATCGGAATACCGAACTCGCCCTCGATCTCCTCACCTACGGAAACCAGATTTCTGGCAGTCGTCGTGATTTTGTCGTAGATTTTGCGGTTCAGCTTGTCAAGATTGGAGTCGATACAGTCCATAAGACTGATTCCAAGGGTAATGGTACGAACGTCCAGATTCTCTTTTTCGATCATCTCGTTCGTTTCCTTTACTTCAAACAGATTTATCATGTCGTTTTTCTCCTTCGCTTTAGATACGGTGCATCATATTGAAAATATCTTCATGCTGGCAGCGGATGACAACGCCGATGGAACTTCCAAGCTCCTCCAGATCTTTTGCAAGCTCTGCGTTGGATTTCTCGCTCTTGGAGACGTCCGTTACCATCATCATGTTGAAATATCCCTGCACAATCGTCTGAGAAATGTCTTCGATGTTTACCTGGTTCTCTGCCAGATAATTACATACCTTTGCGATAATGCCCACGGTGTCCTTGCCTACGACAGTGATAATTGTCTTCTTCATGTTTCCATTCTCCTTTTTCTGGTTTTATGTCAAAGCCCCGGAAAAACCGGTAATGGCGGCCTTGCGAAAAACATGGTATGTAGCTCTAAAAATGTATATTTAAACCTCAATTAACGGTGATACTTCGCTTCTTTTAGCGACAGCGAGATGAAAATCACCCGAGTGATACGGATTATCACCCGTTGTGACCTCGCAGGCCACGGTTTCAAAGGCCAGTGCCTCATAATTATTTTCCTTGCTCAGATGGCCGAGCAGCACTTCCTGCAGATTGTCGTGCAGAATCTCGCAGAGGAGATGGCCTGCCGCCAGGTTCGATAAATGGCCTTTCGCCCCGGCGATCCGCTGTTTTAACGGATACGGGTACGGTCCGACCGCAAGCATGTTCTCGTCGTGATTTGCCTCTAGCAAAACGGCATCCAGCCCGGTCAGATTCTGAACCGTGTAATCGCTGTAAACGCCAAGATCCGTCGCAATCGCAATCGATTTCCCGCCGGATTCCATGCGGTAGCCGACCGGCTCTGCCGCATCGTGGGAGATCGTAAACGGATGTACGGCGATGTCTCCCAGTGTAAACGTGTCATCCGCGTGAATCGTGTGAAAAATCCCCTCCGGAAACTTTCCAAGGCTCTTCGTCTGCTGCATCGCCTGAATTGTTCCATCCGTTGCGTAAATCGGAATACCATACCGGCGCGCCAGCACGCCAAGACCCTGGATATGATCGGAATGCTCATGTGTCACGAGAATGCCGTCCAGCTCCTTCGCGCTGCGGTCGAGAACAGCCAGCCCCGCCTCCACGCGCTTTCCGCTGATGCCCGCATCGATCAGAAGGCTTGTGGTCTCGCTTCCCGCGAAAATGCAGTTTCCGCTCGAACCACTTGCAATACTACAAAGTTTCATATTTTTTCATCCTATGGTCTAACTGTTTTTTTGTTTCCTCAAAATCGCCGCTGTTGTCGATCTCAAAATCGCAGTGGCTGCTGAATTCATCCTCGGAGAGCTGATTTGCCATGATTTCGCGTACTTTCTTCTCGGAATAGCCGCGTCCTTCGATCAATCGCTCCTTCCGGACTTCTTCATCTGCATAAATATACCACAGTTCATCACAAATTTCATCATATTTTTCTTCGATTAAGAGTGCGGCCTCCACAAAGACGTATTCCGTCCCTGCTTTTTCCGCGGCTGCAATGGCTTTTTTGATATACCGTTTTACCGCCGGATGAACGATCGCATTCAGGGCTTTTAACTTTTCTTCGTCCTGAAAAACGATCTCAGCAATCCGTTTCCGGTCAAGTTCGCCGGTCTCTGTGGTGATCTGTCTGCCGAACAGCTTCACAATCTCTCCATAGCATTCGCCGCCCGGCAGCATCACAAGGTAACCTGCCTCGTCCGCCTGGATCACCGTTGCATCATAATTCTGTCCAAGGTACGTGAGCACTTCGCTTTTTCCGGCGCCCACGCCGCCTGTAATTCCAAAAACTTTCATTCTTTTGTATCCTTTCACTCCTGGTATGAGTGCGCTATTTCGCCTCGTACCAGTTGTTTCCTGTGTGCATATCTATCTCGAGTTTGACAGCCAGATGTGCTGCCCCGGTCATCTCCTCTTCCAGGATCTGTTCTGCCTTTTCGAGCTCGTCTTCCGGCACTTCCAGCAGCAGCTCATCGTGTACCTCGAAGAAGAAGTCTGGCTTTAACTGCTCCTCTTTCAGCCGTTTCGCCACGCGGATCATCGCTACGTTTAATAATATCCGCCGCCGTTCCCTGGATCGGCGCATTCATCGCAACACGCTCGCCGAATGACCGCTGCATAAAGTTGCTCGATTTCAGCTCCGGCATCGGCCGTCTGCGTCCGAACATCGTCACGGAATAGCCTTTCTCTTTGGCATCCTCTACGCAACGGTTCAAAAACTCATGGATACCCGGATACGTCTCAAAATACTGCTGGATATAGGCCTCTGCCTCTTTCCGGCTGATGCCGAGATCCTGGCCCAGACCGAACGAACTGATACCGTATACGATACCGAAGTTGACCGCCTTCGCATTTCTTCTCTGCAGCGGTGTTACCTCTTCAAGCGGCACATGGAACACTTTCGATGCCGTCATGCGGTGGATATCCTCCGCCTCGCGGTACGCCTCAATCAGGTTTTCATCGCCCGACATATGGGCCAGCACGCGGAGCTCAATCTGGGAATAGTCGGCATCCAGAAAGACACAGCCAGGCTTTGGCACGAAGGCTTTCCGGATCAGACGGCCAAGCTCCATCCGCACCGGAATGTTCTGCAGATTCGGATCGGTACTGCTGATGCGGCCGGTCGCGGTGATGGTCTGGTTAAATGTCGAATGGATTCTTCCATCTTTCCCGATCACGGCCTGCAGACCGTCGGCGTACGTCGATTTCAGTTTGGCAAGCTGGCGGTACTCCAGAATATCGGCAACGAGTTTGTGATCCGGTGCGAGCTTTTCGAGCACATCGGCGGCGGTGGAATAACCCGTCTTGGTCTTTTTGCCGCCCGGAAGCTGCAGCTTTTCAAACAGAATCACGCCGAGCTGCTTCGGGGAATTGATGTTGAACTCCTCGCCGGCCTCTTTGTAGATCTGTGCCTCCAGCTCTCCGATCCGCTCCGCCAGCTCAGCTCCGTAAACGGAAAGTGCTTCTTTTTCTGCGGCGATTCCATCCGTTTCCATCTGACGGAGCGTAAACACCAGCGGAATCTCCACATTCCGGTACAGATCCCACATGCCCTGCTCCTTCAGAAGCTTTTCCATGTTTTCCTGTGCGGCAAATACAGCATACGCCTGATGACCTGCATACGACTCCTGCTGTTCCGGCGTCATCTTTCCTGCGGCCGGAATCTTGCTTCCGCCGAAGATCTCTTCCACTGCCGGCACATAGCGGTGTACGTACTCTTTTACGATATCATCGTACGAATACTGTGATTTCAATGGATTTAATAAATACGCGGCAATTCCGGCATCAAACAGATGGGCTTCATCGGCGTCCGGCATATCCTTCAGAAATTCTTTTCCGTCCATGACGCAGAAAACCGGAATCTGCTTCTGCAGCTCAGTCAATTTTTCTTTTAAATAATCTCCGGTCAGGAAACCTTCTGCTGGGAAGTAAACAACATCCGGCTCTCCGCTTCCATACGCAACTGCCATACCGACAAGTGAACGGCTCCGATCTGCCATCGGTCCGTCCTTCGGGGTTTCTTCTGTCAGAAGAGCGGCTCCTGCCTTCTCCTCCTTCGCGATGGTTCCAAAGAGTTCTTCCGCCTCGGAAAAATCCGTTACGGTGCGCAGAAAGACGGCATCCTCTGGTTCTGCACTCGTCTCCTCGAAGCGGCCCAGCAGGTTTTTAAACTCCAGACGTTTGAACATCTCATACGCTTTTGGTGTATAAAAATTCGAGAGTGCCGCTTTTTCACGGTCGAGCTCCACCGGCGCATCGGTATCAATCGTTGCAAGTTTTTTGCTTAATTCCGCCAGATCATAATGATCACGCATCGCCTCTTTTGCCTTGTCGGTTTGATCTCCTCGAAATGTGCATGCGCATTTTCCAGTGTCCCGTACTGCAGCAGGATTTTCGTCGCGGTTTTCTCGCCGACACCCGGCAGACCCGGGATATTGTCTGCGGTATCGCCCATCAGCGCTTTCAGATCGATGATCTGTTTCGGGAGAAGACTGTATTTTTCCAGCACCTCTGCCGTGTGGTAATTTTCAATCGTCGTCACACGCTTTACGGTCTTTGGAATCCGGATCAGAATGTGGTCCGTTGCAAGCTGCAGCAGGTCGCGGTCTCCGGATACGATCGTAACTTCCATCCCTTCCGCCTCGCATTTGCGGCCGAGCGTTCCTAAGATATCATCCGCCTCATAGCCCTCTTTTGTGACAATCTCAATGTCCATTGCTGCGAGCACTTCCTGGATCACCGGGACCTGTTCGCGCAATTCCTGCGGCATCGGCTTTCTCGTTCCCTTGTACTGGTCATACATTTTGTGGCGGAATGTCGGTGCATGGAGGTCAAACGCCACGGCAAGATACTGCGGCTGCTCCTCATCGAGAATTTTAAACAGAATATTCAGGAATCCATATACGGCGTTCGTGTGCAGTCCTTCTGCATTGGACAGATCCGGTACGCCGTAAAAAGCCCGGTTCAGAATACTGTGTCCGTCCAGTAATACGATTTTATCACTCATAATAATCCTTTCAGCCAGGGTAATTCTATCACTTCAAAATAGTGCAGAGCCAGGAGCACCAGAAACAGAACGAGAATCAGCATCAGCACCCGGAAAAACGTATCTTTGTACCGGCGGTGTCTCGCTTCTTCCTCTTTTTTTCTCCAGATCGCGTTCCAGAAGTCCTGTCAGATTGTAGGAATCGGGCGCGTCATCCTCGAAATATGCCATCGCACGGTTCACAATAAAATATGTCTCCAGTTCCTCGTGGCATGTATGGCATTTCCGGATATGGGAAATAAACGGTTCCATCTCTTTCTCCGGCATATTTCCCTGCACGTATGGCTGTATTAATTTTTCTGCTTCTTTACAGTCCATAAAATCCTGCTCTCCTTTTGTATCCGGCCAGTGTTTTTCTCTGGCCGTTTTTTCTGCTATCTACCATCATACACTATTTTCTCATAATTTAAAAGAGACAACCCGCCGAAAACTGGGTTGTCTCTTGTTCTCTTATAAGATAACTGTTTTCTAGTGGATTTCCATTATGCACGGACAATGTTCGGGGTCTCTTTTCCTGCCTCGAAATCCAGCGCATTCTGCAGTGTGGTCTCTGCAATCGCACGCAGTGCTTCCTCGGTGAAGAATCCCTGATGTGAAGTGATCATAACGTTCGGGAAGGACAGGAGACGTGCTGTGGTGGAGTGCTCCAGAATCTCATCGGAACGGTCCTCGAATACGTTCGGGGTTTCCTCCTCGTATACGTCAAGGCCGACGCCGAAGAATTTTCTTGCACGGATTCCCTCGATCAGGTCGTCTGTCTTTACCAGACCTCCGCGGGACGTATTGACCAGGATCACGCCGTCTTTCATCTTTTTGATGCTCTCGCGGTTGATCATGTGGTATGTGCTGTCCATCAGCGGGCAGTGCAGGGAGATCAGATCACTCTGCGCCAGCAGTTCATCAAGAGTTACGTACGTAACAAATCTTTTAAGGATTCATTCTGGTATACATCGTAAGCAATGACTTTCATGCCGAAACCGCGGCAGATTCTTGCCATAGCCGCACCGATTTTTCCGGTTCCGACGATTCCGGCGGTCTTCTGATAGAAGTTAAATCCCATCAGTCCGCCCAGGCTGAAGTCGTTTTCTCTTACTTTCGTATATGCTTTGTGCATGTGGCGGTTTACCGTCATGGCCAGTGTCATCGCATGCTCAGCTACAGCCTCCGGGGAGTAACCCGGTACACGGCGTACATCAATGCCGTATTTTGCAGCTGTCTTTAAATCTACGTTGTTGAAGCCTGCGCAGCGCATCAGGATCAGCTTGACGCCTGCCTCATGCAGTGCTTCTACGGTTTTTGTTCCGACATCGGAGTTTACGAAGGCGCACACGGCATCGTAGCCCTTTGCCAGGGAAGCGGTTCTTGCAGCAAGGCCGGTTTTTAAATATTCCACTTCAATTTCTGGAAACTGCTCTTTGGTTCGGTCGAAAGATTCTCTGTCGTAGTTCTGGGTATCGTAAAATAAAATTTTCATAATGTTTTTCCTCCTCGCTTTGCGGTCATCTTATTGTTCCCGCTTACATGCATTACTATACTTCATTGTTAAAACTTTGTCAATGTATTATTTGTTAAAATTTTATCAATTAGTAAATTTATTTTCAACATCTTTCACAACAGTACAAATTTACTGGATCACCTCGTCCAGGAACCGGGACGGCTCGACTTTCTTTTCAAACCGTTCCTCCACATAACAGAGCGTCAGCTCTTTCCGGGCGCGCGTCATTCCGACGTAGAACATCCGCCGCTCCTCCTCGATCGCCTCCGCAAGGACTGCTTTCTGAT
>ENA-OQMY01000245-OQMY01000245.1-human-gut-metagenome-genome-assembly--contig:-NODE-245-length-16498-cov-3.167552_pt1 | contig 16498 bp, 13 predicted proteins | sample MGYA00242623_ERZ504868 | MGnify/ENA primary metagenome ERZ504868 (study PRJEB26092, sample SAMD00036386) | human gut metagenome | host: Homo sapiens | study: EMG produced TPA metagenomics assembly of...
ATGCCTGTTCGAATCTATACCACCAACGCCGGCGCGGATTTGAGCGATGCCGAGGCGGCGCTGCTTGCCGACCTTATTGCCCGCCACGGGCGTGCCGTGCTGCTGGCGCCAACGTTTGCCGAGCTCGACCTGTGCCGTCATGATGCGGCGGAAGCCGGCGTTTCGCTGGGTATTGACTACAAGACGCCTACATCGTGGCTTCGCTCGCTTTGGGAGCTTTTGGGCGACGGGCGCGGTTTCGTCGACAACCTGCAGCGCCAGATGCTGTTTTCGGACATGGTAGCGCGTCTCGACGACGCCGACCTGCAGCCGCTTTCGCGCAGCCAGGGCACGGTGCGTATGCTCGCGCGTATGGCTCGCGATGTGCTGCCGGGTGTGGCAGGGACAGGTGCCGAGCGTTGCTGCGACAACGTTTGCAAGCCCAAGCCCAGAAGCGACGCCGAGGCTCGCGTGTTTGAACTTTTGTGCGCCTATGCGCGCGGTTTGGACCGTCGAGATATGGTCGAGCCCTGCGAGGCGGCTGACATTATGGCCGGCGCTTTGGCCGACAACCTGCCGGGGTGCGCCCGCGCCGTTTGCGTGCGCGGCGTCACGTCATTTACGTATAGCCTGCTCGAGCTGCTGTCCGCCGTGGCAAACGAACGGGGGAGAGGTTGTCGTGCTGCTTGCCCGCGAGCAAGCGGCGATGCGCGAGGAGCTTGCCGCGGCATTTGATGTCCGCGGTGTGCTGTTTGAGATCGCGCCGCTGGACGAGGATGCCGGCGCTCCCGCGATTGCTCCAAAGTCCGTCGTACGTCCTGCCTTTGTGGAAGTCGCCGGGCCCCATGCCCGTGCCCGTGTCTATGCGGACGTCATCGATAAGATGGTGAAAGCGCGCAAGGAGTCCAAGGTCAACGATGCCGCCTCCGCACCCGTCGATCCCGTGCGCGTACTCGTGGTGTCCGCCCGGGCACCCCAGCTGTTCGGCGAGCTTGCCGCTCGTTTGGCGGCGCGCCACGTTGCTGCCGAGACGGCCGAGTTCACGGCGTTTTCCCAATCCATTGCGGGCAGGCAGTTCACGGCGCTCGCCAACCTGATCGAGCGTATGAAGGCCGCCGACGAAGGGGCAGCTTCTAAGACTGAGTGGTGGCCCGCTCCGGAGCTTACCGACTGGATTTACAGCCCGCTTTCGGGTGCCGACGCCGCCAGCGCGCGCACGTTCGACAAGAATATGCGACTGTCGCGCAGCAAGACCACTGCGGGCGTCAAGAGCCTGCTGCAGAGCGTGCAGGGCCAGGTGAGGGGCGCGCGTAAAGCGGCGAGCGACGAGAACTGGTTTAAGAGCGTGCCGTGCGTGATCTCGGACGTGTTCCAGGCGCTGTGGCGCGACAAACCCGTGACGGCGCTCAAGGCCATGCTTGCCGTTGCCGAGGCACTGCCCGATCGCGCACTTGGCGGTCTCGACGGTCAGGCCCGTCGCCAGGCGGAGGTGGCCCTGCTGCGCCACGTCATCGACATCCTTATGAATGACGCCCGTGCGCTCAACGTGTCGCAGGCCGCGACCGTGCCCGTGCTCGATGACATTCGAACCAAGGTGGACAAGCGTAGCGCCGCCTACGATTACGAGACCTACGAGGTTGACCGTGCGCCACGCGCCCAGGTTCGCTTTGCTTCGCTTGCCGATGCGGCGGCTCTGCGCCCCGGCAGCTACGATGCCGTGCTGTTTGCCGATGTCGATCTGGACAGCTATCCGCTCTCACACGAAGAGGGGCCGCTGACCACGCTGACGGCGAGCCTCGGTCGCGAGGACGTGACGCTTGAGCCTGCGGCCTTGCTGCGCGCACGCTTTGGTCGCGCGATACAAGCGTCGCGTGGTCCGGTTACGCTCGCCCGTGTGACCCACGATCGTCAGGCGCGCGAGTGCTATCCGGCGGCCGTGTGGACCGAGTTGCGGGCGCATGCCGAGGCCGCTAACGATGCTAAGGCCGCTGACGCCGACAAGGCCGCTGACGACGCTAAGGCCGTTGGCGCCGACAAGGCGAAGTGTGTGGGTGAGGGCGATATCGTAAGGGACTTCGATCCCGCGGCAGGCGAAGGTCTTAGGCGCGAGCGCGTGACCTGCGAAGCCCCCCAGCATCTGAGCGATGAAGCCATTCCGTATCTGGTCCTGCGTCGTCGCGATGGCGAGGGCGAGGATGCGCCGCTGGTGCCGCGCCTGACGTCTGCCTCGCAGATCGAGGCCTATTCGACCTGCCCGCTATGCTGGTTCGTCTCGTACCGCGTGAAGCCCCAGTCGATCGACGCTGGCTTTGGCAATATGGAGAAGGGCAACTTTGTCCACGACGTGCTGGAACACTTGCATGCCCGTCTGCCCCAGGAGGGCATGGAGCGCGTGACACCCATGAATCTGCCACGCGCGAAGGAGCTGCTGCGCGAGGTCTTTGACGAGACCTTGGCCGAGCATGCGGGCAAGCGCGGTACCGAGGGCCCGCTCGTGCCGCTCTCCCCGGTGGAGGAGCGCCAGGTGGCCGAGATTTTGCCGCAGCTGGAGGGCGTTCTTGCCTACGAGTCCGAGGCGCTCGCGCCCTTCGCGCCGCGCTACCTGGAGTTTGCGTTCAACGAGCTCCAGGTCGAGTATGCCGGCTGGCCGCTCGGCGGGCGCATCGACCGCGTGGATGTGGATGCCGAGAATCGCGCCGTGGTAATCGACTACAAGCATCGCACGGGCGTTGAGGAGTTTAAACTCGCCGACCCCACGGTGCGCGACGAGGAATCGGGCGAGGCCGCCATCGACGACCCGCGGTGGCTGCCGCCCCATACCCAGACGCTTATCTATGCGCAGGCCATGCGCCGGGCGCTGGATCTGGATGCCCGTGCGGCGCTCTATTTTTCGACCAAGGGCGGCAAACCGGCGCTGCGCGGCGCCGCGAGTGCCGAGCTGCTCGAGGAGGAGCGTGGTGACGGCCGCATCCCGGGGCTTAAGAAGGGCTTTCCCGGCGAGGGTGGCAGCATGGACTTCGACGCCCTGCTCGATCGCGTGGAGGCCGGCATCGCCGAGCGCCTGCACGAACTCGAGGCAGGCGACGTTGCCGCCGTCGACCCGATGTCGGCTCAGGCCGCGCATGCGCGCTGCTCGTATAACCACGAAGGAACGTTTGTAAGGAGGGACGTGTAGACCATGGATCTTTCGACTTTGATGCCGCAACAGCTGCAGATCGTCAAAACGCTCGACCGTCCGCTGTTTGTCTCGGCGGGTGCCGGTTCGGGCAAGACCTTTACCCTCACGCGCCGCATCGTCTACGCGCTCTCGCCCGAATCCGGTCCGTTCGTTGAGCATCTGGACCAGGTGCTCGCCATTACCTTCACCAAAGATGCCGCGGCCGAGATTCGCGACCGCGTGCGTCGCGCGCTTATCGAAGAGGGTATGGACGAGGAGGCCCTGACCGTCGACGACGCTTGGATCTCGACCATTCACGGTATGTGTTCGCGCATCCTGCGCGCGCATGCGTTGGAGCTGGGCATCGATCCCGAGTTCACGGTGCTTACCGATACCGATGAGCTTATGGATCAGGCTGTCGAGCATGTGCTGGGGCGCGCGACGGCGCCCGATGCCGCGCCTGAGCTCGCCGCCTCGCTTAAGGCCCTCTACGCTTGGTATCCCATGGCGGGCGAGGGCGGGCCGTTTGGCGCCGGTACCACCATCAAAGGTCTGGTGCGCGACCTGCTGGAGCTATCGAGCCAGCTGCCGGGCGGCATGGACGATGTGTGCGTGGCGCGCGGCCAGGCCGATACCTCGGCACTCGCCGACGCCTATCGCGCGGCGTTGGGTGCGAGCAAGGCCGCGACCGAGAAAGCGCAGGTGGCACTCGATGCCATCGACGCGTTTGAGGCGAGCGGCAAAACCATGGAGGATGTGGCGCGACTCATGATGTCGTGCAGCATGCCTCGGGCGAGCAAGGCGTTTCCTAAGGAACAGGTGGAGCTGCTCAAGGCCGAGGCTGCCGATGCGTTTATCAATATCGTGCTGGCCTGCGGTGGTCCCGCGCTCGATGCGCTGGTGGGCCTGGCCCGTTCCGTGGAGGCTGAGTATCGCGCGCTGAAGGCCGGCCAGTCCGCGCTCGATAACAACGACCTACTGCGTATGGCGTACGAGGCGCTGCGCGACTACCCGGCTATTCGAGCGGCCTATGAGGGTCGCTTTAAGATGGTCATGATCGATGAGTTCCAGGATACCGACCAGATGCAGGTCGATTTGATCCGTTACCTGACGGGCGCGGGGGAGCGCGCACTGTGCACCGTAGGCGATGCGCAGCAGTCGATCTACCGCTTCCGTGGTGCCGAGGTCGAGGTGTTCCGTCGCCAGGAGCGCAAGGTGGGTTCGACGACGGCGTCCGAGACGGTCGCCACGTCCGATGCCCCCGCCGGCGAGCTCGTCAAGCTTGTACGCAACTTCCGCAGCCACGACGAGGTGCTGCGCTATGTGGCGCGCGTCTTTGACGGCGACACCGGTGGTTTGATGCAGGGGTTCTTGGATCTTGAACCGAGCGACGAACGCGAGGACAAGCTCAAGGCGAAGGCATCGCGCCGCCAGGCGATCTTCGTTGCCGGTGGCAGTACGCAGGAGCGAACGCAGGCGAAAGCTCGCGCGATTGCGGAGCGATTCCAAGCACTCGTTAAAGCGGGCCAGCCCCAGGGCAGCATGGTCCTGCTGCTGGGCCGCATGACCAACGCCGATGTCTATGCGCAGGCCTTCCGCGACCAAGAGCTCGACTGCGTGATCGCAGGCGGCTCGGTCTTTGCCCAGGCAGCTGAGGTGCAGACGGTGCGTGCCCTGGTCTGCGCACTCGCCAATCCGGCCGATACGGCGCAGGGCCTTATGCCGCTGCTCGCCTCGCCGATGTTTGCGCTCGGCGCCCAGGAGTTCCTGGCGCTGGCGACCAAACTGGACGACCAGACGGGGGAGACCTCGCGCCGCAACATCGATGCGGGCATCATGAGCGATTCCGATGTGCCGGGTTTGCAAGACTTGCCGCTCGTGACGCGCGCCCGCGAGGTGCTGCGGTATGCGCTTCGTCGCGTGGGCCGCGATTCGTTCGCCGCCATCGCGCGCGATACTGTCAACGCCTCCGGCTGGTTTGTGCGTCTGGCACAGCGTGGTCCCGAGGGCAAGGCCATTGCCGCCAACGTGCTTAAGGCGCTCGATGCCGTGGCCGAGGCGGAGGCCGAGTTCGGTAACTCGCCGCGTTCCATTGCGCTTGCCTTCGACCGCTTCTTGGCGGGCAAGGAGGCCCCAGGTGCCCTCAACGAGGAGGGCGACGGCGCGGTGCGCATCATGACGGTGCATGCCTCCAAGGGCCTGGAGTATCCGGTCGTGGCGGTTGCGGAGTGCTTTGGCGTGCGTAAGTCTTCGGGTGCGGCTCAGATGGGGCGTGTCGAGGGCGGAGCGCAGGTCGTGGCGCTGCCGGCGCGCTTCGACGGCGTTAAACTCGCGGACGGCACGTTCGTAAAGGGCGATGACGTCAAAAAGCAGTTTGAGCATGCGTTTAAGGGTAAGGGCACGTCGCTATGGTTGCCGCCGGAGCTCATGGAGGATGTCTGCGCGACGGGTTCTCCCGCCGAGGCATTCGTTCGCCTGCGCAACCACGACCTGCAGCTTTCGCTCGAGGAGCGGGCTCGCTTGCTCTATGTCGCCATGACGCGAGCGCGCGAGCTGGTCATTCTGGCGATGGATGTCGGCGTGAGCCGCGGCAAGGTGACGGCGCCGACCTTCGATGTCGAGACGGATCTGACCTACGACGTGCTGCGCCGCATTTTGCCGACGGATGCCCTGGACATGCCGCAGCTCGATGCCGACCGCCTGGTGTTCGACAACTCCCAGCCGGGCGACTACGAGCTCATTTCGCTCGCGGACTTTTCCTTTGGCGAGCAGTCGTTTGAGGCCAATGCTTCTCTGGATGCCGAGGGCAGGCTTGTCCGCGGCGATGCCGATGCCGCCGATAATGCTGCGCACTCAACTGTGCCCGGTCCTGCCGACGCCGAGCCCGATGCGTTTGAGCTCGTGTATCCCCAGGCGGTGGGCGTGCGCATGGGCACCTGCCCGTATCCGGCGCGCGATTCGTACAGCTACTCGTCAATTGCCGCGGCGCTGCATGCCGAGTCCGAGGACCGTGCCGCCGAGGCACACGTGCCCATGGACGAGGCCGGCGATGATGCGGAGTCGGATGGTTCTGAGATGACGGATGCAGACGTGGCCGCCGTTGAGCCCGCCGGCAACCCCATGGCGCTGGGCTCGGCGTTCCATGCTGCCTGCCAGTGGCTGATCGAGATGGGTGCCGACGTGTTGCCCGCTGTGCGCGCCGATGCGCTGGCACGCTTGTGGCGCCTGACGCCGGAGCAGCGCGAACGCTTCGACGTTGCCCTGGACCGCTGGCTCAAGTCGGCTGTTCGTGCCGACCTGCTCGCGTGGCCGTGCGTTCGCGCCGAGGTGCCGTTCTTTTCGCTGGGCTGTGAGGACAAGGTACATTGCCCGCTACGGTGCATATGCCGAGGGTCGCCATCGACGCTTTGGCAACCGACCCGGTCCGATCCGTCGCGCGCGCTGGTCATCGACTACAAGACGGGCGGCACACCGGACGAGACGCCGGATCAGCTGCAGGAGAAGCACGCCCTGCAGGCGCGCGTCTACGCTGATGTTCTGCACAAGGCGGGCTTTGAGGCCGTGACCGTCAAGTTCGTCCGCGCGGAGCAGCCGGATCCAACCATCTTCGTCAAACCCGCCGAACCTCAAGTAGTCACCTACAACCTTTAGCCACCTCAGGCTTTACGGTGCTATTTGGTTGGTTTTCGGCCGTAAGGCCCTCAATCGTCCAAATGGCACCGCAACGCATGGGAGAGCCTGGGGCGGTACAATGGCTCGAACGGTTCAAGCGAATAAGGAGCCATTATGCAGCTCACCAAAACGCTTAAGGTGACGCCGGAGGAGCTTTTTGACGCTCTGGCGGGGTCCATCATGCAGGATATCGAGAACGCCACGGGCAAACGTCCTAGCCGCAATAAGCTCAACGGCTATAAGTACGAGAAGCGTCCATACCGCAAAAGGCAAGACCAAGGGCACGGCGATCAAGGTTAAGATCAAGCACTTTGACTACCCGTGCCTCTATGAGGTCTGTTTTCAGTATGCGGCGGGCATCAATACCATGCGCTATGAGGCTGCACCTGCTGGCGATGGTGCTTGCGAGCTCACCTATACCGAGGATTTTCAGGGTGCGGGTGGCAACACGTCTGGCATGCGCGGCAAGCTCGGCCTCTTCTTCTACGAGCGCAAGCTCAAGAGCCGCGCCAACCAGACGATTGATCAAATCGTCAAATACATCGAGGGTGAGCGCCGCGTAAAGGCTAATCCCGCCTTCGCCGATGATACTGCCGAAAACGCTTCGGATGTATTCCATTGATACCCTGTGCAAAAGCTTTACCGCTCTTCACATCAACTGTGAACACTTCAGGCTTCGAGTCAGTAGCGAGCGGCCCGGCAAAACTTAGTTGATGGAAGTGCCAAATGAATAAGAATGCCGCTACGCAACTGCACATCTATTCCGCCTTTTTCGTTCTCGCGGATTTGTTTTAAAATCGGGGTAGTGTTTCTACTTTTCCTTGCGGATAAAGGAATGTCTGTCACGGAATCGCGCTTTATCAAGCCCTGTACAACATTGCAACGGTCGTCCTCGAGCTGCCAACAGGGCTGGTAGGCGATTTCTTTGGAAAGAAGTTCTCGATTCAAGTGGGCGTTCTGCTTCTTTTCTTCCATACGGCTGGCATGCTGTTACTCTCAGGCCCCTTTCTCGTCGCGCTTTCCCTTGTTGAGGCACTCGCCTACTCCCTTCAATCGGGATCCGAACAAGCACTTTTATATGAAATTGCCCGAAATGCCGGTCAAGGAGAGCGCTTCCTCACCATCAACGCTCGGCTGCTTGCCGCGCAATCAATCGCGACGGGAGTGGCAATCGTACTTGGATCATTCATTGCCCAAGTATCTTGGAGTGCCCTCTACGTATGCGTTTCCGTTTTCTATCTCCTGCAGCTTTTCCTTCTGTATCCCATTGAGAGGATGGAAACGACCCATTCCAAAAAACCTCTGGGGTAGGAAACGGTTTGACGTAGCCAAGATCTTCAGACGCGAAAACCCTGGTGCATTGGAGAATCCGCTTTTGCGGTATTGCTTCTTCTAGTCGGCACAAGCATGCTCGATGGATTCTATGGGAGTTATTACAACTTGAATCAGTTGGTATTCGACGCATTTGATGCTCCCGTCTCCATAATAGGAATCTTTTTCGGTGCATCCTATGCAGTAAATGCGACGGCCTACATTGCAGCAGATTTCTTCTCATCGCGTTTCGGGAAAAGAAATACCATGCTCGGCTCGATGTTAATCGAGGCCGGTCTTTTCATGATTCTTCCGTGGTTCGCTTCAAATCCGCTGTGTTTGTTTGGCCTTAGCATGGTGCTTTGTTTTCTCCCGGAAGTGGTGTACATCACTTCGGAAAACTTAATCCAAGACGCGATAGCGGATGATCTCCGCGCGACGATCCTTTCCGTCGCGTCTCTGGTAAGGGCCCTCTTTTCTGCAATGTTTTTCTCCATATTTGGATATGTGTTGGGGTTATATCCCATTCAGATAGCGCTCGGTGTTATTGGCGCAATCGCGATAGCAATTACCGCCGTTGTTTCTTTAAAAATGGTAGGAATACATGTCTCCAAGAATTGATATATCGATTGACGAGCTGCCCGAAGCGTCGAGCCTTCTTGATGGACATGACTATTCGTCACAAATCATTCAGCGTATCGCCGGGGTTTCAGTAATACTCGATATATCTGGATGCCCTCATTCCCCTTTTTGAAGGTCCCAAAAAGACTACCGTGTGGGTTTGGCTAGGTTCGGGTGCTGTCCGCGCCGTGGGGTAAAATCGTTCAGTCAGAACACGAACCCGCATCGGAGCTCATCACATGGCATTCGTCCATCTGCACAACCACACCGTCTTTTCCATGCTCGACGGCGCAACCCGTATCCAGGATATGGTCAACCGCGCCGTTGAGCTGGGCATGCCCGCCGTCGCCATTACCGACCACGGCTACATGTATGGCGTGCCCGATCTGGCGCTGGCCTGTGACGCCGTTAACCACAACACGCCCGAGTACAAAACCTGGAGCCACGACAAGGCCTTCTTGGAAAAGGACCGTCGCGACGAGCTGGTGGAGCCCGATCCCGAGGCAAACCCGCGCGAGCATGCCCAGTATGTGAAGGACATGGCCATGTGGGACGAGAAGGGCAACATCGACGAGCTCAAGCCGCCTCTGGTCATCAAGCCCATCTTTGGCTGCGAGGTTTACTTTACGCCGGACGAGACGCTCGCCCGCGACCATAAGCCCGAGCTTTATCACATGATCCTTCTGGCCAAGGACCAGGAGGGCTACGTCAACCTGATGCAGACGGTTTCCGAGGCCGCCGTGCAGGGCTTTTACTACAAGCCCCGCGTGACGCTCGACAACCTGCGCCGCCATGCCAAGGGCATGATCTGCACGAGCGCCTGCATCGCGGGCATCATTCCCAAATACATCGACCGCGGTGACATGGAGGGCGCCATCAAGTGGGCCGAGACCTTCCGCGATACCTTCGAACCCGGCGACTTTTATATCGAGATCCAGGAACACGGCATCACCACCGACAACGGCCTGACCGACGAGCAGATGGACCGCACGCTCATCGATATCGCCAAGCAGGTGGGCGTCAAAGTCATTGCCACCAACGACTTCCACTACCTGCGCCGCGAGGACGCGCCGGTGCAGGACGTCATCATGTGCATTGGCATGAACGCCAAGGTCGACGACCCCAACCGCATGCGCATGACCGGCTCGGAGTTTTATATGAAGACCGAGGAGGAGATGCGGGCGATGTTCCCGTATTGCCCCGAGGCCTGCGACAACACGCTCGAGATCGCCGACAAGTGCTACGTAGAGCTGGACTGGGACTCCATCATCCTGCCGCGCTTCCCGCTGCTCGACCCCGGCGAGACACACGAGAGCCAGTTCCGCCGCGAGTGCGAGAAGGGCCTGCGCCAGCACTATGGTGACGACTGGGCCACGCGCGAGATCGGTGGCGTCAACATCAAAGAGCGCTTTGAGTACGAATACAAGGTCATTTGCGACAAGGGCTTTGCCGCCTACTTCCTCATCGTCGCCGAGTACGTGCAATGGGCCAAGGACAACGGCATCGGCGTCGGCCCCGGCCGTGGCTCGGCCGCCGGCGCTATCGTCGCCTACGCCATGAACATCACCGCGTTCGACCCGCTCGAGAACGGCCTGATGTTCGAGAGGTTCCTGTCCCCGCAGCGTACCGAGATGCCCGATATCGATATGGACTTCGACGATGAGCGGCGCCTCGAGGTCGTGGAGCACGTTCGCCAGCTCTACGGCCCCGAGAAGGTCACCCACGTCATCACCTACTCGACCATTAAGGCCAAGCAGGCCATCAACGATGCCGCGCGCGTTCTGGACTACCCGGTCTACATGGGCCAGCGCCTGTCCAAGATGGTCTCGAGCGACCCCAAGGTCAAGCTCAAGCAGGTACTCGAAAAACAACCCGGCAAAGAGGATCTGTTTAACCCCGACTTTGCCGAGGCCTATAAAAAAGGCGACGACGCCCGCGCATCATCGACACGGCGCTCTCGATTGAGGGCCTCACCCGTGGCGAGGGCGTGCACGCGTGCGCCGTTCTGATCTGCCGCGACCCCGTCAACGAACATGTGCCCACCAAGCTCGACACCAAGGGCGGCGTCGAGATTACCCAGTACGAGGGCCATACCGTTGCCGACATGGGCCTGCTCAAGATGGACTTCTTGGGCCTGCGCACGCTGACGGTTATCTCCAAGGCCAAGGCAAACATCAAAAGAACTTCGGTATCGACATCAAAGAGGAAGAGATCCCCTTTGACGATCCCGAGATCTTTAAGCTCATGGGCTCCGGTCACACTGCCGGCGTCTTCCAGGTCGAGTCCGCCGGCATGACGGCCACGATCAAGAACATGAAGCCCACCGAGTACAAGCACGTCGTAGCATTGATCGCCCTGTACCGCCCGGGCCCGCTGGGCGCCGGCATGGTCTCGTCCTACATCAACCGTATGAACGGCAAGGAGCCGGCCGTCTCCTACGACGACCGCCTGGACGACATCCTGGGCGAAACCTACGGCACCATGGTCTACCAGGAGCAGGTTATGCTCATCTCCGTCGAGATGTGCGGCTTCTCCAAGGGCGAATCGGACTCGCGTATCCGTAAACCCGTGGCTAAGAAAAAGATCAAGCTGCTCACGTCGACGGTGCTGCACTGGGAGGATGGCTCGGACGAGACCACCTACGACCACTGGATGAACGGCGCTATCAAGAACAACTACACGCGCGAGGTCGCCCAGAAGATTTGGGACGATGTTCTCGAGTTCGCATCTTACGCCTTTAACAAGTCGCACTCCGCCGGCTACGCCATCCTGGTTATGCAGACGGCGTGGCTCAAGGCGCACTATCCGCACGAGTACATGGCGGCCGTTCTGACGTCCTACACGGGCAAGACCGACAAGATCGTGCACTACGTCTCGGCATGCCGTCACGACGGCATCCCCGTGCTGTCGCCAGATGTCAACGAGTCGGGTACCGAGTTCACGGCTACCAAGGAGGGCGTGCGCTTTGGTCTGGCCGGCATCCGCGGCGTGGGCACCGGTGTGGCACAGGCGATTATCGCCGAGCGCGAGGCGGGCGGCCCGTTTAAGACGCTGCACGACTTTGTCGAGCGCGTGGACTCGAGCCAGGCCAACCGTCGCGTAATCGAATCGCTGATCAAGGCAGGCGCCTTCGACTCCACGGGGTATCCGCGTCGTCAGATGATGCACTTTGTGGACAAGAACAACCCCGAGAACATCATCGATGCCGCGGTAAAGCGCCAGAAGGATCGCGCGAGCGGGCAGACGTCGTTCTTCGATATGTTTGGCGACGTTGAGGGCTCGGGCTTCGAGGTCAGCGTGCCCGATCCGGACGGCCAGGAATGGGACCGACACCTCAAGCTGAGCCAGGAGAAAGAGGTTCTGGGCATCTATGTCTCGGACCACCCGCTGCGCCCGTTTGAGTATGCACTAGCCAAGGCGCGCGACTTCTCGTTCTCGCAGATCGATACCGGCTACGAAGTTCAGAATCCTACGGGCGGCACCATCAACCAGGAAATTCCCGAGGGCAAGGCGCTGTGGTGGGCCGGCATGGTCTCGAGCGTGTCCAAGCGCGTGACCAAAAACGGTGACCCCATGGGCATCGTGCAGCTCGAGGACATGGAAGGCGAGGCCACCGTCGTCGTGTTCCCCAAGACCTATAAAGAGGCCGAGGGGTACCTGTACGGCGAGGTCGATCCCGAGACCGGCGCGCAGCTGTCCGATGCCTTTGTGCGCATTAAGGGCAAGCTCGAGCGCTCGGACCGCGGCGACCAGATCATCGCGCAGGAGATCGTGCCGCTCGAGCTCAACGAGGAGAACAACAAGCCCAAGGTGTTTGAGGTCATGGTGCCCAACAGCCGCTTTAGCCAGGGCAATATGGCGCGCCTGGCCACGGTGCTCACCGCTAACCCGGGCGGCGACCGTGTGGAGATCTTTATCGAGCAGGTGGACGGGCGCGTGCTGCGTGCCGAGGTACCTGCCAAGGTCAACGCGCGTTCGATTCCGCTGCTGGCCGAGGCCAAGGCCATTGTGGGTAACCAGGGCCGCGTGACGGTGATCTAAGCTACCCCGGGTGAGATTGGAGGTAGTGATGGCGCAGGGGACGTTTGTGCAGGCGCTTCGCAAAGAGGCGGCGTTGAGCGGCACCTTTATGAAGGGGCGTTCGCTCATGCTCAACGGTGCCGTGCTGTCGATTGAGGACAGCGGCTCGCGCTTCTCCAAAAACGTGACGATTGAGGGGTCGGTGCGCGGCTCGCGCGGCGACCTGTACAAGACGCACGTGGCGCTCGACATGGACGAGCACGAGGTGATCGACTACGACTGCGATTGCCCCGCCGCCTATCGTTAACCCCGGTATGTGCAAGCACGCTATTGCCACGGCTCTGGCGTATTTGGATGCCAGCGGCGCCGAGCCCGTCGAACGGTTTGCGCACGCCGGTCCGCACGTTTACGGCGCAGCCGAAACAGCCCGCGCGCACCGCGTCCGCCGCGCCGGCCGTCAACCCCAACTTTCCCTTCCCGGCGCCCGTCCCCACGAGCCCGAGCCTTGTGGCGGCGCTTTCCGATCTTTCGGACGCGCGCATGGATGAGCTGGCGAGCATGCGCCGCAAGCTTGCCGGTGCCGTTTGATCCCGACGCCCCCAAAGCGGCGTTGGAGCCCTCGTTGGTGCCGTACTACAATCCGCTGTTCGCTGACCGCTTTAGCTGGGCGCTCGAGTTCCGCATTCGCTGTGGATCGGTCTCCTACGTGGTCAAGGACATCGACGGCATGGCCGATGCCTACGTGCGCGGCGGCACGTTCTCCTATGGCAAGAAGCTCACGTTTGTCCATTCACCTGAGGCCTTTGACGAAACATCGGCAAAGCTGCTCAACCTTGTTGTGACGACAGTTGCCTATCTCGATGACATCACAAGCTCGCGTTCGGCGTCGTACGACTTTGCCCGCAGTGGTTTTGTTGCCGAGCGTCAGTTGCCGCTGTCCGAGCATAGCATCGTATATGTGCTGGACCTGCTGCGCGGCCAGACCATCTCCTTTGAGCCCGCCTGGTCGCGGGGGATGACGACGCATCGCACCTACGACGTGGCGGTTGAGCTGTCTCCGCAAGGGGAGGACGAGGCATCCGCTAAGCGCCCACCGCTGCTTGCCGCCAAAATCGCGCCGGCGGCTGGTGGTAGCTATGACCTGCGCCTGCCCGCCGATATGTACTGCTTTGCGTCGGGCGATGCCGCCTACTTGGTTGACACGCGCCGCGCGCGCCGTACCGACGCTGCATTTGCTCAGCATGCCGCACCTTTTTTGCGTCGCTTGCTGCCGTGCCGCACGCCGCCCATATTGCCGCCGAGCAGGTGGGTGAGTTCTGCCGTATGGCGCTGCCCATTTTGCGCGACTACACCGACCTCACCGCGCCCGCCGCGCTCGATACCGTGGCACCCGAGCCGAGCTTTGCTATGGCGATCGGCGTCGACGATGGGCTCGTGACCTGCAAAATTACGGTTACCTACGGCGATTGGTCGGCGGATCTCTTTAGCCTGGGCGCTCCGGGCAGCCCCTTCGAAGAGCAGCGCCCCGGTGTGCCGCCCCGCGACGAGGTGGCGGAGTTTCGCGTTATGGATACGGCGGCCCTGTACTTCGATTTCTACGAGCGCGGCCTGGCGTTTGAGGAGCGCGATGACGCCCGCTTGTTCTGCCTGCTGACCGAGGGCCTGTCTGCCCTGTCCGAACTGGGTGAGATCATGCTCAGCGACCGTCTGCGCCAGATCTCGGTCCGCCCCGCGCCCAAGCTCTCGGTTCGTGCGACCGTTAAGAGCAATCTGCTCGATGTCGAGCTGGGCGCGAGCGGGCTTTCGGCCGCGGACCTTGCCGTCTATCTCGATTCGTACAAGCGCCATCAAACGTTTGCGCGCCTTACGTCCGGCGACATCATTCGCCTGGACGAGGGGCGCGCGCCGCGTTTGGCCTTGCCGAGGACCTGGGTGTCGATGCCGTCGACCTGCTCGACGGCGTGTCGCTTCCCGCGTCGAGCACCCTGTTCGTCGACAGCATGCTCGCACGCACGCCGGCGCTCGAGGCCGATCGCGACGCTGCGTTCCGCCGTACCGTCGAGCGCCTGGACACGCTCGGCAAGATGGACTTTACGGTGCCGGCATCGCTCAAGGCAACGATGCGCGGCTACCAGGTCGACGGATACCAGTGGCTCGGCTCGCTCGAACACCTGGGCCTTGGCGGCATCTTGGCCGACGACATGGGCCTGGGCAAAACGCTCCAGATGATTGCGCATATTCTGGCGCGCGTGGAGCGGGGACACCAAGCCCACGCTCGTGGTATGCCCGGCCTCACTCGTGTACAACTGGACTGCCGAGCTGGAGCGCTTTGCCCCGTCGCTCGATGTGTGCGCCATTGTGGGCGCCAAGGCTCAACGCCGCGTGCAGATCGCCGGCGTGGCCGAGCATAGCGTGGTCGTGACGTCGTATGACCTTATGCGGCGCGATATCGACGAGTACGTCGAGCGGGATTTTGCCCGCGTGGTGCTCGATGAGGCACAGTACATTAAAAATCCGCTCACGCAGGTGGCGCGCGCCGCCAAGCGCCTGCCTGCCGGCGTGCGCTTTGCCCTGACGGGCACGCCCATCGAAAACCGCCTGTCCGAGCTCTGGAGCATCTTCGACTTTTTGATGCCGGGCCTTTTGGGGACGCGCGAGTCGTTTGCCAAGCGCTTTGAGAGCCCCGTCGAGCATGCCGAGGGCGATAGCGCCGCTCGCCTGCAGGCGCTCGTGTCGCCGTTTGTGCTGCGCCGTGTTAAGGAAGACGTGGTGGCCGACCTGCCCGAGAAGATCGAAGACACCGTCATGGCGCAGCTTACCGGCGAGCAGCGCAAGCTCTACCTGGCCAACCAGGACCGCATCGCCCAGCAGGTGCAGCACCGCGAGGCTGGGGAGTTTAAGAAGGACAAACTCAAGGTGCTCGCCGAGCTCACCAAGCTGCGCCGGATCTGCTGCGACCCGCGTCTACACTACGAGGATTACAAGGCGGGGAGCGCCAAGCTCGATACGTGTATGGAGCTCGTGCACGGCGCACTCGACGGCGGGCATCGCATCCTGTTGTTCAGCCAGTTTACGGGTATGCTCGATATCATCGGTAAGCGCTTGGCCAAGGAGGACATCGCCTTCCTTAAGCTCACGGGCGCTTCGTCTAAGGAGAGCCGCGCCAAGATGGTCGCGCAGTTCCAAGCGGGCGAGGTTCCGGTCTTTTTGATTTCGCTCAAGGCGGGCGGCGTGGGCCTTAACCTGACGGCGGCCGACGTGGTCATCCACTACGACCCGTGGTGGAACGTGGCAGCGCAGGACCAGGCGACCGACCGCGCGCACCGTATTGGCCAGCAACATACCGTGACCGTGTACAAGCTCATCGCCAAGGACACGATCGAGGAGCGCATTATGCAGATGCAGGAGTCCAAGCGCGACCTGGTCAACAGCGTGCTCGGCGGCGACGGCATCTCGTCGGCGCTGTTTACCCGCGAAGATGTTCTGGCGCTGCTGGGCGGCGACGGGCGCTAACCCGCTCGGGTGGGGCCGCCAGGGCGGATAGCGCACGCTGCCCCATCGTCCCCGCCCGTTATGTGTTCATTTGCAATGCCGTGGATGGTTTGTCTGCCTTTGGGCATAAGAACCATCAAGAACATTGGCACGTCAGCAAAGGAGAACATCATGGCGAAATTCTTTAAGGACCCCGACGGTAAGCTCATTGCCGCCCTTGGCAACGACGTTGCAACCCCTGCCGGT
>ENA-OQMY01000246-OQMY01000246.1-human-gut-metagenome-genome-assembly--contig:-NODE-246-length-16430-cov-5.603018_pt1 | contig 16430 bp, 17 predicted proteins | sample MGYA00242623_ERZ504868 | MGnify/ENA primary metagenome ERZ504868 (study PRJEB26092, sample SAMD00036386) | human gut metagenome | host: Homo sapiens | study: EMG produced TPA metagenomics assembly of...
ATAAAATCGGAATGGCAATTGGAACAGCACTTTTAGCAGGATTACTTGGAAAATGTGGTTATATTGCAAATCAGACACAAAATGCAACTGTACTTTCAATTATGAAACATGCATTTACGACGATTCCGGGTGTACTGTGGATTGTGACTGCGGTTGTATTATTTTTCTACCGGTTAAATAAAAAACGTTATAACGAGATTGTAGAGGAACTAAAAAATGGAAGAAAAAGTTGATATCGTGGCATTAGGAGAGTTGCTTCCTATGATCCAAATTATCGCTCGTCTCTTTGGAAGAGCAAAGAGTATGCAGTGAAAAAAACTGAGATCTGTCATAGAATTGGTAGATGTTATGAAGGTATCAGATGAAGAGAGTACTCTGTTGACAGAGGCGAAAAGTTATGAGCAGGCTACAGATCAACTCCTTGCCATGGGACCAAAGCTGGTTGCCATTACATTGAGAGAACAGGGCGTTCTTATGACGACAAAAAGCAGAAAAGAAATCATCAAAGCATTTCAGACACATGCGGTCGACACGACTGGGGCAGGTGATTCATTCTGGGGAGGCGTAGATTCCAGCATGGAAGTATATTAAGTTTATGGTATTCTTACCATACGTTATCAGCTCCACGATCGTTGGATTTTTTGCAACACTGATATTTGACCCGAACCTGGGATTCCTGAATAACATTCTTGCAAAAATGGGAATGAGTGCGGGAGCATGGTTTGGAGACACCCACTGGGCATTTAAACTGTTGATGCTTATGGTACTCTGGCAAGGTTCTGGATCTGGTATTATGATCTTTTATTCAAACTTTATGGATATTTCTCAGGATGTTATGGAAGCGTGCCGTGTGGACGGCTGCAAAGAGTGGCAGAGATTCCTCTATGTACTTCTGCCGCTGTCTCTGCCATCCTGTGCATCGATTATTACCATGAGTACCATCTGGGCACTGGCAGTGTTTGACTTTCCGTTTATTTTGGGAGGAACCAACGGAAGTGTAAGTGGATGTTTGGATTTTGCAAATACAGTATTCTACCGATATACCTTTGGAAGTGGACTGAATGGAAAATCAGACCTGGGATTTGGTGCGGCAATCTGTATTGTGATGTTCCTGATCATGCTGCTTGTAACCTTTATACAGAACAAAGTACTTTCGAAATTTGAGTATGACAATTAAGGAGGAAAATATAATGGCAAAAAAGCAAAAGCACAGGAAGTTTCCTCCAGCTCAGGAGTGCTTTCTACTAGCGGTAAAAATAATACGCTATATAGTCAGCCTGATTCTGATCTTATTTACAGTTTTTTACAAGTTTTTGTAATTGGAGTAACGGTAATAGATTCTCTCAAAAGTCAGACGGATTTTGTTACAAACTTTATCGGGCTGCCGAAGAAAATTTCGTTTTTCCAGCTATGCGGCAGTGTTCAACAATGATTTTCTCAGATATTTTATGAACAGTATGATTTTGACGGTATGTGGAACTGCAGGCTGTATCCTTCTTTCCTCTATGGCCGCTTACGGCATTGCCAGATATGAGTTTAAAGGAAAGAGACTTCTGTCCAGTTATTTTATGATTGGTATGATGGTTCCTGTTCAGGTAAGTATTCTGCCGCTGTTTCTGATCCTGAGAAAGATTGGGCTGCTGAACAACCTTCTGGGAATGATACTGATATATATTTCCGGAATTTCAATGTCCTGTCTGATCTTTCAGAAGTTTTTTCCGGACAATTCCGACAGCAATCGAAGAGTCTGCAAGACTGGACGGCTGTCATGACCTGGTAGTATTTTTCAAAATCATTCTTCCAATCTGCAAACCGGTCATGTTTACTATGGCCTTAATAACTGCAATCGGACAGTGGAATGATTTCTATATGCCAATGGTATTGTTGGGAGACAAAAAAGTAACAACTCTGACTCTTGCGATTTACAGATATATCGGTCAGTTTACACGATATATGAGTGAATCCATGGTAGCAGTAGTAATTACGTTGATTCCAATTATTATATTATATTTCCTGTTCTCTTCACAGATTGTAGAAGGACTGACAGGTGGAGCTGTAAAAGGCTGATAATGAAAATGGGCAGTGCAGAATGGGCATTGCCCATTTACTTTAACTGGTAAATATAGTTTAAGAAACAGGAGAACAAGGACTATGGCGGAGACAAAAACAAACTGGATCTGGATGAGAAACTGGACAGCAGAGGATAAAGAAGAAGCGGCACTTGTGCTGTTTCGAAAAGAAATTGATATCCAGAGGATGCCACAGAAGGGAATTATTCAGGTTTCAGCAGATTCAAGATATAAATTATATGTGAATGGACAACTGGCAGAAATCGGACCATGCAAAGGAGACAGACAGATCTGGTTTGCAGACAAGGTAAATCTGATGCCTTATCTGAAAAAAGGAAAAACGTGCTGGCTGTTCGTGTGTTGAGATATCCAACGGTTCAGAATAAGGGTTGCTTCGGAATTTACCGGACGGAATTCCCGGGATTTTTTGCAGAAGGAAGAATTCTGGATGATGAAGGAAAAGAGTACAGTCTGGATGCCAGAGACGGATGGAAAGTAAGAAAAGATGAAAACTTTCACATTGTATCGGAGTCGGAACTGTTTGCACCACTTCAGATCCTGGAAAATACCAGGGGTGCACTCTGGCAGGATGGATGAATCCGGGATATGATACAGAAGGCTGGGAAGCACCTTACAGATATTCAGATATGAATCAGGCAGTTAGTCCGGGAAATCTGCAAAAAAGACCCATACCGTTTCTGTTTCGAAAAGAAAGCAGGTTTGGAGACGTTGTACAGACGCAGGATAAAATTATCTCAAAAGAAGAATGGCAGAAATTTCTGAACGGTGAACAGAGTATTCTGATTCCGCCGAATGCAAAAGTGTCAGTTGAAATCAGTGCAGGTGTAGAGAGAACCGCGTATCTGCATCTGGCATTAGACAGGGTGCAAAGGCGCAGATTTCTATTCTTCAGTCAGAAGGATATGTACTTGGAGGAGAACGAGGTGATCTGAAAGTTCCTGTAAAGGGAAACCGAGAAGATTACAAAGCAGGATTTCTTGCAGGATTTACAGACCACTATATATGTGCCGGATTCGGAACAAAAGAAAGTCCGGAAGTTTATGAACCATTCTGGTTTCGGACATTTCGTTTTATACGGTTTGAAATGAAAACTTATGAAGAACCACTGGTATTAAGAAACTTTACTTACACGGAAACAGGATATCCTTTGAACGTTCAGACAAAAGCAGATGCATCGGATGAACGCTTCAAAAAAATCTGGGAGATCAGTGAAAGGACATTACGCTGCTGTATGCATGAAACTTATGAAGACTGCCCGTTTTATGAACAGCTGCAGTATGCTATGGATACAAGAGCACAGATTCTGTATACTTATGCAATTTCTGCTGATGACCGACTTGCCAGAAAATGTATGGAAGATTTCAGAAGGTCACAGAGGTATGATGGTTTGTTAAACTGTGCTGCACCAAGGTACGATGCCAGTGTAATACCGGGATTTTCTATTTACTATATCCTGATGCTGTATGACCATATGATGTACTTTGGAGATAAGGAATTACTGGAGAACCATATGCCGACGGTGGAAGGGATTCTGCAGTTCTTCCATCGAAACAGGAATTCAAAAGGATATGTGGAAAAAATTGGAGGACTTAATGGAAGGGCACGCTTCTGGTCTTTTATTGACTGGGCTGTGGAGTGGGAAAATACAACTGGAATACCACCTGCAGTACTGAAAGGACCTGTAACGATGGAGAGTCTTCTGTACATTCTGGGACTTCAGAAAGCTGCGAAGATAGCGGAGTATCTGGACCGAAAAGAACAAAGTGCACTTTTGATGCAAAGAGCAGAACAGGTGCAGGAGGCGGTGAGAACATTCTGCACAGGAAAAGATGGAATGTTACAGGATGGACCGGGAATTGAGGAGTACAGCCAGCACACACAGGTGTTTGCTGTTCTGACAGACACGGTTGCAGGTGAGCAGGCGAAAGAGAATCTCAGAAAGACAATTCTTTATAAGGAAAAATATTCACAGTGTTCTGTTGCTATGGTATACTATTTATTTAGAGCACTGGTAAAAAACAGGAATGTATGAATTGACAGAATCTTACTGGAATATCTGGCAGAGGATGATTGATAAGTATACAACAACTTGCGTAGAAGATGAAGTACAGGAACGAAGTGAATGCCATGCGTGGGGTGCACTGATCCTGTATGAACTTCCATCGGTGATTCTTGGAATTCGCCCGTCAGCACCGGGATATGAAAAGATGGAAGTAAAACCGGTGCCTGGATATCTGAAATCAGCCAGAGGACAGGTGATCACTCCGAAAGGAATGGTTAATGTAGAATGGTACAGAGAGAATAAAGAAATTCATATAAAGCTGGAAACGTCCGAAGGAAAAGTAGAAAAAGAGATGGAGGTACAGGAATGAAACTGAAATATTATGCAAAATCACCTGTGTTTGGCAGAGAGAGAAATTTTGAGCAGACGATTGAAATGACTGAAGATATTCGTGGTATTGAGAGTCAGGTAGTGAATATTTATCCAGAGCTGAGCTATGAAACGTTTGAGGGATTTGGAGGTGCAGTCACAGAAGCAGCAGGATATATCTATTCGCTGATGAATGATGAACAGAAAAAGAAAGTAATAGAAACGTATTTCTCTCCGGAAAAAATGAACTATCGTCTGGTACGTGTGCACATGGACAGTTGTGATTTTTCGCTTGGTCTTTATGAAGCAATGTCAAATTCGGAGGATACGGAACTGAAAAGTTTCTCTTTTGAGCGGACAGAAAAATATATTCTTCCAATGCTTGAAGATGCGAAGAAAACAGCAGGAGAAAATCTGAAACTGATGCTGACTCCATGGTCACCGCCTGCTTTTATGAAAACAAATGGGAAACGTACAGGAGGCGGAAAACTGAAACCAGAATACCGGAAACTCTGGGCTGAATATATTTGCCGGTATATAAGGGAATTCCAGAACAGAGGATTTGCGGTGCAGCGCATTTCTATTCAGAATGAACCAAAGGCAGTACAGACATGGGATTCTTGTCTGTTTACTGCAGAAGAAGAAAAGAGTTTCCTTCGGGATTTCCTTTATCCGACAATGAAATCTCATGGATTTGAGAACATAGAAGTGTTTATCTGGGATCATAATAAAGAGAGAATTTATGAGAGGGTCAGAGATACTGTGGATGAAGAGACCAGAGAAATGGTAAGCGGAGCTGCTTTTCACTGGTACAGCGGAGATCACTTTGAGGGTCTGGAACTGGTACGTCGCCTGTATCCGGAACTGAAGCTTATCATGTCAGAGAGCTGCCTGGAATATAGTATTTTCGATGAGAAAAATATCGAAAGTGTAACAAATAAATTATGCCATGAAATTATCGGAGATCTGAATCATGGAATGTGTGCTTTCTATGACTGGAATCTTCTGCTGGACGAAAAGGGTGGACCGAACCATGTAGGAAATTACTGTCATGCTCCGTTTTTATACGACGTTGAAAAGAAGAAACTGCTTCCGCAGAAAACACAGGAACAGTATGAGATGTTTTCACATTTTATCTGTCCGGGATCAGTACGTGTTCAGACTACAAAATTTACAGAACAGATAGACACAGTGGCATATCGAACTCCAGATGGCAGAATTGTCCTGATTCTGCTGAACAAAGGAAAAGAACTGGAGGCTGTGAATATACGACTTGGAAAAATGGTGGGAAGTTTACTTCTTCCGGCAGGAATACTGGCAGCGTGTGAGATAGAAATGTAAGAAAATACTTTGAAACATGTGGAAATGGGTGCTGACATAAGAGTACCCGGGACTTCTGGTGTTTCAGGGTATGTTTATTTTGGAAAAGGAGTAATATTATGAACATAGGGCTTCTTCCGAAGCAGGACAGTCACCTTGCTATTGCGGGCGCAGTCAAAGCAAGAGGAGGTATTTATGAAGTACTGAAGCATACAGAAGATATTTTCCTGGAACCAAGTGCATGTGCAGCTTTCCAGGGACCGATCAGGCTGAATCAGGAAGAAAACGTAAAAGAATACCTGAAAGCCCAGGGACTTGTTGAAAAAAATGGAAAATGCCATACATATTGCATGGGCAACAGGTGGAAGTCTTGTGCCGGAAGAAATCTCTCCGCAGCAGCTAGCGCTGTTTGCGGAAGAGATCATCTTCCCGTTGTTTCTATATCGTGGTATTATTCAGCTTTTACCGCTCCATCATACTGATAGACTCAATTCCGACACTTCCGCCGCGGACAACTTCGATATGCTTGAACTCTTCTTTGATAAGCTTGATGACCGCGTCATTTTTGGTTGCGGTCTGGACGAATTCCAGAAGGAGGCTGTCTTTTCCATAGTCGATGACACGTGCCTTGAAAGTCTCAGCAATCTGGAAAAGTTCTACTTTATCTTCCGGGGAGCAGCCCTTTACCTTGATGTAAAGGATCTCCTTCATTCGAACGAACACGTCTGTAAAATCAATAACTTTGATCACTTCGATCATACGGTTCAGCTGTTTTTTGATCTGCTCAAAGGTTTCATCATCGCTGACTGTGGCGATGGTCATTCTGGAAACTGTGGGATCCTCCGTGGTTCCAACAGTAAGACTGTCCAGGTTATAGGACTTTCCGGAGAAAAGACCGGAAATCTTGGAAAGAACACCGACCTGGTTTTCAACGTAGAGAGAGATCCATCTTTTTTTCATTCCTTTATCCATCATTCATTCCTCCTAACAATCCATGATCAGATCAGCCAGGGTGCCGCCCGGCTTGACCATCGGGTAAACCATTTCCTCCGGATCAATGATAAATTCGATGATCGTAGGAGTTTTTGTATTCTTTTTAGCCTCTTCGAAAGCAGCCGCAATCTGATCCTTCTCAGTTACGCGGATACCCTTTGCCCCATAGCTCTCTGCGAGACGGATGAAATCCGGTGTGTATTCCGGATATTCCTGACCGCCTGTGCGGCGGGAGAGTGCACCGGCCTTCAGATTTGTCATGGCGTAACGTTTTCCGTAGAAAAGCTTCTGCCACTGGCGGACCATTCCGAGATATTCATTATTAAAGATACAGCAGATGATCGGAAGCTCCTCCAGAACTGCGGTAGCCAGCTCCTGAATGTTCATTTGCATGCCGCCGTCACCGGAAACGGAGATGACCGGTGTATCCGGATTACCGATCTTGGCACCGATAGCACCTGGAAGGCCGTAACCCATGGTTCCAAGTCCGCCGGACATGATCAGCTGACGGTTCTCGGTGATGTCTGCATACTGGCTCACCAGCATCTGATGCTGACCTACATCGGTAACAAGAATGGCCTTGTCAAACTGGCGGTTGATCTCGCCGATGATATCCAGCGGTCCCATAATACCACGGTCTTTCATGGTAAGAGGATGCTCTTCCTTCCATTCCTGGATCTGCTTCAGCCATTTGCCGGTATTACAGTCCTGTACATATTCATTCATTTTTGTTATTGCCTCTTTTGCATCGGCAACGATGGGGATGTCTACATGGATATTTCTGGAAATGGAAGCGGTGTCAATATCGATGTGGACGATCTGTGCATGTGGGGCAAATTCATGGAGCTTGCCTGTGATACGGTCGTTAAAACGGGTTCCGATGGAAAACAGAAGATCGCATTCATTCACGGCCATATTTGCGGCATAAGCGCCGTGCATACCGAGATTTCCGATAAACAGAGGGTTCTTTGTGGAAATGGCGCCACGTCCCATAACGGTTGTGACAACCGGGATCTGAGTTTTCTCAACAACCTGGGTGAAAATCTCCTGCGCGCGGGAAATGATCACACCGCCGCCAGCAAGAAACAGAGGTTTTTTGGCCTTCTGCAGCATTTTGAGGGCACGCTTCAGCTGTCCGATATGCACGCTGGTGTTAGGCTTGTAGCCGCGGATATTGACAGTCTTCGGATACTCAGCACTTCCCAGCTCGGCCATTACATCCTTTGGAAGGTCGATGAGAACCGGGCCTGGGCGTCCGGTGCGTGCGATATAGAAGGCTTCCTTGATGATACGTCCAAGATCCTCACGGTTGCGGACGGTAACACCGTATTTTGTGATGCTTCTGGTGATTCCGACAATATCAACCTCCTGGAACGCATCGTTTCCGATGAGGTGACGGGCAACCTGTCCGGTAAAGCATACAAGCGGAACACTGTCATAGTTGGCAGTTGCAAGACCTGTAACAAGGTTGGTAGCTCCGGGACCGCTGGTAACGAGACATACGCCAACCTTTCCGGTAGTTCTGGCATAGGCATCTGCTTCGTGTACAAGGGCCTGCTCGTGACGTGGCAGGATGATGTCAATGCCGCTCTGTTTATATAATTCATCGCTGATATCGATGGTACAGGCACCAGGATAGCCGAACAGAACATCAACGCCTTCTTCTTTTAAGGCTTTTACAAGCAATTTGTTTCCGGAAATCTGTTTCATGAATTGGTTCCCTCCTTTGATGATGTGAAAAGTTAAGCAGATAAGGGCTGCCGCGAGAAATTTTTCCAATAAAAAAGTCCCGGCATATTGGATAAAATATGCTCAGGACGGATGATTCCGCGGTACCACCTGTTTTCAGAGGTAAAACTCTGCTCTCTGCCAGTACAAAATTATACTGCCTCCCTGTAACGTGGGAATGACGATGAAGCCTACTGCATGAAGATCCATGGTTCAGTCCACTGCTCGAGGGCTACTTCCACAGTTCAGTCACGAAGATTCTCACCGTCCATCTTCTCTCTGTGCATCCGGAGACTGTGTACTACTCCCTGTCATTGCATTTAGTAAATATGGATAAAAATTTTCTATTATTATAATATAAAATATCGGAACTGTCAATCAAAAATCCTGATGGCTCAATGGGTGAGCCGGGGATTACGATAACAGTTCCGATATGGATGATATTAAGTATTAAATATTTTTTCGGTACATTAGCTGTTTCTTGTTACGGAGCTGGAGCCTGCTTACTCAGGATTCGGTATTATCCAGTGTTTCAGGATCTTTTTCCGGAAGGTAGACATGCACTTTCTCGATACGGTTTTTATCCAGCTTTTCTACGATCAGACGGATTCCGTCCTCTGTGATCACTTCGTCACCGGCAACAGGCAAACGATCCAGATGTTCGATGATAAATCCACCCAGGGAATCATAATCCTCGGAATCCAGTTCCGTATCCAGATGATCATTTACGTCATCTAGATGCATGGAACCTTCGATGATATATTCCCGGTCGGAAATCTTCTGGACAAGCTCGTCCTCCTTCTCATCGTATTCGTCATGGATCTCACCCACGATCTCCTCCAGGATATCCTCCAGTGTGATCAGTCCGGCCATATCACCGTATTCATCCAGTACAATGGCAATGTTGAAGGTGGAGTCCTTCATTTCCACAAGAAGATCGGAAATGCTTTTTGTTTCGTAAGTGAAATGCGGCTTTCGGAGGAAATGATCGATAACAAATTCCTCATTTTTGTCGTAAAGAAGAAGATCCTTCATGTTGATGATTCCCACAATGTTGTTCTGGCTGTCCTTATAAACCGGCAGACGTGTGAACTTATCCTCGCGGAAAATATCGATCAGCTCATCATAGGTGGATTCTACATCCGCAAAGGTAACATGTACTCTTGGAACCATGATATCCTTGGCTGTGGCATCTCCAAGATCAAACACATTGTAGATCATTTCTTTTTCGTCGGATTCAATGACACCGTCCTCATGGCTGACGTCCACGATAGTACGAAGCTCCTCCTCGGTCATGGCCTTGCTGGCTGCATCCGGATCCACACGCATCAGGCGCATCACACCTCTTGAAAAGAGATTGATGATGAAGATCACCGGTGTCATGATGGTCATAAGAAATTTAAAGACCGGGATATAGCGGAGGGTGATCTTTTCAGAGTTAATGGTTGCGTAGTTCTTGGGGGTGATCTCACCGAAGATCAGGATCAGAACCGTCAGAATCACCGTCACGATGCTGACCATATAGCCGCCAAAGCTGTATGCAAGTGTGGTTGCAAGGGAAGAAGCTGAAATGTTCACAATGTTGTTTCCGATGAGAATCGCACTGAGAAGCTTGGGCGTCTGGTTCTCCAGGATATCGAGAGCCATGGCTGCACGCTTGTTTCCCTCGTCTGCAAGAGAGCGGAGACGGATCTTGTTTACCGACATCAGCGCGGTTTCGTTAGATGAGAAAAAGGCTGACAATGCCAGCAGAATAAGTAATATGATTATCTGGTAAGTGTCGCTGGGGTCCACTTTCAATATTCACTCCTTTAAAAATAAGATTATTTGGTTAAAAATATACAGATACTCCCACATTATATACGTTTTACTGGATTTTGGCAAGAGCCGGACCGGTACAGCGCATATAGATATTTGGAGATGATTATTTTGGAGGATATTTCTCTGATACAGAGATTAGGGATATCCCTTCAAAATATATCGGCTCTGTCATTGATCTGGAAGCTCTTACAAAAATATCCAGGCAGCTGGATGTCTCCATGGGAGATATGATGGGAATGATGTATGGATTTTCCGTGATCATTTTCCTGGTGGTGTTCTGCCTGCTGTTAAGCCTTCCGGTTGAACGGCAGATCATGGAAGTGCTGTTCCGCGAGATGATGCTTTCCAGTATTTCGGGATGGATCACCATGTGGGTGGATCCCATGATCTATGTGAAAATGACAGCGATCGGAATCGCAGCCTATGCAGTGGTAGCAGTGCTGGAATTCCGGAGGATCCGTCATGTGCCCATGGATGAAGCACTGAAAAATGTGGAATAATATGTGACATCTGTATATATATCCGGAAAAATAATTCAGGATATCCGAAAATTTTACAGAATATGCAACAGGATCAGGAGTATGTGTGGTTTAACTGAATGCGGATGTTTTTATCTGCTTGAACAGTTGTCTGTGAATAACCACATATACTCCTTAAATATTCATAAATTTTCCGGAATACTGGAAATATTACTACAAACTTGTTATAATAATCCCATACTTCCCGTTGGAGGGAATAATTCAAACAGGAAATCAGGTGAGGAACATGGCAGGCAGAAAGAAGGATCCGCTGTATAAAAGCTTCGGATATGCGTTTCAGGGGATTTTTACCTGCATCCGCAAGGAAAGAAATATGAAGATCCACTGTATGGTGGCAGCGCTTGTGGTGATCGCAGGACTGATCCTTGGGATTTCCGTGACAGAGTGGTGCATCTGCCTAGGGCTGTTCGGAATGGTGATGGCGCTTGAGCTGGTGAATACGGCAGTGGAAGCTGTTGTGGACCTGGTCACAGAGGAACGTCACCCATTGGCAAAGATCGCCAAGGACACAGCGGCCGGAGCAGTACTGATCGCAGCGATCATGGCAGCGATCGTCGGACTGATCATTTTTGTTCCCAAGGGACTTGCTTTTCTGGGAATATGACAGGAACAGAAAACTTTTGTTTCAGGATAGGGTCTGGTGTCGGACTGTGGTGTGATGGTCCGGCAGCTGCCGGTTTCAGGAAAGGAGAAAATATTATGGAATTAGGTGAAGGACTGAAGAAAATTTTACTGGTGGGTATTGGTACAGCAGCAGTGACAGCAGAGAAATCCAAAGAAATCCTGGATGAACTGGTAAAAAAGGGTGAGCTTACGGTTGAACAGGGTAAGGTTCTTAATCAGGAGCTGAAGCATAACATCAAATCAACAGTTAAGACAGCTGCTGATTCTGTAAAGGAATCTGCAGCCAGAAAGAATGATCAGGAAGAACTGAAGGCAACGATTTCCAGGCTGACACCGGAGCAGCTGGCTGCTGTGAAGGCGCAGATCGAGCGCATGCAGGCCGAGGCTGCTGAGGAGAAAGCCGAGACAGCAGAAGAACCGGCAGAGGAAGCTGTACAGGAAGCTTCTGCGGAAACAAAAAATGCAGAAGATACCGGGAGCGAAGAACAGGCAGCAGAGTAACCGACTGCGGATCGCAAATATCCGCTTGACTAAACGACAACGCAGACGAAGCAGTAAATGGAGAAATTTATGGGCAGAGAAGAAAAGGAGAAAAAAGAGAAAGGCGGATATGGAGAGCGGCTGAGAGAGATTACAGCCGTTTTGAAAAAGCATGCCATTACCCGTGGTGTTTCTCCTGAGAAGCTCCGGCTCATACTGGAAGATCTGGGCCCAACTTATATTAAGTTGGGTCAGATCATGTCTCTTCGTTCCGATATTCTGCCGAAACGCTACTGTGACGAGCTGATGAAGCTCTGCTCAGAGGTACCGCCGATGCCTTTTTCCCAGGTGATCGAGGTACTGGAAGAGTCCATGGGCTGTCCGTGGCAGGCAGAATTTCAGTATATTGAGCAGAAACCTCTGGGAGCAGCATCGATTGCCCAGGTGCATCGGGCCACGCTGAAAACAGGTGAAGAGGTTGTGATCAAGGTTCAGCGAAAAGGAATCTATGAGACCATGGCCAGGGATATCGGCCTGATGCATAAAGCAGTGCGCCTGATGCCGCCGGTGAGCATTAAGGGCATGGTGGATCTGAACATGGTTTTAAGTGAACTGTGGACTGTGACTCAGGAGGAGATGAATTTCCTGACGGAAGCTGCAAATATGGCGGAATTTGCAAAAAAGAACAAAGATGTGGCTTTCGTTAAAGTACCGATTCTCTACCGTGAGTATATTTCGCCGCATATTCTTGTGATGGAATATATTGACGGTTTTGCTGTCAATGACAAGGCTGCGCTTCTGGCCAATGGTTATGATCTTAATGAGGTCGGAACGAAATATGTGGATAATTTCATCAAACAGGTGATGGAGGATGGCTTTTTCCATGCGGATCCACATCCGGGAAACGTGCGGATCCAGGATGGAAAGATTGTCTGGATCGATATGGGAATGATGGGACGGCTTACAGAGCACGATCGTCAGCTGATCGCAGAAGCTATTGAAGGGGTTGCCATGAACAACATCGGCAAGATCCAGGATGCAGTCCTGGCTCTTGGGGAGTTTAAAGGCAAACCGGATTCCAGCAAGCTTTATGAGGATATCCGCGGACTTATGGAGAAATATGGTACTGCGGATATGGGAAATATTGATGTGGCAGAGGTAATGGTGGACCTGATGGAGGTCATGAAAGAAAATAAGATCATGATGCCTCACGGACTGACCATGCTTGCGAGAGGACTGACTCATGTGGAGGGGGTTCTGGCTGAGATATGTCCGGACATCAATATGACACAGATTGCTGCAGCAAGGCTCAAGGAGCAGTTGTTCAGCAACGGGAACTGGAAGCGTGAGATAAAAAAAGAAGGAAAAAATCTTGCCTGGTCCCTGAAACGTGCAGTGGATATTCCTTCTCTGGCAGCAGATTTTCTTCAGGGCTGTATGAAAGGGCAGACAAAGATCAATCTGGATCTTCATGCCTCGGATGATCTGGCGTGGCTTTTGCGGCGGCTGGTGCGGAATATTGTGATGGGGCTGTGGGTGATGGCACTTCTGATCAGTTCCAGCATTATCTGTACTACGGATATGAAACCAAAGCTGTGGGGGATTCCGGCGTTGGGCGCCTTTGGTTATGTGTTTGCTTTTATTATTGTTTTGTATGTGTTTATCAAGCATTTCTTTTCCGGAAAATAAAAGACGGAGATCATTTGCAGAGTCTGCGGGATGGTTTCCGTCTTTTTTTGCTGTTATGGAATTGTTTCGGTCTGCTGTTATAACTGCGATTAGGAGCTATCATCTTCCGACCAGCTGGTAAAGGACGGAGTGCGGGTGTCTGGTCAGGTGTAGATGGTTCCGCTGTAGGCTTTGCGGAATTCCTTTGGGGTGTAGCCGGTTCCCTGGCGGAAGTAGTTGCAGAAGGAGGGAGCGTCCCGGAAACCGCAGGAGAGAGCTGCTTCTGTGATGGTGCAGGAGGAGGAGCAGAGAAGCTGGGTTGCCATCTGGAGGCGGTGTTTCAGGAGATATTGTTTTGGGGAGGTGTTTTCATGTTCCCTGAAGATTCGGTAAAGATAGGAACGGTCGATTCCTACGTAGTGTGCCACGTCTGAGATCTGGATGGGGTAGGCATAGTTGTTTCTGATGTATTCGGTGGCTTTCTGAAAGTACAGGTTTGAGATGTCGGTCCTGCTTTCGGAGGGCTTTTTTTGCATGTCGGATAGTATCAGGAGGAGGTTTCCTGTGGAGGCAAGGTCGTTTCCGTTGTTTTCGGAAAAGGTGTCAAGTAGGCTTTGCATGTGGGTGAGGAGGCTGTTTTGCCGGGAGGGTGTTTCCGGGGTGAAGATTGGGGTGTCGGAAAATACGGTTTGTTTCAGGATTTCTTTGCAGGCGGAGCCGTCAAAGCCTGCCCAGGCGTAGCTCCAGGGGTCGGAGGTGTCGGCGCGGTAGTAGATGGAGTCCATGGGGCGGATGAGAAAGGCGTCGCCTGCTTTCAGATGGTAGGTGTGGCCGCTGCACTGGTAGATGCCTTTGCCGTGGAAGATCACGTGGAGAAGGTAGTGTGGGCGCATGGCCGGGCCGAAGGAGTGGTTCGGACCGCAGTCTTCCTGGCCGCAGAAGTAGACGGAGAGGGTGTGCTGTGGGTTGGGTTCTTTTTTCATTTGGTTGGGCCTCCTGTTTTTTGTTATGCAGCAAAAACTAAATGTAATTTTGGGTTACAAAATGGGGTGGATGTTGTATGAGATGATTATACAATATTGGGGTGGGGAGGGCAATGGAAAAGGGGGAAAGGGGAAAGGGGACGCCCGTGAGGCGTGTGCTGTCTGTCACCGGGGCTTCGTCGGGGGCTGGCTTCTAAGGCGCCGGAATTCTGCTAAAACCGCTTCAAAAATTCTCGAACTCGCGTCTGAAGCCGCTCAGACAGCGAGAATTTTTGAAGCAACGCAGATTTCCGGCGCCTAAGAAGCAGCTCCCCTCCTGCAGAGTCCGGTGACAGACAGCACACGCCTCACGGGCTGGCTTTTCAGGGCGGAAGGGATAGAGTGGCGATGGCGGGAGGGATTACAGGTAAGGAGGGAGCAGATAGGAAAATGAGTAGACGGAGTGGGAATTTGGTTCAGAGTGGGAAGTGAGGTGGTTTCCCGGGAGTTGGATGGGTCATCAGCGCTGCGCTGGATGACTGGGACGAAAGGCTGAGTTTCCCTGTGGCCTGCCGGGGAAGAATGGGTCGAGGCGCTTCGCTGTCGACTTGGAGGTGAGTTGTTGTGGTAATGTATTGGCGCTGGGGCGAGATGTGATATTGATATTGTAGAATACATCGGCATCCTCATCGGCATAGCGCAGCATTATCAATACCGTAGAATACATCGGCATCCTCATCGGCATAGCGCAGCATCATCAATACCGTAGAATACATCGCCGTGCCAATACACTAACACATTCCCACAGCGTACGACAATATAGCGTGCCCGGAAAGGGGGAGCGCGAGGGGGAAAAACGGGCTTCGCAACTCTGAGTGCTTTCCCCCTCGCAGATTTCCTCCGCTTTGAAAAGCGAAAATACTATATCTAAAAATACTATATCTAAATAAATAACAATTTTCCCAAGCTTTTCATCACAAAAGCGAAATATCCTCCTCCGGAGGAAGCAGCTTCTTAAAAAATCGATACAACAGCATCGAATTTATAAAAGCTACAAGTCCAAATCCAAAGAAAAACCAGCAGCATGCGTAAAGTGGCTGCAGCTTTGCATCGAGATATGTCATATACAATGGAAAGATCGTGATCACCGCAATGGCGATCGTTGTGGGGAAATGCATAAATGCCAGCAGAAATGCATTTCTGCAAAGTGCCCCCAGTGTATTGGCAAAGGTTGCGATTACCGGGAATATGTATAAAGTAAAAATTATCAGCAAAGTCAGAACCCCCACAGAAAGATAAAACAGCATATGTGCAGCGCTTCCTTCTGCATGGAGCAGAAAGCGGATATTCAGGATGATCATGGTTCCGGCAGCAAGGATCAGCAGCCATATGATCAGTGACTGTTTGAAGTTTTCCTTAAAAGCTCTGAAAAATGTTTTCGTTGTGCCGTTGTTATTCCCTTTTACTGTACGCATCATGCAGTGATAAAGGGCAGTTAGTGACGGCCCAATGGTGATCACGGGGATGCAGCAGAGAATAAAAAGAAGATTGGCGATCACGATGTCACCCAGCTTGTTGAGAAATACATGGACGACATTATCTTCATTTAAAAGATTCATAACGAAATACCTCCTTATATAGAAATGTAGAAATGAAAACAGACCATATGGGAAAAGTCCGATACAGCTAATCTTAGCATAGTTTTTGATTGTGTGTAAAGAGAGGGGACGCAGATAAGTATCAGCACGGTTTATGGGACTGTATAAAAAAACATGGAACTTTGCGTGCACATGTGAAAATGATGGCACGCATGGAATTATGTTAGGAAAGGAAA
>ENA-OQMY01000248-OQMY01000248.1-human-gut-metagenome-genome-assembly--contig:-NODE-248-length-16381-cov-5.336656_pt1 | contig 16381 bp, 15 predicted proteins | sample MGYA00242623_ERZ504868 | MGnify/ENA primary metagenome ERZ504868 (study PRJEB26092, sample SAMD00036386) | human gut metagenome | host: Homo sapiens | study: EMG produced TPA metagenomics assembly of...
GGTTTTGATTATGCATATCGCTACCCGGGTATGAACAAGGTGCTTCAGGCCGCCGGGCGCGTGATACCGCACAAAAGAGGACAAAGGCGTGATATTGCTTTTGGATGACCGCTTCTGGGATCGGGATTACCAGGAAAGTCTTTCCCAGGGAATGGCAGGACCGTACAGGCTGCAGGCTGGATACGGTAGAAGGTGCAGTGGAGACGTTCTGGAAGAGGTTTACTTGACAGAACGGAGAAATCCGATATACTTATAGAGTCTTTATCTGGAAAATCACTGGAGGAATGTGTGGATGCCGGATCAGGACAAGAAACTGTAAAATAGGATCATAAGAAAAGTGAAAGAAGTATATGAGACGAAAAAAAATATATAAAGCATTGGCATTTTGTCTGAGCACAGTGATGCTCGCACAGCCGGTTTTTTAGCGACAACAGTGCAGCAGACGGCACAGGGAAGCCTTGGTTCTGTTACGGAGGAGTCCCAGATACTTCCAATTCCCGGTGAAAGCGGGAAATATATTCTGAAAAGCAATGGCTTTTACTGCCTGAATGAAGATGGAACCAAAGAAAATACTCCGGCAGTGTATTATTTTGATCATTTTGAGATCGACGGAACGGTTTTTGATGGATATTATTATCACGACGAAAGCGGTAAATTTACAGCGGGAAACTCGCATATGGTCCAGATCACCGATCTGAAGGCTCCGGCAAAAGACGGTAGCGGTGAGGAAGTTTCTTTTGACGGCTGTTATATGGTAAACAATCTGGGAAAACTCAGCGCTTCTCCACAGGTACGTTATATGGATGAGCTGGTGGTGGACAAAACAACATACAACGGGCTGTATTATTTTGATGAATATGGAAAAATGGTTACAGATCCAGGTATCCATTATCTGGAAATGAATGCTGCAGGACAGATGTTTGACGGATATTATTATTTTGGCGGAGAAAACGGCGTTCTGCTCCAGGAAGAGGGAGAGACTCCGGAGGGATTTTCCGTGGATAAATCCGGAAAAGTCGAGACGAAAGATCTGGGAATGGATGGCCTTGAGAAACGGCTTGCGGATCTTCTTGGAACCTATGAGGGTACATGGAGCGTTTATGTAAAGGATCTAACCAGTGATCAGGAGTTTGAACAGAACAGTCAGTCACTGTACTCAGCCAGTCTGATCAAAGTGTTTGTCATGGCCCAGACCTATGCCAACATGGATGCAGTCCTTCAGAACGAAGCGGCAAAAATGAAAAAAGATGTTACAGATCCGTCCGTATCCACAAAGGTCAATGACCTTCTCTGGAATATGATCACAGTCAGTGACAATGAATCCTTTAATGAGCTGGTACGTCTGCAGACAGCATCGGGTGTTTTTAAGGACGGAGCACAGGCTGTAAATGGATTTCTTGCGGAACAGAAATTTGCAGATACTTCCGTACAGCACATCTTAAGCCCGTCCTCTTCAAAGGATGTCGGCCTCGGTGGCAGGAACACCACTTCTGTAAAAGACTGCACAGAGCTTCTTTCCCGGATCTATAAAGGAGAATGTGTATCGAAAGAAGCTTCGGAGGCTATGCTGAACCTGCTTCTGAACCAGCAGGTTACTACTAAGATCCCCAGCGGGATATCTGTGTCCGTGGAAATTGCAAATAAGACTGGAGAAACGGATACGGACCAGCATGATATCGCCATTATATATGGAGAAAAGATTACATATATCCTCTGTGTGATGTCAGAAGACTGTAAACCTGGGGACGCAGTTTCGCATATCCGGGATATTTCCGGTATTGTTTATAATTATCTGAATATGGACCTTGACCAGGGGTGATCTGTGAGTTAGAATTAAAAAACAGCTGAGTAAGATCCTGATGGATATTTCCGCCAGAGAAGTATCCGAAATGTTCATGAAAGGGGAATTCTATTATGAAGACAGTACATACAGACAAAGCACCTGCAGCAATCGGACCATACTCCCAGGCTATCATCCATGGAGATACACTTTACACATCCGGTCAGATCCCGGTGGATCCGGCAACTGGAGAGGTAGTTGGCACAACCATCGAGGAGCAGGCTGACCGTGTTATGAAGAATCTCGGAGCAGTTCTGGAAGCTGCCGGTTCCAGCTATGAGAATGCGATCAAGACAGTATGCTTCCTTGCAGATATGAACGATTTTGCGGCATTTAATGAAGTATATGCCAAATATTTCGTAAATAAACCTGCACGTTCCTGTGTTGCAGTCAAGACACTGCCAAAGAACGTTCTCTGCGAGGTAGAAGTGATCGCAGCGATCGGATGATCTGATAAAAAAACTCCCTGTTGTCTGATTTCAGTCAGACAGCGGGGATTTTTTTTCGTGGTGATAAAGTATTTTTCTCTGTTTTGGAGCAATCTCTTTTTTGTGTTTTCAGGCGTTAAAACGGTAATGTTTTTTACTTGTGTAAAGTAGAACGCTGTAGTATAATAAAACCAGTTTTTTAAGGATACGTATAAAAGCTTAATAAGGATGATCGGCAAACCAGATGAAAGTCTGGGACGCAAAGCTACAGGGCCTGTAAAATGGCAGCCAGTTGCATGAAATGAGGTGCACTGTCTGTGAGACGGTGTTTTTTTTATGATGTTATTCGGTTATGAGCAAGTAGCGAAGCGGATTGCGAATATCTGTTTGACAGACAGTGGGGTTGTAGGTCTGGATGCTGCAAAAGAGTTTTTTGGGCAATTAAAGACTTTAAGTGAAGCAGACGCTGAATGGAAATAAGCGGAGGGGAAGGATGCAGAAGAGCAAGAGTACAGAATGAATTGAAAAAGCTTGAAAATGTAATGTAATAATCAGAGCCACTTCCCTTTATTGTGAGTGGCTTTTTATTATGACAATTTTTGTGACAAACAAAAGAAAATAGACGCAACCAGGCGAAACATTGTTTGGCGTAGAAACACCGGAAATCCTTGAAAATAAAGGATTTTTTGCTATATGATGAAACAAGTTGAACTCTATCATTGCGTAATAAAAAAAAAATCCTGTATAATACCAAACTGTAATATTGTATCATTCAGCGGACAGAGAAATACGCTGTGAATCATTAAAAGAAGTCAGGAGGACATAAGTACATGCGAGTCGATGCGGACGATTTTGCCCGACCTTGCAGCTGCGGGAGGGAGCACCACATAGACGTTAGAGAAATTGTAATTGAATCAGGAGCTATCGGGAAATTGGAAAAGGAAATGTCAGACGGTGATCTGAAAGAATGTATTTCCCCGCTTCTGATCTGTGACACGAACAGTTACAAAGCTACAGAGGAACTGATGGAGGATATCTACGACCGGTGTCAGGTACTGATCCTGGATGCTGAAGGTCTTGAGGCAGATGAGCGTGCCGTGGAGATCGTGGAGAATTATATGGAAGAGGACATCGATCTTGTTCTTGCAGTTGGAGCGGGGACGATCCATGATCTCAGCCGTTTTGTCGCCCATCAGTACCGGATCCCTTTTGTCTCTGTGCCCACCGCAGCCAGTTCAGACGGATTTACTTCCACAGTAGCAGACATGACCTGGAATGGTGTAAAAAAAGTATTTCAGGCATCTGCGCCACTTTTTGTTTTTGCGGATACGGATATTTTTGCTAAGGCGCCTGCAAGGCTTACAGCAGCCGGGGTGTCGGATATTCTGGGAAAATACATTGCGCTGGCAGACTGGAAGATAGCAAGTATTCTTATGGATGAATACTATTGTACAGCGGTGGCAGACCTGGAAACAAAAGCGATCCGGACTGTTAAGGATAATCTGAAAGAAATTGCAGCAGGAGAGAAAGATGCATGTGAGAAGCTGATGTATGCGCTGATCCTTTCCGGACTGGCCATGCAGATGACAGGAAACTCCAGACCGGCATCCGGGGCGGAGCACCATATGGTCCACCTCTGGGATATGGAAGTGGTCAATGGTCACCTGGATGCTCTTCACGGGGAGAAGGTTTCTGCAGCAACCATGTTGGTCCTTCTGGAATATAAAAAGCTTGCAGATGCTATCCGAAGAGGAGCCTGCAGAGTGCATGCCTTTACAGACGGAGACACAGAACTCCTGCAGGAGACCTTCGGCAGAAAAGGGATTCTTGGAGCACTTGAAAAAGAAAACACTCCGGAACTTCTGGACGATGTAAGCACAGAAACACTTTCCGGTGCACTTCCGGAAATCCTTAAGATCATAGATCTTCTTCCTGCAGTTACAGATATGCAGGAGATGATGAGTATCGTCGGTTGCGTGAGCAGAGTCCGGGATATCGGCTTGCCGGGAAAAGCGATCGAGGAGAGTCTCAGACTTGCACCGTATACAAGAAGAAGGCTGAGCCTTCTGAGACTTCGGAAGATGCTCACATACTGAGCAGGAACAGCTCATAAAAGGTTCTTTTGACTTGACATAAATTTCAGGAAAGGCAGTGATGAACGGTTTGATGAGAGTAGGAATGGGATATGATGTACATAAACTGACAGAGGGCAGGAAACTGATCCTTGGTGGTGTTGATATTCCCTGGGAAAAAGGTCTTTTGGGCCATTCGGATGCGGATGTTCTGATCCATGCGATCATGGATGCACTTCTGGGAGCTGCGGCTCTTGGAGATATCGGAAAGCATTTTCCGGATACAGACCCTGCATATAAGGGAATCTCCAGTGTGAAACTTCTGGTGCATGTTGCCGGATTACTGAAGGAGAATGACTATGCGATCGGAAATATCGATGCCACCATCATCGCTCAGAAACCGAAGATGGCACCACATATTCCGACGATGAGAGAAAATATCGCAGAAGCACTTGGGATTAAAATATCACAGCTGAATATCAAGGCGACAACAGAGGAAGGCCTTGGATTTACAGGACAGGGAGAGGGAATCTCCTCACAGGCGATCTGCTCCCTGTACAGAATCGGGAAATTGGAGGAAGAGTAACATGAAGATTTTTAACACACTGACACGCAGAAAAGAGGAATTTGTACCTCTGGAAGAAGGAAAAGTAAAAATGTATGTCTGCGGACCTACGGTATACAATCTGATCCATATCGGAAATGCCCGCCCTATGATCATTTTTGATACGGTGCGCAGATATATGGAATATAAAGGATATGAAGTAAATTATGTATCCAACTTTACCGATGTAGATGACAAGATCATCAAGAAGGCCATTGAAGAGGGCGTTTCCGCAGAGGAAATCTCTACCCGTTATATCAAAGAGTGCAAGAAGGATATGGCAGATATGAATGTAAAACCTGCTACAACGGCACCCCAGGCTACACAGGAGATCCAGGGCATGATCGACATGATCCAGACTCTTATTGATAAAGGATATGCATATCCGGCAGCTGACGGGACCGTTTATTTCCGTGTAAAGAAATTCAAAGAGTATGGCAAGCTTTCTCATAAGAATCTGGATGATCTCCAGTCAGGATTCCGTTCTCTTAAGGTATCCGGTGAGGATCAGAAGGAAGATCCGTTAGACTTCGTGCTTTGGAAACCAAAGAAAGAGGGCGAGCCGTCCTGGCCGTCACCGTGGTGCGACGGACGTCCTGGCTGGCATATTGAGTGCTCTGTTATGTCCAAGAAATATCTCGGAGAAGAGATTGATATCCATGCAGGCGGTGAGGATCTGATCTTCCCGCATCATGAGAATGAGATCGCACAGAGTGAGTGCTGCAATGGTAAGATTTTTGCAAGATACTGGATGCATAATGGTTTCCTGAACATCGACAACCGCAAGATGTCCAAATCTCTCGGAAATTTCCGTACCGTTCGTCAGATCGGTGAACAGTATGATCTTCAGGTTCTCCGTTTCTTTATGCTGAACGCACATTACAGAAGTCCGCTGAATTTCAGCGCAGATCTGATGGAGGCAGCAAAGAACTCTCTGGAGCGTATCCTTGAGGCGGCAGGCAAGCTCAGCGACCGTAAAGACAATGGGGCGGCAGAGAATATTACAGAAGAAGAGCTTGCGCTTCTCAAAGAAGCAGAAGGTTTTGTTACCAAATTTGAAGCTGCCATGGATGATGATTTTAATACTGCAGATGCACTTGCGGCAATTTTTGAGCTTGTAAAATTTGCCAACACAAACGTAGACGAGAACAGCTCAAGGGAGTTTGCCGGTGGCCTTTATGAGGAACTTTTTAAGCTCAGTGATGTGCTGGGACTGAAAATCGAGAAAAAAGAAGAGATTCTTGACAAAGAGATCGAGGATCTGATCCAGGAGCGCCAGGCTGCAAGAAAGGCAAAGGATTTCAAGAGAGCAGATGAGATCCGAGATGAGCTCCTGAAAAAAGGTATCATCCTTAAAGATACAAGAGAAGGTGTGAAATGGCAGAGAGCTTAAAGAAACTGAAAGAGCTGTTTGATTTGAAAGACGCAGACCTTCGGACCTATTCGCCGCTGACGCTGGCCTATATCGGGGATGGCGTTTATGAGCTGGTGATCCGTACTATTCTTGTGAAAAAAGCGAATTGTCCGGTAAATCGTCTCCACAAAAAAGCCAGCAGCCTTGTAAAAGCATCTGCGCAGTCGGGTATGATGGAGATCCTCGAACCACTTTTGACAGAAGAAGAAAAAAGTGTATATCGAAGAGGAAGGAATGCGCATTCCGCTACCATGGCCAAACATGCCACCATGGCGGATTACCGGCGTGCCACAGGGTTTGAGGCGCTGATGGGATATCTTTACCTGAAAGAGGATTTTTCAAGGATACTGGAGCTGGTCCATGCAGGACTTGAGAAGGAGGAAGTTTAAATTGACTGAAATGATAGAAGGAAGAAATGCGGTCCTTGAGGCATTTCGTTCCGGTAAATGTGTTGATAAACTGTTTATTCTGGATGGCTGTCAGGACGGACCGGTCCGCACCATCGCAAGAGAAGCCAGAAAACATGATACCATTGTAAAATTTGTTCCAAAGGAACGATTGGATTCCATGAGCGAGACAGGTGCACATCAGGGTGTGATCGCACAGGTTGCGGCTTATGATTATTCTACAGTGGAAGATATCCTGAAAAAAGCAGAAGATAAGGGAGAGCCTCCGTTTATCATTCTTCTTGATAATATTGAAGATCCTCATAATCTGGGAGCTATCATCCGTACCGCAAATCTCGCAGGTGCTCATGGTGTGATCATTCCCAAACACAGAGCAGTAGGACTGACTGCTACGGTTGCCAAGACGTCGGCAGGCGCACTGAATTATACACCGGTTGCCAAGGTTGCTAATCTGGGACAGACTATTGATGAACTGAAAGAAAAAGGCATCTGGTTCGTATGTGCAGATATGGACGGAGAGGTGATGTACCGTCAGAATCTGACAGGACCTATTGGCCTTGTGATCGGAAATGAGGGAAATGGTGTAAGCCGCCTTGTAAAAGAGAAATGTGATTTTACTACCGCGATCCCGATGAAGGGGGATATCGATTCCCTCAACGCTTCTGTAGCAGCAGGGGTGCTTGCTTTTGAGATCGTGAGACAGAGACTGTCAAAATAAATACATCAAATACAGCCATAGCTGTTCGGAGAAAAAATGTGCCGATATAATGAGATGACGGATGAAGCTCTTATCGAAAGACTTCGTGCAGGGGAATCTGCAATTGCAGATTATCTGATGGAAAAGTATAAAGGTCTGGTCAGAAAAAAGGCCCGTGCCATGTTTCTGATAGGTGGGGACACAGATGATCTGATACAGGAGGGGATGATCGGACTGTTTAAGGCAGTCCGTGATTACCAGCCAGACAGGGAGTCGTCTTTTCAGTCTTTTGCAAATATATGTATTGACAGACAGATATATACTGCAATTAAAAGTTCAAACCGCCAGAAACATCAGCCACTGAACACTTATGTGTCTTTAAGTGACGGAGAGGCGGAGGAAAACTTCAGAGATTCCTGTGTGGAGCATGATAATCCGGAATCGATCCTGATCGACCGGGAAAATGTGGCGGCTCTCGAAAATGAAATGAAAAAGAGCCTGAGCCCTCTGGAAAACAGGGTACTGCAGTTGTATCTGGATGGAAATGGATATATGGATATTGCCCAGATCCTTGGAAAAACACCGAAATCCATTGATAATGCACTGCAGAGGATCCGTGGGAAAATTAAAAGCTATTTTTGAGAAGAGTAAATACCTCTTTCCTTTTGAATATAAAAGTATTAAAATAATATTCATAAGGAGCAGAATAAGAAAGGAGACCAAATTATGGCAAAGATCAATAAATATTGGGGACTTGTTGCAGTAGGAGCGCTTACCGCTGCCGCAGCAGGAGCTATCGCAGCACTTGTATCCAGACGATCTGTATGCGAAGAAGACTTTGAGGATGATTTCGAAGATCTTGATGATTTCAAGGATGACGAGAAGAAGGAAGAAAAAGAAGAGAAAGAAGTCTTCCAGGACTGGGACAAGACTGCATCTGAGACTGTAGAAGTTTCCAAAGAGGCAGAGGATGCTGAAGAGGCACCAACAGAAGCAGAAGAGGAAACACCTGCAGATGATGAATCGGAGGCCGAAGCGGAAGAAGAGACAGAAGCTGAAGAGACAAAGACAGAAGAGTAAAAAGGGAATCCTGCGTGCTGTGTCTGTGAGCGACAGCACACAGGATTTTTTGTGCTATAATCATGAAAATATGAATTTTTAAAAAAACTAAAAATAATGTATTGACAATATGACAATCATCTGATAATATAAACAACTGTGAGCGGCACAAACGTCGCGAAACAAGCTGCTGTGGCTCAGTCGGTAGAGCGTCGCCTTGGTAAGGCGGAGGTCACGGGTTCGATTCCCGTCAGCAGCTTTTTTTTGTGTCTAAAAACAGACAATTTTTTGTTTAGATACAGGTTTTGCGGGTTTCAAAAACTCCGGATTTATGATAAGATAAAACATCAGGATGATATTTAGGAGGGAAAGCAATGGAGAACGAAACAGTTTCCAAAAACTTTATTGAAAATATTATAGACAAAGATCTTGAAGAAGGCGTTTATGACACCGTGCATACACGTTTCCCACCGGAACCTAACGGCTATCTTCATATCGGACATGCGAAATCCATTCTTTTAAATTATGGACTGGCTCAGAAATACAACGGAAAATTCAATCTCCGTTTTGATGATACCAACCCTACAAAGGAGAAATCCGAATTTGTAGAGTCCATCAAGGCTGACGTGAAATGGCTTGGTGCAGACTGGGAAGACAGACTTTTCTTTGCATCTGATTATTTTGATCAGATGTATGAGGCAGCAGTGAAGCTTATTAAGAAAGGCAAGGCCTTTGTCTGCGACCTGACTGCAGACCAGATTCGTGAGTACCGAGGAACTCTTACAGAGCCAGGTAAAGAGAGCCCGTACAGAAACCGTACTGTAGAAGAGAATCTTCAGCTTTTTGAAGAGATGCGTGAGGGCAAATACGGAGATGGCGAGAAGGTTCTCCGTGCCAAGATCGATATGGCATCACCGAATATGAACATGCGTGACCCGGTCATTTACCGTGTAGCCCGCATGACACATCACAATACAGGAGATAAATGGTGCATCTATCCGATGTACGACTTCGCTCATCCGATCGAGGATGCCATTGAGGGTGTGACACATTCTATCTGTACTCTGGAGTTTGAGGACCACAGACCGCTTTATGACTGGGTGGTAAAGGAACTGGAATATCCGCACCCACCGAAGCAGATCGAGTTTGCAAAGCTGTACCTGACCAACGTTGTTACAGGTAAACGTTATATCAAGAAGCTTGTTGAGGACGGCATCGTAGATGGATGGGATGATCCGAGACTAGTATCCATCGCCGCACTTCGCCGCCGTGGATTTACACCGGAGTCTATCCGTAAATTTGTAGAACTCTGTGGTGTTTCAAAGGCGAACAGTTCTGTAGATTATGCAATGCTCGAGTACTGCATCCGTGAGGACCTGAAGCTGAAACGTCCGCGTATGATGGCGATCCTTGATCCGATCAAGCTCGTGATCGATAACTATCCGGAAGGACAGGTTGAGTATCTTGAAGCTCCGAATAATATGGAGAATGAGGAGCTTGGAACCAGAAAGATTCCGTTCAGTGGAGAACTTTATATTGAACGTGATGATTTTATGGCAGAGCCTCCTAAGAAATACAAACGTCTCTATATTGGAAATGAAGTTCGTCTTATGAATGCATATTTTGTAACCTGCACAGGTTATGAGGCAGATGACGACGGAACGATCCGTGTAGTCCACTGTACCTATGACCCGGAGACCAAGGGCGGAAATGCACCGGACGGACGTAAGGTAAAAGGAACGATCCACTGGGTGGAAGCATCCAATGCAGGTAAAGTTGAGGTAAGACTTTACGAGAATATCGTAGATGAAGAAAAAGGTGTTTACAATAAAGAAGATGGTTCTCTTAATGTAAATCCGAATTCTCTTACAGTAACAAGTGCTTATGTAGAGCCGGAGCTTCTGAAAGCAAAAGGTTATGACAGCTATCAGTTTGTACGTAACGGTTTCTTCTGCGCAGATATCCATGACTCCAGGGAGGGAGCACCGGTATTTAACCGCATTGTATCTCTGAAGAGCTCTTTCAAATTACCGAAAGCATAAAAACTGTCAAAAAGAATACGAAACATATGACAGCAGTACACCGTGAACAGGTATCAGGGTGTACTGCTTGTTTTGTTTTATCGTCATCAGGAATAAATGGATAAGTACAAAATGCTCCTGCAACGATTTCGGTTGCGCCCATTTACAGAAACGGTTATACTGATAACACAGGAAAGAGAGGAATTACACATGAAGAAAATCGTGCTTGCTTCCGCATCTCCCAGGAGGCGGGAACTTTTAAGCCAGGTAGGAGTCGCCTTTGAAGTGAAGCCTGCCAGCGGGGAAGAACGGATCACCAGTGCAGAGCCTGCGAAAGTGGTGGAGGAACTTTCTCGTCAGAAAGCTATGTTTACGGCATACGCGCTGGAGGAAGAGGAGAACCGAGATCTGAGAGATGTGGTTGTGATCGGTGCAGATACCGTTGTATCTTATGAGGGTAAGATTTTAGGTAAACCGGCAGATGAGACAGCTGCAATAGAGATGCTCGCTATGCTGCAGGGGAATACACATCAGGTATATACCGGTGTAACTTTGCTGATAAGAGAAAAAGGGAGATGGAAAGCTCATACCTTCCATGAGTGCACAGATGTGAGCTTTTATCCGGTGACAGAGGAAGAAATAAAGGAATATGTAAACAGCAAAGACCCAATGGACAAAGCCGGAAGCTATGGGATCCAGGGCGCCTGGGGAGCCTATGTGAAGGGAATCCGTGGTGATTATAACAACGTGGTGGGACTGCCTGTGGCAAGACTGATCTATGAGACAAAAAAACTGGGAATGAACCTGAGAGGATGAAAGACAAAATGATAAAAGCTTGTATATTTGATCTGGATGGAACAATTGCGGATACACTGGAATCTATGGCATATGTGGCGAATGAGATCATGGAAAAGTTTTCCCTGAAACCACAGCCGGCAGATAATTTTCGTTATTACAGCGGTGAAGGTGCAGATATGCTGATCAGAAGATGCCTGATCGATGCAGGAGATCCGGAGCTGGTACACTACGAAGAAGTCAGGGAACTTTATCGCAGGAAATTTGATGAAGATCCGTTGTATAAAGTTGTGCCATATAAAGATATGCCGGAAACCCTTCAGAAGCTGAAACATACAGGCCTTAAGATGGCTGTATGCTCCAATAAGCCTCATGTTGCGGCGCAGAAAGTGGTAAAGGCGATCTATGGCGATCTGTTTGATGAGGTGATGGGACAGCAGGAAGGAATCCGCAGAAAGCCGGCGCCGGATGGTCCGCTGAAGATTGCAGAAGATTTCGGCGTAAAGCCGGAAGAATGTATGTATATCGGAGATACAAAGACAGATATGCAGACAGGAAGTGCTGCCGGAATGTATACCGTTGGTGCACTATGGGGATTCCGTGACAGAGAAGAGCTTGAAAATAACGGTGCAGATATTGTAGCAGCTGTACCTGGTGATCTGTTTACTATTTATGAGGAGAAGCAGCATGATTAAGATGGTTGCCAGTGATCTGGATGGAACGCTGCTTATCGGTGGAAGACAGACGTTGCCGGAAGAGATCTTTCCGCTGGTAAAGGAACTGAAAAACATGGGAATCCTCTTTGTGGCAGCCAGTGGCAGACAGTATGCCAATATGAGGAATCTTTTTGCGCCGGTAAAGGACGAGATGGCATTTATCAGTGAAAATGGCGGGCTTGCTGTCCAGAATGAGAAGCTTCTGTACTGCGACAGCTTTGACAAAGAACTGGTCAGAGAGATCATTCAGGCAATATGGGAAAAGCCCGGAGCGGAATTTTCCTGTTCTACAAAGGATTTTTATTATATCATGCCCAAGACAGAACATTATCGTCATCTGATGATCGAAGAAGTAAAAAATCAGTGTAAGATCATAAAGAGTTTTGATGAGATCACAGAGCCTTGTATGAAGGTTGCAGTTTATGAGAGAGAAGGAATGACGGAGGAATCCATCCGGTACTGGAGAGAACGGTTCAAAGACAGATGTACTGTTGTGACATCCGGATTTGCGTGGGTGGATTTTGTTCCATTTACCACGAACAAAGCAAAAGGGATCCGTAAATACCAGGAACTTTTGGGAATCGGACCGGATGAATGCATGGCGTTCGGGGATGAATACAATGATATTGAAATGATGAAATCTGTAAAATACAGCTTTGCCATGAAGCATGCGAAGCCAGGGGTAAAGGCGGCGGCTTTCTATGAGACAGAGAAGGTGGAACCAGTACTTCGCAGACTGATCGCGGCGGGCGGAGATATAAAGGAGGTACTTTAATATGTACAAGAAAGAATATGTCCAGACATTTCTGGAAAAACAGGGTCAGCTTTTTGATGAGCCGGTAGCAGAGGATTTTGAGGAGGCAGAGGAATTTCTAGAGGATTGCATGGCAGTTGTGCTGGATTCCCTGAAGGATGTTAAAAAATATCTGGATGGAATGGGCGCAGATGTGGAGGGGATTTCCCTGAAGGAGCTGGAAGAAGAAAGTGAAGTATTCAAACTCCCGGACGGAAAATATATGATCGTAGAAGGCTGACGGAAAGCAGGGATTACACCTCTGAAAATTAAATATGATAAACTTGCATCAGCAAAAAGAAAGCCCTGCGTAGAAAGGGTAAATGTGGGGAAAATAAAATGATGTAAAGGAGGATGGGATATGAAAAAAAGCAGAGTGCTGGCAGTCGTCATGGCTGTGCTTATGATGGTAACGCTGCTTCCATCGATGGTATTTGCCACTGCAGCTCCATCGGGAACTCTTGATGGAAAGCTGAAGGTCAAAGGAACACTTGCGATCGGGTCTACCTTAAGTGCAGATTACTCAAAGGTCAAGCCGGAGGGGATCACAGATGATAATGTGAGTTTTTCCTGGTCATTAAAGGACGGAGACCTTCTTACAGAGGTAGGAACTGATAAGACTTATAAAATCGATGAAAAAGATCTGGGTCTTCCGATCGTTCTGAAGATCACCGGAAAAGAAGAGACGGGAGTCAGTGGTGAGCTTACGGTGACGACCCAGGAGGTTTCCGAAATAGAGGAAGAAGCCAAAGCACTGGCAGAAAAGAAAAAGGAAGAAGCCAAAGCAGCAGGAGAAGATCCGGATGCGGAGGAAAGTGAAGCTTCGGCAGATTCGGAGTCTTCAGAGAACACGCCGGATACAGAAGCTGGAACGTCAGAGGAGCCTGATAGTGCTCAGCCTGAGGAAACCATAGAGCCGGCAGAAGAAACGGAGTCTGCGGATGTGCAGGAGAATACAGATGTACAGGAAAATACAGATGCACAGGAACCTGCAGATACCCAGGAGCCTGCTGAAAACTCTGTTATAGAAGTAAACGGAGAACAGTCAGGGCCTCAGAATACCGATGAGGCAGATACATCTGGAGATAGTCAGACAGAGACACCGGATTCCGCAGGTACAGCAGCAGACGCTTCCGAAAAAAATGAGGAACCGACATATTCGGCATCTGCATACACGGAAGATGGAAGTGGAATTCTGGATTTTGGTTCCGTGGAAGAGGGATATACGGAAATTCCGGAAGCACAGATGGTTACTATCACAAATAACGGAACCGGAGATCTCAATTTTAAAGAGATTGCTCCGGAGAATTTCATGGCTGCGGATATTAACGATGCGCCATTAAAGAGTGGTGAAAGTGTTGCTGTGTGGGTAAAACCACGAGAAGGTCTGAAGGCTGGAGAATACAAAGATCTGATCACGTATCAGACAGAAGAAGGTGCCGATGTCTTCTTTGAAGCGGACTTTACAGTAAAAGAACCGGAAAATAAAAAAGCCGAAGATCATGAAAATAATGAGCAGACAGATCCCAGGGAAACATCGGACCCTGCAGCGGAAAAAATATACAAGCTAACTGCGGATCCGACAGAACTGCCTTTTGATGATCTGACTGCCGGTTATGAAAAGGTAGAAACAACAAGTACAGTCACGATCAAAAACGAAGGTACAGAAGCTGTGACGTTAGTACAGCCTGAGTCGGAGTTTTTTGATATTGCGCCGGTCAGTGAAGTGGAGAGTAGCGGAAATATCCAGTTGGCGCAGGGAGGAGAGCAGACCTTTACCGTACAGCCTAAGCTTGGACTCTCTGCAAAAGATGATCCATACGTGGAAGAGCTTGTATTTGCTTCTGATGAAAACACGGAAGCATCTGCTACAGTGACGGCTTCGGTTATGGTAAAGACAGAAACACCAAAAACAGTTACTGCAACAGTGAAACCGGAAGGTCCTCTGAAGTTTGGAACACTGGAACAGGGCTATGAGACTGCGCCGGATGCACAGCCTGTAACCGTAGAGAATACAGGTACAGAGGCTATCCGGATCCAGCTTTCTGCTCCGGAGGATTATGAGGTGGGAGAGCCTTCTGCGGAAGTGCTCAATCCCGGAGATAAGGCGGCAACCTTTACCGTACAGCCCAAGACCGGTCTTCAGGTCGGAGATCACAGCGATACGATTTCTGTGACAGATCAGAATACCGGAAACACACTGGCTGAAGTCCGGCTGGAATTTACAGTTTCGGAGCCGGAACCGGAACCGGAACCCAATCCCGGTCTTTCGGTAACAGATAGTCTGGAGTTTGGAACCAAAGAGGAAGGCTATAAGGAACTTCCTGATGCGAAGAAAGTTACAGTTACCAACACCGGAAATACAAAGATCGTTCTGAAACAGCCTTCATCAAATGCATATACAATTGGTACACTTTCCGCCACAGAGCTGGAAGCAGGAGATAATGCAACCTTTAGCGTACAGCCGGTCAGCGGACTTTCACAGGGGGAATATCTGGAAGACATTGTGATCGCCAATGATGCAAATGTGGAAGCTTATGTAAATGTCCATTTCAGCGTTACAAAGAAAAAACAGATAACGGTAAGAAGGCGAATAACCTTACAGGCATCAAAAAGCCATCCGATATCAAAGATCTACCCAATGGAACCCAGAAAACCCAGAAAGCCCTGAAGCTTCCGGGAACAGTAAAGATCACTACAACAAAGGGAGAGCAGAAGGCATCTGTTAAATGGGATGTTAAGGGATCTTCTTATGATCCGTCTTCTGCAGAACGTCAGATATTTAATGTAAAAGGTACCGTCATTCTTCCGGACGGGGGTTAAGAATCCCAACAAGATCAGTACAGTGATCGCAGTAAGTATTACAGTAAATGGATATCAGGGCACGGAAGCCGCTGCATCGGACAATAAGATCACAGGCATTGATTCCAATGGCAAGTATGATACCAATACAAAGATCACCTTTACAGCAGCTGGTGCAGGAATGGATAATACAAACCCGCGTAAGGGAGATACCAGATATCAGCCGAAGAGCTGGAAGATCACAGAGACCCGTACCTGGGATGGAGAGCCTTATACTGCAACATTCCGTGTCAGCAAGCCGGGAAAATATACTCTGAAAGTTACCTTTGGACAGCAGAAATACGACGGCTCCAGCTGGAAGGATACCGGTACACAGTCAGAAAGTACGGTTACTTTTACGGTATCACAGGCAGCAGTTCTTACTGCGACTCCGAGTCCGGCAGTGACACAGACAAATCAGAAATCTGCAGTGCAGACGGGAGACAGTACACCGATCATGACATTTGTGATCATTTTGATCGTGGCTGTGGTATGTATTGGAGGAATCCTTGTATATCGTAGAAAGAAAAATAGAACAGAATGTAGAAGATAGTTTTACAGCACCTCGTACAAAAACGTGTACGAGGATTTTTTAGCTACATAGAGTATCCGTTTAATATGCTGTTACTAGCACTCTATAATGATGAGTGCTAAATTTTTCTTGAACTTTTTGAAAAACGTTCGTATTAGTATA
>ENA-OQMY01000249-OQMY01000249.1-human-gut-metagenome-genome-assembly--contig:-NODE-249-length-16335-cov-5.384933_pt1 | contig 16335 bp, 17 predicted proteins | sample MGYA00242623_ERZ504868 | MGnify/ENA primary metagenome ERZ504868 (study PRJEB26092, sample SAMD00036386) | human gut metagenome | host: Homo sapiens | study: EMG produced TPA metagenomics assembly of...
TGAGCGCATAGCGCACACGGCGGTCAAGGCGGGTGCGGATCGGAAATATTTTTGTGTATGCCATTCACAGACTCTCCCTTACAAGCGAAAGCGCCTCGCTGCACAGCCGCTGCAGTTCCTCCACCTGCGTGGGGGAAACGCTTTTGACCGTGTTGGCAAGGCGCGTGATCTGGTTGATGTTGTTTGCGATCCCGGATATCTCACGGACGAGCCGGAGCTGTTTTTCCGTTGGCCGCGGCTTTATTTCCACGCCCATGATGAGATTGCGGATGACTTTGCTTTTTCCCAGCCCACTCTCCTTACATATTTTTTCGAGATGTGAAAGCTCGTTTTTATCGAGAAAAAAATCAACATGAAATGTTCGGACGCGCAATGTGTATCACCTCATTGATTCAATGGTTCGGAGGGTTTTAGGGAGCTTGCTCCCTAACAAGCGGGCATTTGTAGATACAAATGCCGTGCTTGCAAGGACAGCGCACGCGCTGTCCTTTACCTGTCGAAAGGAAACATACCAGACGAACTGATTGAAAAATCCCGACACATATTTCCATTGACAACAATATTTTTCAACTTTTAAAATATAAGCAAAAAGCGGCACCGTATCTTGACTGCTTCCATGCTTCACAATCCAGATACGGCAGAGCGTCTACAACAAAGGAGTTCCTTATGAAAACCAATCATTGGCTTCGCGCAGCATCTCTCACTGCAGCACTTGCACTTGCATCCGCGATGTTGGCAGCGTGCGCAGACACATCTGCTTCAAGCGGCAACAGTGTGACAGCCTCTACGTCTGCGGCGTCAGATTCCGCGTCTGCATCTGGCTCGTCTGCGATATCGCTGCCGGAAGAACCTGCTGATTCCTCTGAGACTTCTCAGTCCACCGAGGCTTCTTCTCTACCCTCCACATCTCTTTCCTATGTCTTTGCAGAAGCAGGCGATTACACAAATGAGGATTTCCGTCCGCTGCTTACCCTTGAAGCAGACGGAACGGCTACGTTTCGGGAAAATCTTTTGGAGGGAATGGGAACTTTCACAGGCCGCTACGCTGAGACTGACGGCACACTCATCCTTACTGTGGAAAGTGTTGATTTTGCAGAAAGCTTCGTATGCTATAACATTCGTGAGATCGTGTTTACCGTGCAGGATGACAATACGCTTGTCTTGCAGACAGAGCTTTGTGCCTCTGTGCCCGGTGCTGTATTTAGCCGCATGGCATAAGTCCCGAGAAAGCGGCGCTGTACTGCCCTGCTAACCATTCTATTACTAATCCAATATTTACTTTACACGTCGGACTATATTTTCAAATATAGTCCGATTTTTTCATAATCCTCGAACTGTACCTTCTCTCCTGTGAGATAACAGACAGCTTCCTCCCACATGTGCAGCGGATATCTTTCTCTCTCCCGCATATGGCGCATAATGTCCAGCGCCTGGCGCTTCGTTTCCGGCACAAGGCGCAAATCCGAAATATTCACGCCAAGCTCCCAGGCAATATCGTCAAGCAGCCGGGCAGGCTGTGCCGTGCGGTCTTCTGCGTATCCCCAAAGCGTAAGCTGGTTCCCGTCTGCTTTGTCCGCCGCCTTGTCGTTCAGCCACCATTCAAACCACTGCTCCGGCGTGCTGGCAAATTCCAGAACCGGCAGGCCAAGCGTGCGCCTGTCCTCCAGCATGTGGCCAAACGTGCGCAGATACTGCGCCTTGAATTTTGGCCAGCGGCGGAACTCCTGCTCACGCCCCACGCGCCGCGCCATGGGGCAGCCGATGCAACCAAGCCGCGTAAATCCCTCATTGTACAGGCCGCACTGCTCCAGCCCCACATCCCTGGAATAGGACCAGATATCCGAATCCGCCCAGTACGCCAGCGGGTTGATCCTTCTCTGATTGTCCTGATAGCAGGTCTCGAATATTCTGCGCTTTTCACTGTTGTCAAACGGCATGATGATGCTGTCGCCGCGCTTTTTGTCCGGTGCTATCTCCAGCTCGTCGCGCTTTTTCCTCCGTCCCACACTCTCATACTTGCGCACGCCCAGCGATAAGATCGCCCGGCCCTGCTGCGGCACCGGACGTTCTTTCAGATGTTCGCAGCAGTATCGCACCTTGCGCAGCGGCGGGATCTTCTTTCTGCGCATCAATTGCCACATACTGTACTGGTACATCACGTCATAAGTCAAATATCCCATGTCTCGGTATACCTGGAAATTTGTACGCTGGAAATAGACAAGCTCCGGCGGGTCGATGCCTGTAACACTATGCATATAAAAATGCCGCACTCCGGCCCGGCGCATCAGATGCCCCAGCACGCGGCTGTCTTTCTTATGGAAAACTTTCCATAAAAAAGATAATGAATAGAAAATCAAAATGAAAAGTCACCTCCAAAAAGATTGGTTGATTGTAAAATGAAGTTGGACACCTAAGAAAAAATCCATAGTGATTTTCCCCACATGGTAGAATGAAGTTTGCACACAACTTCTTCCAAGGGAGGGCAATCACTATGGACTGCCAAGATTATATCACAGAATCGGTAGAACGCAAGAAGGGACAGCACTTACAGCGAGAGGAACGAGGCGCGATCCAGCATCTCAAGAACGCAGGCTACACGAACAGAGCCATTGCCAGAGCAATCGGATGTTCACCAACCACCGTTGGAAACGAGCTAAAGCGCGGCACACCGCCCCGAAAGAGCAGCAAGGGCAGGAAGCCCGGATACTCGGCAAGGCGTGGAGAAGCGGTCTACAAGGCGAACAGAAAGCGTTCTCGGAAACCACACCGAATCTGTCACTGCACTCGTTTCATTCGCTGGATAATGGAACAGGTCAAAGAACACAAGTGGTCTTTGGATGCCTGCGTCGGATATGCTCGTCTGCACAAGCTGTTTTCAGCAGAGGAGATGGTCTGCACCCACACGCTTTACAATGAGGTCTGGGCAGGCAGCCTTGACTTGTCTGTGACAGAACTGCCCGAAGCCATGAAACGCAAGCAGCACAAGGATTCCAAGCCCCGTGAACACAAGAAGAACTTCGGCACAGACATTTCTCAGAGGCCTGAGATCGCAGCTCTGCGCATCGAGGAAGGTCATTGGGAGGGTGACACCGTGGTCGGCAAGAGGGGCAGTAAGGAGGCTGTTGTCCTCTCCCTGTTGGAGAAGAAAACGGAGAACTATATTGCCATTCGGATTCCCGGCAAGGATGCAGACTCCGTTCTGAACGCCATGCGGTCACTCAGGGAAGGATTCGGAGAAAAGTTCTCACAGGTCTTCAAGACCATTACCGTGGACAACGGCTCGGAGTTCTCTGCGTTCAGTCAGGTCGAGAACTGGGGCTGTGCAGTCTACTTTGCGCATCCCTACACCTCGTGGGAACGTCCCCAAAACGAACGTCACAACGGGCTGTTTCGAGCCTTCGTTCCGAAGGGCGTGTCCATTGAGGCTTTCTCTGCTGAGTATATCTTGGCTGCAGCTGATGAATTGAACGGACGGCCTCGCAAGAAGCTTGGCTACCGCACCCCGGAGGAGCTGTTTGACGAGTTCCTCGCCTCTGTTTACGCAGCCGAAGGCTGCGGCAGCATCGCCCAGGACGGAAGCCAGCGGCTTCCATCCTGACCGACGCTCTGATTCACTAAGTTCTACCGTGCAGGTGTCCAACTTACACTTGCAATTTGACGCCTCCAAAAAGATTGAAAAATAGCGGATTAATGAGCAAAAAACTTTTCATAATCGTTTTACAATGTTAGTAGTACCATAAAGGCGGAAATAATATTAAGGAGGAAGATTATGGAAAACAAGCAAAGGATAAGTGAGATTGAGGAGTGCATTGTTGCGGAAATGGGACGGCTCCAATACTCTTCTCGATTTATTCGTAGTTTCCGCTCCGAGGTACACCACTTGGCCGATTTTATTCGGCAGAAAACAGGAGATGAATTTTTTAGTGAGGAACTCGGAGCGGAGTATTTGCGTACAACGATTAATTTTCCATTTGAAACACCGCATCCCTTGACGGCAGCAGAAGGAAGCAAGATTCGTTGTGTCCGCAGAATCGGTGAGTACCAATTATATGGAGCAGTATTTCGAATGCGAGTTCAAGGGCCGGATAACATGGGAAACTGGGGACTTGGAGACGAAAAAATTATTACTGCATATATCGAATCCGTACAGACGGCAGATAACAGTGAGGTTACAAAAAAGCACCGCATCCATTATATCCGGCATTTCTATGAATTTTTAGCATCCAAACAGGTAAATGGGATCCACGATATATCAGCTCAAATTATTTCAGACTATGCAATGTCACTTCAAGGAGGGGCTCCGGTTTATACAAAGCAACGCTTAGCAACTTTGCGCTTTTACTTCCGCTTTTTGACAAAAAATAGCATATTAGAATATGATTGGTCTTTTGCTGTCCCAAAGGTACTCGCTCCCAGAAACCAGAATGTTCCAGCGCTATGGGAGGAAGATGATTTAAGGCGGTTGCTTGAGGAAGTAGACCGTGGCAGTCCAGCTGGAAAACGTGACTATGCAATCATTTTGCTGGTTATTCAGCTTGGTTTAAGAGTTTCGGATATCTCAAATTTGCAGTTGGAGAGCCTGAAATGGAATCGGAAAGAGATTGAACTGATTCAACACAAAACTGGCAAACGAATTATACAGCCGTTACTGGAAGATGTTGGTTGGGCCATTATTGATTACATCAAATATGGACGGCCTAAAGTGGAATCGCCATTCGTTTTTCTTACGGTAAATGCACCGTATACGCAAATGAAAACTAACTCTGTTCGATTTATTTTAAGCCGACATATGACCCACTGTGGAATCAAAAAGCGGATTGGGACAGTCAGTGGAATGCATTCTCTGCGTCATGCGTTAGCTCGGAGACTGCTTGAAAAGGGAACGTCGCTAACTACAGTTGCCGATGTTCTCGGGCACACCAGCTATGCATCTACATCGCCATATCTGAAAGTGGACATTGAAAGTTTGCGTGAGTGTGCGCTTTCTCTTGAGGAGGTGCTCACAGATGCATAATACCCTGGAGTTTAAAACATACATATACAGTGGTACGCTTGCCTCTGCTTGTGAAAGTTTTGTCCGAGAAAAAAGGGCTGTAGGCTGCTTATACAATACCGAAGCAAAGAGACTAAGTGAGTTTTCCCGTTTTGCACTTGCGTTTGACTGCCCCGAAAATACATTGACCAAAGAAATTGTTCAGGCATGGATAGCTAAGAGGTCTGCAGAATCGGACAAAAACCAATACGCTCGTTTTTCGCTAATTTCTCAGTTCGCCAAATATATGGAACGTGTTGGCTATTCTGCTTATATTCCAAGCAGGGATGAGATTGGAAAACTTCATAAAAATTTTGCGCCATTTATCTTTTCCCATGAAGAAATCCGGGCCTTTTTTAACATAGCGGATGCTATGACCCGCCCTCCGCACTCCACTGCCCCCAGACGGCATTTGATTATGCCCGTTTTATTCCGAATGCTATATTGCTGCGGCCTTCGGGTATCTGAGGTGACCAATTTATTAGCGGATGATGTAGATTTAAAGCAAGGTGTTTTGACAATCCGAAACAGCAAATTTGGCAAGACCCGTTATGTCCCCATGTCGGATGAATTAACAGGTATATGTGCCGCTTATGCGGAAACACGGCTGGTTGGCCCACCGGATGCTGATTGGTTTTTTGCTGCTCCGGATGGAGGTCATTATGATACCCGTACCATCTACAACGCTTTTCGCGAGCTTTTGTGGAAAGCAGGAATCTCTCATGGGGAAAGGGAAACGGTCCGAGACTGCACGATTTCAGACACACATTTTGCGTTCATTCCCTGCGAAGGTGGACACTGCGGGGGGCTGATCCTACCATCCTGCTGCCCAGACTGACAGCGTATCTTGGACACAATGCTTTTTCCGCAACGGAGCAATACCTGCGGATGACCGCTGAGGCTTACCCGGAAGTTTCCCGGCTCATGGAGGAAAAGTATGGATACATTATTCCTGGCATGGAGGACAGCGCAGATGAAAACGACTGATTTTGCCCAGTGCTTGGCATCCTATTTGACGATGTATCTCCCCGGGCAACTTTGGCTTATCCGAGAACACAGTCATGGCCTACCGGGATACATTTAAGCTGGTTCTTGTTTTTGCTGAATCGAAGTACCATTTGCGGCCCGAAAAAATCACCTTGGCCGACTTCAGCTCGGATTTCATTGCTGATTTTCTTCGTTGGCTGGAGCAGGAGCGTGGATGCGGCGTCGCCACCCGCAACCAACGTCTGGCTGCATTGAGAGCATTTTCCAGATATGCGCGGACGCAGCATCCAGCTTATCTATTTGAATCGCAGAAAATTATGGATTTGAAATCAAAAAAGGCTCCTGCACCAACGATTGCCTATCTTTCTCCCGACAACGTACAGAGTATTTTCGCACAAACGGATACTTCTACCCAATATGGGCGGCGAGATATGCTCTTGCTCAGTCTCATGTATGATTCCGGGGCAAGGGTTCAGGAGATTTGTGACCTGCGTGTGCGCGATGTCCGTCTGCAAAAACCGCCTACAGTTATACTGACGGGAAAAGGGCGCAAAACCCGATTCGTCCCAATCATGGCCAGTACCGCCAATGTTTTGACCATATATTTTTCGGATAATGGCTTGTCCAGTCCCGATAAGGCCGACCAGCCGTTATTTACGAACCACCAGCGGGGCAAGCTTACCAAGGCAGGTGTTACATATATTTTGAAGAAGTATTTTGACGCCGCCAGACAGGCGAACCCGGATTTGCCCGAGAAGATCTCGCCCCATATTTTGCGGCACTCCAAAGCGATGCATATGTTGCAAGCAGGAATAAATCTCATCTATATCCGTGATTTCCTGGGCCATGTCCATGTTGAGACAACCGAAATCTACGCCAAAGCAGATACCGAGATGAAACGTCGTGCCATTGAGAGTACACACATTAAAATTAATCTCGATTTGCCTGCATGGACGGATGACAGAGACCTTATGGCCTTGCTGACAAATCTTTGCGGCAAAGACTGAATTACAAAATATTATGGAAAGAGTTTGAAGTTTACTTTAAGCTCTTTCCTCATTTTTAGGAGGTGACTTTCCATTTTATATCTCTATTCATTATCTTTTCCCTCACTGGTACAAACACAATAGCCCCGCACATCGTAGTGCAGTGCCAGCCCCTCGTAATACCGGAGCAGGCGCACGGCTTCTTCATCCGGCGCATTTTTTGTAAAGCTCATTTGATGTTCCATCGAAAAAGGCCGAAGCGAATTACCGCTCCGGCCCGCCGCCTCCTTTTTCCCTGTTCGTTTTTCGCCGCTCCCGCATCGACACATATTCGACAAAATACAGGTCCAGCGGCATATATTTAAAGCTTCTGTTGTATGCAAGGTGCTCATTTTCGATCCCGTCCCGGACCGCATGGTCAAGCAAATGCTGTATATCCTCCACCGGGATCGTGCGTACCGTGCAAAATCCGGGCAGTCTCCAATCATCCGGCATTGCCGCCTGCAGCATGTCACTGCTGCGCTCGCCCGCTGCCCAAAGCAGTACGGAACCCGCCGGGCAGCCTTTCAGCGGGGCCTGCAGCCTGACCGCGGCGGGAATGTCCGCCAAGAAGCGCCCGCTGGGGTCCTGCTGCCGCGCCATAAGATACTCTTTTACGATCTGCTCAACCTGTTCCTGCGGCTGGATGTATATAAGGCTTTCCTGATAACCCATTGTGTCACGTCATCTCCTACAAATAGATTCATCCCATCGGATGCTCTTTTCGGAACGCCTCGGTCTGGCGTTTGAGATAGATGCGCCGCGTCTCGCGACGCACAGCCCTGCGCAGCGCGTCGATGTGCGAATATTCTGTTTTCAGCCACAGGCGGTAAAGGAAATCCAGCGGCCTGCGCTGCGGCGCCAAAACAGAAAGCTGCTGATGGGTAAGCGGCGTTTCCCGTAAAACGGAAAGCAGGTCCTGCTTGATGACATATTCATATGCCCTGTTCATCACCTTTGCGGGCACGCTGCCCTCCAAAAGGTCCCGCAGGCAAAACATCTCATGCTCCGCCTGCGCGATCACTTTCATCTGCTGTTTTGTCATGTTCTGTATCCTCCGTTTTTTCTATCGGGCTTCGCCCGCAATTCTTTCCCGGTTTCTTTTTCGCTGCCGTCCGGCTTCCTCTGCCGCCGCATCCTGCATATGGTCGATCAGGACATTGGAAAGGCCGGTGTCTTTTCGCAGATACTCCTGATACAGATATTCCAGAGGCGTGTGCATGGCCAAAAGCGCCTTTGTTTCCTTTGGGCCAAGGAACGCTTCTTCCACCAGCAGCGCCATATCTGTTTTCACCGCGATCTCACCCGCCTTTTCGATCACATCCTGTACGGGCAGCCGTTCCAGCCCGGCCACAAAAGCCACCAGCTCATCATTCATTTTTCCGATCAAGCGTTCCGTATTGTTCATAAAGCTCCCTCCGTTATCTCTCATAGTCCTTCGCCGCCCGCTGCGGCGGCTCAATATCCAGCGTATCGTCCATCAAATCCGGGATGCTGTTCTTCCCGTCGATGTTCAGCAGTGCGTTCACCGCCGAGAGCCGCGCTTCCTTTTCAGCCAGCTCCTGCTCCTGTGCAAACGGCTTCTCCAGCTCCTGCCGGGTATTTTCCTGCTGCTTTTCGATCTCCGATATCTCCTGCGTCAGCTTTTTCAAATGGGCTTCCATCCCGTTCAGCGCATTGTTGAGACGGGCAAGGTTGCCCTGTACATCCGTGCCCAGCTCCGCAAAATACACGGCCGCGCCGCGCAAGCCCACGACAAACGCCTGTTCCATCGCACGGTATTCAAGCCGCATCGCAAACCCGCGGTATGAGCCTATTTCCATCGCTTCGCCGCGCTGCACCACCGTCTGGCACAAAGCCAGCAGCTCAGCGCCCGCCGCGGCCTTGTCCGTGTACTCCCGGCCCATGACCGTCATGAAAAACTGTTCCCTGTCCTCCGGTGTGTTCGCGTCGCGCCGGGGGATGTCCCTTTCAATGGCCCCGATCTTCTGCCGCCGCTCCAAAAGCTGCTGCGGATATTGCAGCAGCAGCATATCCTCCAGCCTGTACCGCTGGGACACATGGCTTGATTTCAAAAGCCGCAGCTTTGTCACGTCCGTTTCAAGCTGTACCTTCTCCAAAATATGCGGATTGCCTGTGGACAGCGCCTTGATCTCACCATAGGACAGCACCGCTTCATCCAGGTCCTCACAGGAACGGGACGGCGCTTTGCCGCTCATCACCTGGGATATGAACCGCTGCTTTGTCTCAATGAGCTGGTCGGGTAAGAGATAGACATTGCTGCCCATCTCTCCCCTAAGAACCGTGCGTGAGAGTTTCCCCTCACACGGCTCAAGCCTTTCAAAAGGCTCTCTTATTGAGAACCCGGCTCAAAAGTAGTAATCGGGCTGTGAATTTCTTCGTGGCATTCCTTGTGTACCATGATTTTCCGGCTGTTCTTTCCGGCTGGGGTATGCACTTTGAAGTCGGTTTCTGAGGTGATAAGGTCCCCGCAGACAGGACAGCGGCGGCCTTGCCGCCGCCAGATCGTCAGCAGCTTTTCCCGTCCCTTGGTACTGTTGAGCAGCTTTTCGCCCTCTCGTTCCTCGAAATAGTCCGTCCAATATTCATCAAACGGATTTGCTTCCGCCACGATTTTCTTAAATCGGATGATTTTCGTATCGGTTGCATATTCGAGTTTGCAATAGAGCGGTTTGCCCTCCGTGCCCTGGTTTTCATAGGGAACAGAGAATGTCCACTGGCGAGAGTCGATATCGTGCCAGTATTTCCTGGCAATCCATTTGCGGCTCTTTTTCTTGTGCCTGCGCTTGGCCCATTGCCACAAGCATTTGTATATCTCATAGTCAACCGTGCTGAACACCTTGGAAGAAACAACATATCTCTGATTGTTTACCCACCCCCGGATAACCGGGTTGAGCCTGCGAATCAGGATTTCCTGCTTTATGGATTTGCTGCTCTTAATGATGTCCCGCACTTTGCCCAGGAAGGATTTCACCGCAGATTTGCAGGGCCTGATGAGCAGTTTTCCGTTGTATTTGCGGATGTTTTTGCCCAGGAAGTCAAAGCCCTCGCCAATGTGGGTAATAACCGTCTTTTCTTCAGATAGCTGCAATCCTCTTTCTGTCAGGAACTCTCTCACGATGGGAAGCACCTTTTCACGCAGAAACTCCGGCGATTCTCCTGTGATAATAAAATCATCCGCATATCGCACGAAATTCATCTTGTTGCAGTGTGTTTTCCCATTGACCTTTTTACGGGTCGGGAGTCTGTCATGGAGCAAGCGTTCCAGACCATCCAGAGTCATATTCATCAGCGTCGGAGAAATCGTACCGCCTTGCGGTGTACCCTCGTCTGTTGGGAATAATTTCTGTGTTTCCACATATCCGCATTTCAGCCACTTTTCAAGAATCTGCGTGTCCATTGGAATGTTTTCCAACAGCCATTGGTGACTGATGTGGTCGAAGCAGCCCTTGATGTCGCCCTCCAGTATCCATTTCGGGGATTTTCCTTTGTTCAGGTCGGTGAAGCACTGCTCGATTGCATCATGAGTGCTTCTGCCGATTCTGAATCCGTAGGAGTTGGGGTCGGCATAGGTTTCCGCTATCGGTTCCAGTGAAAATTTGTAGAGTGTCTGCATGGCTCTGTCGGTCATGGTCGGGATGCTCAGTGGTCGCATTTTTCCGTTTTTCTTGGGGATGTAGTGCCGTCTGAGCGGTTGGGGGCGATACCCCCGCCGGTTGAGTTTTGAGATTGCGATGAATTTTGCCTGTGGCGTCAGCCATAGTTCATGGTCTACGCCGGATGTTCTTTTGCCTGAGTTACTTGTTACTCGCTTTACCGCCAAGGCTTTGGCATAGAACGAGTGTGTCAGCAGCCATTGCAGCGATTTTACTTTGCTGTAATGACCTTCCTTTTGAGCCTTTACGATACGCATTTGCAGCTTTTTGACATACGCCCGTGCTTTTTGCCAGTCTATTTCTTCCCAGCACGTTGCAATGCCGGGAGATGCACACGGTTTCCCGTTCATTTGCATTTTCTCCTTTCAAAAGTTCTATAAATTCTCTCGTAAAGAAAGACCAGATGGAAGTCTGCCCGCTTTCGCGTGAGGTGATGTTGCAACCTCTATCCGTCCCCATTACAGGGTCGGCGTTCGCTTTTTCCATCGTTCCTTACCCGCATTTTCCATGGGCTTTCCTTGCGGTCTGCTTTCCGGCTTTTGCCGGAGAAAATACGGGCTTACCACGTTTCACATAATTAACAGTACGGGTTAGGTTTCGCCTCTCCGCCGGCAGTCTTGTTGTCCATGTGCCCCCATCATGGAAAGGGGCATCCGACTGCGTCACCTTTTGGTTCAGGCTTATCAGCAACTTTAGCCTGTTCTGCTTTAACGACGTTTATTAGCGATTCACATTACATTAACCATACCGCACAGCCAGGCTCCCCAGCCGCATTGTTGCTCGCAGCTTATCGCATCCACCTCACGGTTTTCGCTTGACCCCTTTCGGGGAGGGCTACTTTTTCACATCATGCTTCCTCACAGCCGTTACCAGCCGCTTTGGTGATGTCAGGCTACTGCTAATGGAATAGCAGGTTCGGTCAATAGCCGAACAATTAAATTATGCGACTTCGTGTCGCACCCACGAATAAGCGTCAAACGTCCCTTCCGTCACATAACGGTGGATGAACACCTTTTTGTTGGTGTTTCCCTGCCGGATGGCCCTGCCCTCACGCTGCTCTATGTCGCTTGGCCGCCACGGCACATCCAGATGATGCTCCGCTGCAAGCAGCGTCTGCACGTTCGTGCCCGCTCCCATTTTCTGCGTGCTGCCCAGCAGGATGCGCACCTTACCCGAGCGCACCTTTGCGAACAGCTCCGCCTTTTTCTTTTCGTTGTCCGCGTCATGAATGAACGCGATCTCGCCGGGCGGCACGCCGTGCCCGATCAGCTTGTCCCGTACATCGGCATACACGCTGAACGCTTCCGCCTGTACCGCCGCCACGCCGTCCGTCATGCATTTGATCTTCTTCTCAGCCTTTGGCGTGGACAGGTCGCAGAATACAAGCTGTGTCCCTTTGGTGGATGCAAATTCCTGCCAGAGCCGGAACACCTCCTCCACAGAGGCATTGACCTTGCTGCCCGCCTCATCCGGCAGAAGCGGATCGATGAGCCGCTGGTCCAGCGCCAGCTTGCGGCCATCGTTTGTAATTTTCAGCATATTGTCCTCGCTGGGGTCTACGTTTCCGTTCCGCACCGCCTCGGCGCGTTCGCCCAGTTCAGCCACCATTTCCCGCTGGATGTCTGTGGGCTTTACCACAACATTTTTTCGCTCCACCTCCGGCACAGGCAAATTCAGCATATCCGCTGTCTGGATATCCGCCGCCTCGCGCCACAGCGCCATCAGCTCCGGCAAATTGTAGAACCGGGAAAAACGCGTGCGCATCCGGTATCCCGTCCCCTCGGAGAGCAGTTTGTCAAGACGATTTCGTAAATATTAATTTAGCTTTACGATTTTCCAGTACGGAAATCTCCTAAAACCTCGTGCCTACATACATCTTTGATAATTCTTTCAAGCGGCTTTTTTGCTGTTTGGGATTGCTTGATGCAGACAATAAAGGTAGTTCTTCCCAGCCTTACCGCAAAATCAGAATTGCAATTTTCCATGACATACTCCCCATCAGTCGAAATTTGATGTGCCAAGTTTCAAACACCCTTTCTGCCGACTGAAAGAATTACTCCGGCTCATAAATTTCTTTGAGTGCTTCGTAAAGGTTTCTACCCTCGTCCTCGGTGAGCGTAATGCCCTTGCCGCACCGTTCGTGACCCGGATACCAAATCCGAATATCCAGCTTCGCATCGTTGCCATTCCATGAAACGAAATTCACCTCTTTTGTGTATCCGCTGACATTTTCACTTAAAACGGCAAGGGGCTTAGTAATGGTGTTTGTAATGTCGTTCATTTTCTGTACCTCCAAATTCAAGTGGGGAAGAAGTTATAAAGTCGGGATAGTAAAGGAAGCGGGCATTTTAGCGCTCCAAATCTTGGTCATCTTGGCGGCGGGCAGATGCTCTATGCGGATTGCGTTTTGCTTCCTCGCGCTCTTTCTTCTGCTGCGCTTCTCTGTGCTCCAGCAGGTCAGCAATCTTCTCTGCGAAGCCCTTTGCAAACTGGGGAAAGTATTTGAGCGCCTGCAAAAACGGCTCACTGCGCCGCCGCAATGCGGCATACGCCGATTGTGTATCTCTCAAATCGTACTTGCAGTCGATGTACTGCTTTTTGTAGAGCGAAATATCCTCGTTCAGTTTGTGGATTTCTTGGCGGCTTGTGATGCCCTCCTTTGCTAACGCCGTCAACTGCTTGTAGTCCTCTTTCGACACGGTATATTTGCCTGTAATGGTTTTCTTGCCCATGTCGTCAATCTCGGATTCGGTTTTGCGCACGTTCCATGCCGCTTCGTACTTGGTCTGCGCAGCTTCTACTCGCTCTTGAATGTTGGCAAGCCGTTCCTTATCTTTTTCAATCTGATATTGCAGGGAAGTAAGGTTCTCGCGTGTGCTGCCCAGCTCACCGCGCTGGAAATTCGTGAAGCCATGCTCCTGCATATGAGCCACCAGTTCGTCCTGCAAGATACTGTACGAGGGGCGATACTTGGGTTTTCCGTTGCTCCGCAGGACAGGCTGACCCTGTTCATCTTTCAGCGGGATATTTGATGCCCATTTCTTGGAATGGCTCACTTGATGAATAGTTTCCCGAACCGTACCGCGCAGCGCCGGGTCCTTGCAGCGCTTGCTCCACAGAATATCCTTATCCACCACAGGAATCACTACGGCGTGGAGATGGTAGTGGTAGACATCTTTTCCCAATTCGCTTGTCACGGCCTTGTTGATTTCGTCTGCGTGCATAACAGCAGCCACTACATACTCTGATCCGAATTTCTTCTCCAAGAAGTGATAGGCTTCCTCATAGAATTTCTTTGCGTACTCATAGCCGCCGTTGCGCTCAAAGTACATGGTGTTCACGTCAATGATGATTTCATCGAAAAGCGTAGCGTCTTTCCGCAGCCCCCTTGTCGATACCGTTCCAGCCGCTTCCATAGTGCGCAGCATTTCCATATAAGAGGACGGCGGGGAGCGATAGTGTGCGTTCAGCGGTATGCGCTCCTGTACCACATTGACGTTGGCATAGTCGGTGTTCAACCGTTCATTGTGCCGTTCTGTTGCGCCGATGCTGGCAGCTGAACACTGCTTCACTCTGGCGCAGCTCATATCTTTTGCCACTGCAATTTCTCCTTTCCAAGCGGTAGGGCGAAGCCCCGTTACACAAGATTGGAACAATCTGTGTAACCCACTATGACACTTTCAGCTTCGCTGCAAAGATGTCGTGGGCAAGGGTGTTCCCCCTTGACCTCCTTTTTGCGCCGAAATCAAGTCGGCAGGTTTTCTCCCTGCCAGCCTTCTTTCGGCTTTTCAACCTCCGGCAAAGTCCAATACCATGCGAAACCGTCCTTCACGGAGTGAACCCCGGCTTTCTTCTTCGCCTTTTTGTAGGTTGACTTCTTGAAGCCTGCACCTTCAAGCTTTGCTTCGCAGTCGGAAGCCAACTGTCTGCCGCCATCAAGCAGCGAACGGATAAACGCCGTTGCCGCTTCCTCGCGGTCATTCGGTCTGCCCATTCGCGGGGCGGTGGCAGCGAATGCGTCCTCGGCGGTCATTTCCAATTCATCAAGAAAATTCACGCCCTTGTCTGCCACCTCAAAAAAGAATAGCCGAAACCCATTGGAGCAAGATTGGATTTTACTTGCACCAAATAGCGTTCGGCTGGATTTGCGCTGTTTGCGGTTCGTGTGATGGCGAGAATACTTCTCGCAGCGCCCGCAATGTCGATAGAACCGTTGGTACGGTAAAGGGGGCTGGTGTCCTTTGCCTTATTCATGTGGGCGATAATAACGATAGCGCAGCCTGTATCCTTGGCAACGGCAATCAGATGGTTAAACTCCGCGCGGGTTTCGTTGGCATTGTTCATGGAACAATCGTCACCGATGTATGAACTCATAGGGTCAAGAATCAGCAGCTTGGCATCGCACTGTTCAACGGCTTCTCGGATACGGTCATCTCCGAAAGTCAGGCGTTTCACATCTTCTTTGATAAATACCAGCCGTTCACCATCGCCGCCAGCCGCATTGAAGCGCGGCACAACCGTATCATCGGCATCGTCCTCCGTGGTCTGATAGATGATCGTCACAGGCTCGTAGCTTTCCTCGTCATCGGAGAACGGCAACGGCGCACCCTTAGAAAGCAAAGCGGCAAGAGAAAGCATGAGCTTACTCTTGCCGTCACCGGGATCACCTTGCAGCAGTGTAACCTTGCCGAAGGGAATATAGGGATACCATAACCAGCGCACTTGTTTGGGCTTAATGTCGCTGGCCTTGATAAGCTCCAGCTTAGAGCCGAAGCTGCTCGGATTGTCGTTCATTGTTTTATGCTCCTTTTCGATTTGTATTGTGTGCATAGGATAACAACGGCACGGAAGCTCTGCTTGCAGCTCCTTTCGCATTTCCTGCAAAGCGGGTTATATTTTTTCCGTCCGCAATCTCCAAGAAAGAACGCCCATTCTCTCTTGAGATATTTCGGCATACGGGGCATCTGCATCACCTCCTTGCCCGCGCCGGGTTTTCGGATTTGCTTTTGAAAATAGAAAAACGCCCAACATCTCCCGAAACTGTTCGCTTTCGGGGCGATTTTGGACGTTTTTGTTTGATATGAGGGGGTTTGCGGCGGTGGGGAATATAACTTGTCGCTTATGGTGGGGAAGCCCGCTGTTTACTGCTTTGAAACAACAAATAGCGCTATGTTATGGCGACATTTTTATCTTGCGTGAAGAACCAAGGTCACTTGATTTGGGCATAACCCATACCATCTTTTAGTGAACACACACTTTTTCCATGTAGCAATCCAAGAACTCCTGAGTTACGCCATGCAAGTTTCTGTGTGTGCAAATATAATACAATTCTTCCACAGAGGAATAAGAGAAATAGCGCGCATCAAGGCATACAAATTGAGGTCTATTTACCTCATTAACAACCTTTTCCCGATCATCGTCTGGAGCAACAATTACATAACGCGTATTAAAGGCCGGCATTGTGTCTTGTAGCCCTTTCATTCTTGTTAGCCCAGACGTTATTCCTGTCGTATGCTCGACTTCCATAACAGCAGGCATAAACCTGTGATTCTGGAACCAGATACAGTCGATGAACTTTGCCGACGGTTCCGCTCCGGGAAATGCAGAAATAATA
>ENA-OQMY01000250-OQMY01000250.1-human-gut-metagenome-genome-assembly--contig:-NODE-250-length-16333-cov-2.717882_pt1 | contig 16333 bp, 13 predicted proteins | sample MGYA00242623_ERZ504868 | MGnify/ENA primary metagenome ERZ504868 (study PRJEB26092, sample SAMD00036386) | human gut metagenome | host: Homo sapiens | study: EMG produced TPA metagenomics assembly of...
TTTCATTACCGTTATACGATATCATATGCTTTTGCACGAACGTTTTCCAGGATCTGTATCCAGAAGTGAAGGTCCTCTTCCATAAGCATGGTAAATGGATGATGCATTGCTGTGAAACGATTCTCTTCTTCACTCCATTCAAGAAGCGGGAACTCTGTTACCCATACGAAACGGTATTCGTTCTTGTCGAGAAGTCCCATCTGCTCTGCCAGTTCCAGACGAAGTGCGCCAAGAACGTTCCAAACAATCTTGTTGCGGTCTGCTGCGAAGAGAAGAAGGTCTCCAGCCTGTCCGTCCATGGCTTTGATGAGGGCTTCCATCTGCTCCTCTGTCATAAATTTGGAGAAGGAAGATTTCCAGCTTCCATCCTCATGGATTGCAATGTATGCAAGACCTTTTGCACCGTAACCTTTCGCAAACTCAACGAGCTTGTCGATTTTCTTTCTCGGCATTGCGCCCTGTCCCTTTGCGTTAATACCGCGGACAGAACCGCCGTTTTCAAGTGCGCCCTTAAATACAACGAACTCGGTATCTTTTACGGTCTCGGAAACATCAACCAGCTCCATACCGAAACGCAGATCCGGTTTGTCGGAACCGAAACGGTTCATAGCCTCTTTCCAGGTCATTCTCTGGATCGGGAGCTGTACCTCAACGCCGAGCACCTCTTTGAACAGGTGTGCCAGCAGTCTCTCATTGACATCGATAACATCATCTACATCAACGAAAGCAAGCTCCATATCGATCTGGGTGAACTCCGGCTGACGGTCAGCACGCAGGTCCTCGTCACGGAAACATTTTACAATCTGGATATAGCGGTCATAGCCGGAGCACATCAGAAGCTGTTTGAACAGCTGCGGAGACTGCGGCAGTGCATAGAAGCTGCCCGGATGAACACGGCTCGGTACCAGATAGTCTCTGGCGCCTTCCGGTGTGGATTTGGTCAGCATCGGGGTTTCGATCTCAAGGAAACCTTCTTTTGACATGAACTCACGGGTGAGCATTGCCACCTTGCTTCTCATAATCAGGTTTCTCTGGATATCCGGGCGGCGCAGATCCAGGTAACGGTATTTCAGACGGAGCTCTTCTCTCGTCTTAGAATCCTCCTCGATCGGGAACGGCGGGGTTTCTGCCTCGGAAAGGATGCGTAAGGACTCAGCCTTTACTTCAAGTTCTCCTGTTGCCAGATTCTCGTTTACCGCACCGGAGCGGGCCATGACTTCGCCTTCTACGGCGATCACAAACTCGCTGCGCAGTTTTGCTGCTTTTTCAAAACCTTCCTCACTGATCGGGCCGTTCTCAAAGATGATCTGCATAATACCGCTTCTGTCGCGCAGATCGACGAAAATAATTCCGCCTTTATTACGGCTCTTCTGTACCCAGCCCATCAGGGTTACTTTTTTTCCGATATCTGCTTTTGTGACTTCCGCACAGCGGCAGGTTCTCTTCAGGCCTTTCATGGATTCAGCCATTTTCTTGTTCCTCCTATTTGGAACTGCGGACACAAAGAATCTGCATCCGCAGCACATCGTTTTTTCATGCGATTACTATTATTGGATATTCCTTACATTTTGTCAACAAAAAATTCTTCGATCTCAGTGTAGCCCTCGCTGGCAAGCTGCTCTTTCTGGAATTTCTTGTTCTTCTTCATCACGGCGATGTTGATGGCCGTGCCTTCACTTCTCTCTTTTGTCGCCTGCTGAATGATCTTCTGCATTCCCTCTGCCGGCATGTTTTTCTCGATCAGGTACGCTTTTTTCTTCTGTGCGCCCGGGATCTGGTAATCTCTCTCAAGCAGAAGCATAACGATACGCTCAAATCCGATGGAGAATCCGCATGCGCAGGTCTGGTTTCCGGTGAATTTTCCGATCATTTCATCGTAGCGTCCGCCGCCTCCGACAGATCCGCCGTACTCATCCATAGCGATCTCGAAGATCGGTCCGGTGTAGTAGGACATTCCGCGCACCAGAGTCGGATCGAAAGCGATCTTGAATTCTGCGGTCTTCACGGCATTGACACTGTCGATGATGGTCTTCAGGCCGTCTGCGTACTCTTTGTCAAGGAATCCCTCGAGTTTCTCACGGCAGTACTCTACGCCTGCGGTATCCGGGGTGATTTCCTCGAACATTTTCAGGTATTTCTCTACGGACTCTTTTGCAAAGCCGGCTTCCTCGAGCTCTTTGGCAACGCCCTCAAAACCGATTTTATCCATCTTATCGAGGATAATAAATACGGTGTCATAGGACTCCTCCGGGAATCCGCTGTAGGCTGCCATTGCTTTTAAGATACGGCGGTCATTGATACGGATCGTAAAGTTCTTGAAGTCCAGTTTTCCAAGCAGTGTGGTGGTAGCAAGGATCAGCTCAATCTCTGCGAGGTTGGTCGGCTCGCCGAGGATATCGATATCGCACTGCATGAACTGGCGGTATCTTCCTCTCTGCGGACGGTCTGCACGCCATACATTTCCCATCTGAAGTGCTTTGAACGGGGACGGAAGCTCGTTTGCGTTGTTGGAATAGTAACGGCAGAGCGGAACGGTCAGGTCATAACGCAGGCCGCTGTCTACGAGATCGTTTTCTTTCTCAGCGGTCTCGAGTTTCAGCTTCTCTCCTCTTTTTAAGATCTTGAAAATCAGTTTCTCATTCTCGCCGCCCTGTTTGCTGTTCAGGTTTTCGATGTGCTCCACGCATGGGGTCTCCATGGAGGTAAAGCCGAAGGTTCCGTAAGTTTCCTTGATCAGACGGATCACGTAGTCACGGATTGCCATTTCTTTCGGTAAAATATCTTTCATTCCGGTAACCGGTTTCTTTTTTAATGCCATTTTCTGTTTTCTCCTTTATGATTTCCCGTATCAATTCATCGACATCAGAAAGCTCGATCGCTTTCCGGCTGCCGCTGTGGATCACTCTCTGAAATGCCAGGAACATTTTCAGATCGAAATTTTTGACTTCTTCTGTCATAAGCTCCATCGCCTGTTCCCGCGTAAACGCACTCCGGTACGGGCGGTCGGAGGTCAGCGCGCAGTACACATCACAGATGCGTAAGATACGCGCCCCAAACGGAATCTTTTCTCCCGCCAGATTGGCCGGATACCCGGTTCCGTCATAATTTTCATGGTGATACAGAATACTCTCCAGCACAAAATCGGAGTAGCCGCGTCCCTGCAGGAGTTCATAGCCCAGTGTGGAATGGGTCCGCACAAAGCGCATCTCCTCAACGACGAGCGTATCCTGTTCTTCTACGTAATTCTCCAGTACAATCTTTCCGATATCGTGGAGAACGCCCGCTTTTGCAAGCTCATAGCAGATTTCTTTCTCATACCCAAGTTCCCGCGCAAGATCGTAAGCTAAATTGCTCACTTCCATGCCATGGATGAGCTGCTCGGTCAGGGTATAGCGCAGCATGTGAAGCTGCTGACTGGAATTTTCTTTCATTTTGGCAGATACTTCTCCATTCCGATACGTTTTCTCTCGATCATTTCATCGATACGCTCCACGTAGTTTTTCAGATCCTTCACGTTCTCCACCCGCTCAATGCGCTCTCCGTGTTCAAACACGAATTTCGTGGACGCTCCGGCTCCCGCGGCCAGAATGGACTGTTTTTCCTCCATAATGAGGATGTTGTAGATACCTGCTTTTCCTTCGCGGGAGTAGCCGACATTCTCAAAGTTACCCGCCATATTTTTCTGGCGGTACATGTAATACGGTCCCATCTCCATGCGATGTGCGCTGTCCATCGTCATTTTCATGATCTCGGCAGAGTTTTCAAACGAGATTTCCTGATATTTGTCTTTGAACAGGTTGAGTCTCGTTGCACGCTTTAACGCAAGGGAATGGACGGTCAGGGAATCCGGATTCAGCGCTTCCACTTTTTCCAACGTATGCGCCACTTTTTTACCTTGTCCTCGCCCGGCAGACCGACAATCAGATCCATGTTGATGTTGTCAAATCCAAGGGAACGCGCCATACGGAACTTCTCCTCGATCTCCTCCACGGTATGGTGGCGTCCGATCAGATCCAGCGTTTCCTGGTTCATGGTCTGTGGATTGATCGAAATACGGGTGACCGGGAATTTGCGGATGGCCTTTAAGACCTCCTCATTGATCGTATCCGGCCGTCCTGCCTCCACGGTGAACTCCTGCACCTGCTCCATCGGGAAGAGCTCTGTCACTTTCGTGAGCAGGCGCTCCATCTGTGCCGCATTCAGCGTGGTCGGCGTACCGCCTCCGATGTAGATCGTATCAAGGGTGTAACCCTTCATGTTCTCACTGATAAAGATCAGTTCTTTGATCAGTGCATCGAGATACGGATCTACCATATGCTCCCAGCGGCTTAACACATGGGAGCCGAAGGAACAGTACAGGCAGATGCTCGGACAGAACGGGATGCCGATGTACAGGCTGTAACCGTGTTCGTAGTCGATCGTCTTTAAAACTGTCCTTTTCCCGGTTGGCAATCGTGATCGCAAGTGCCGTCTTTTCCGGGCTGGTGTAGTAAGTTTCGCGCATGTATTTCGCAATCTCTACATTTTTTTTAACCCTCTTCAAGCATCTTCATCGGAATTTTCGTCGGACGGATGCCGGTGAGATCGCCCCATGGAAGTTCTTTGCCGCTCACTTCGGAAAGCGTGCGGTATACCATCCGTTTCAGGACATTTTTCGTTTCATGGCGGTCTTTTTCATATTCCACCGCCTCACACTGCGAAGCGAGCGTCTCATGTTTCTCGTCTGCAATCGAAAAACAGATCTGATCCGCCTCGTATGTGATCGTATCATAATATGCAAATTTCCCGTCCAGCGCCCCATCCTCTTCGTACCATGAGGTAATCTCACAGCCCGGATAGAATGCCTTGATCAGGGAATACACATCGTATTCAAAATCTTTTCTGTTAAAACAAAGGCTGATATTAAGCAAGGGGATTGTACCTCTTTTCATGTTCAATCGTAGTTTCATCGTTGTGGCCCGGATACACGGTCACATCCCCGGGAAGCTCTTTTAACAGGCGCTTGACCGACGCGGTCAGCTCTCTGCCGGAGGATGTCGGGAAGTCGTATCTTCCGTAGGACTCGCAGAACAGCGTATCACCGGAAAAAAGTGTTTTCTCTGCCGGAATATAGTAGCAGACACCGCCTGCCGTGTGCCCCGGTGTCGCAAGAACGTGGATTTCAAAATCTGCGAGATGCAGCACATCGCCCTCTTTTACGGTTTTGTCCGCCTGCATCGTGTACGGTTTGCTCCAGAGCCCGGAAAGATTTTCCTTTGGATCCCCCAGCAGGTGCTGCTCTTTTTCATGGACATAGACCGGGATATGGTACTTTTTCCGCAGCGCATCCGCTGCCAGCATATGGTCGAAATGGCCATGGGTCAGCAGAATGGCCTCCGGGTCGCCGTCGATCTCGTCGATCTGGCGTTCAATCTCCAGCGGCGAATCGCCCGGGTCCACGATCAGCACCTTCTGGCTGTCCGGATTTTCCACAACGTAGCAGTTTGTCGAGAGCATTCCAAGTGCCCGGTAATTTACCTTTATCATACGCTTTTCTCCTTTTTATCCTCTCGATCTCTGAATATCAATCACGCTCTCCACCTGGCGCACCTTCTCGATGATGCTGTTCAGCTCTTCGTTGTTGTGCACGTCGAACGTCACATCGATGGAAGCCGTTCCCTGCTTGCTCGTTCTCACGTTCATCGCCGCAAGGTCGATCTTCCGCTCGGTAAAGATCTTGGAGATATCCACCAGAAGACCGGTACGGTTGTTTGCGTAAACGCTGATCTCCACGGTATAGAGAGAGCCGCCGTTGTCCTCTGCCTGCCATTCAGCATCAATGAGGCGCACCCGCTCAGATTCCGGCAGATTCAGGACATTGACACAGTCGGTGCGGTGAATGGTCACGCCGCGTCCTCTTGTGACAAAGCCCACGATCTCATCGCCCGGGATCGGATTGCAGCATTTTGAGAAGCGAACTGCCACATCGTGGATACCGCGCACGACGATGCCGCCCTTGCTCTTTCCAACCGGCAGAACTTTCTCTCCGGATGCCGCCTCGAGCACCTGCTCGTCGGTGATCTCTTTTTTATGCTGCTTTTCGTACGTCTCAATCAGCTTGTTGAGGACCTGGCCCTCTTTTAAGCCGCCGTGGCCGATGGCCGCAAGAACGGAATCCCAGTCGCGGAAGCCGTACTTTCTCATGACAGCCTCTTCGTACATCGGTTTCGTATAGATTCCAAGGTTTTTGCCCTTCAGCTTTGCATAGTTGGTGAGCATTTCCTTGCCTTTGACGATGTTGTCCGTCTTGTTCTGCTGGCGGAACCACTGGTTGATGCGGCTCTTTGCCTGGGAACTCTTCGCAATTTTCAGCCAGTCGCGGCTCGGTCCCTTGGAGTTCTGCGAGGTGATGATCTCGACGCGGTCTCCGTTGTGAAGTTCCGTCTCGATCGGCACGAGTTTTCCGTTGACCCTCGCTCCGACCATCTTGTTGCCGACCGCACTGTGGACGGAGTAAGCAAAGTCGATGGCACAGGAGCCGACCGGAAGCGTTTTGACATCGCCCGCCGGGCTGAAACAGTAAACATTGTCGGCAAACAGGTCGAGATCGCTCTTTAAGAGGTTCATGAACTCATGGTTGTCCGCCATGTCCTGCTGCCACTCCAGAATCTGGCGCAGCCAGGTCAGTTTTTCCTCTTCCTGCTCCGGTCCCGGTTTCTTGCCGTCGGAGGCCTCTTTGTATTTCCAGTGTGCAGCGATACCGTATTCTGCAATCCGGTGCATCTCATAAGTACGGATCTGAATCTCAAACGGCTGTCCGTTCGGTCCGATCAGGGTTGTATGCAGGGACTGGTAACGGTTTGGCTTCGGCATCGCAATGTAATCTTTGAAACGGCCCGGGATCGGCGTGTACATTTCATGGATGACACCGAGCGCTGCATAGCAGTCTTTGACGGATTCCACGATGATGCGGACCGCAAAAAGGTCATAGATCTGATCCAGCGTCTTGTGCTGGTTGACCATCTTTTTGTAGATGCTGAAAAAGTGCTTGATTCGTCCGTTGACATCTGCCTCAATGCCGGCCTGGTGGATATGACGGGTCACCTCTTTTACGATCGCATCGACAAACTCCTGCCGCTGCTCCCGCTTCATGCTGACCTTCTGCACCAGTTCATAGTACGCATCCGGCTCCAGATATTTCAGAGAAAGGTCATCGAGTTCGACCTTGATCTTGGAAATACCGAGGCGCTGTGCGATCGGGGCATAAATATCCATCGTCTCACGCGCTTTTTTCTTCTGCGTCTCCGGCGACCAGTACTGTGCGGTCCGCATGTTGTGCAGACGGTCCGCCAGTTTTACCAGAATAACACGGATATCCTTTGCCATCGCAAGGAACATCTTTCTCAGGTTTTCTGCCTGCTCCTCGACCTTATCCGCAGAATATTTCAGCTGTGCCAGCTTCGTGACACCGCTTACAATCAGGGACACCTCCGGGCCGAACTCCTCGGTCAGCTCTTCTTCGGTCATGACGGTATCTTCGACAACGTCGTGCAGAAGGCCTGCCGCGATCGACTCCTTGTCGAGCTCCAGATCTGCCAGGATAATTGCCACACAGAGCGGATGGATGATGTACGGTTCCCCGCTCTTTCTTTTCTGGTCCTTATGTGCATCCGCTGCCACGCGGTATGCTTTTTCGATCAGGGAAATATCGTCCGATGGATGATATTTTTTCACAGAAGCGATCAATTCCCCGTATAATTCCTCCGGACTTGTAAAATCGTCCGTCTTGCGGATTCTGGCTTCTGCCGCCGCCACATCCTTCTTTAATTCTTCTTCACTGATTCTTTTCTCTTCTTCCATATGTATCCTCCGCTCTCATGATTAACCCCTGCGTTTCGTTGGATACGTTATTTGCCATCGTAACGGATGACAGATTTTACATCATATTTTGCCAGTTTTTCGCGTCCTTTTAAGCCGGCAAGCTCCATCAGGAACACGATTCTGGTTACTTCGCCGCCGAGGCGCTCGATCATTTTTGCACAAGCCTCCACGGTACCGCCGGTTGCAATCAGGTCGTCGATGATGACTACCTTCTGGCCCGGTTTGATGGAGTCTTTGTGCATCTCGATCGTTGCGCTGCCGTACTCCAGGTCATAGCTCTCCTCGATGGTCTCCAGAGGAAGTTTTCCTTTTTTACGGATCGGCACGAACGGTTTGTGCAGATTGTAAGCAATCGGCATACCGAAAATGAAGCCGCGGGACTCGGTTCCGCAGATTACATCACAGTCTACTTCTTCTACAAAATGCTGCATCTCATCTATGGCAAGCTGCAGTCCGTCTGCGTCCTGCAGGATACTCGTTACATCTCTGAAAATAATACCCGGTTCCGGGAAATCCGGAATACTTCTTACGTAATCCTCTACTTTTTTCATAAAATATTCCTCCGTTTCGTCAAGGTTTGACAATTCACCTTACAGTATAGCATCAATATTCTTCTGCGTCAATTTTGTTTCCGATAGAAAACAGGGCAGAAAAATCAGGTATTTGCGGCTTTTCTGCATCTTTAAAAATAACTCTGGATATTGATCTGTAATTTGTCGCGTCCGTTCCACGTATCGATCGACGGATAGTACGCTACCGAGAGGGTCGGATGTGCATCCACGTATGCGGCGAACGCTTCTCCCTCGCCGAAATAGACACCATCCATCTGGTATCCGCCCGCATCGGCAAGCTGTACTTTCACCACGTTTCTATTCTTTCCAAAAATGCGGTAATTTAATACAGTCAGTCCTTTCTGTGCGAACAGCGGTTTCGTGTTGCCTTTTCCGAACGGCTCCAAGAGACTTAACTGGCGGATCAGATTTTTGGTGATGTAGGTGATCGGCATCGGCACATCGATCACAACTTTTTCGACGAAATCCTCTTCCGTCAGCGTGGAATTATCGTTCAGTGCCCGGCGGAACGGTTCGATCATCTCCTCTCCTGCGAGGGAAAGGCCCGCAGCCATCGGGTGGCCGCCGAATTTCGTCATCAGTTCTTTGCATTTGCAGAGCTCCTCATACATCGAATACGCTTCGATCGAGCGGCCGGAGCCCTTGACGCCCTCCTCACTTCTGGTGAGTACGAAGGATGGTTTGTGGAAGTGCTCCCGCAGGCGACCTGCGATGATTCCGGCAAGGCTCTCGTGGCAGTCCGGCAGATAGACGACGAGGACTTTGTCGTTCTGCAGCGGGGAGGTTTCCACGAGCTCGATTGCTTTCGCCTCACCCTGGCGCGTCAGCTCTTTGCGGCTTTCATTCAGGTCTTTCAAGTCCCCGGCAAGCTTTGCGGCCTCCTCACGTGTCTTTGCGCAGAGCAGTTTTAACGAATGCTCCGCCGTGTCAAGCCGTCCCGATGCGTTGATGCACGGGCCGAGAACGAAGCCGATGTGATACGGTGTCACGTTTTCCGCCTCGATGCCCTGCACACGGATCAGCTCCTGCAGGCCGAGGTTCTGCGTTTTATGGAGACGCCCGAAGGCCGGCTTTTACAAAAATACCGGTTTTCTCCCTGCAGATCCATCACATCACCGATCGTCGCAATGGCGACAAATTCCAGAAAGCGGAAGCTGTGCTCCTTTGGAATACCTGCTTTTGCCTCCATCGTCTGGATCAGTTTCCATGCGACGGCCGCACCGCAGAGGCCCGGAAACGGATAGGAACAGTCTTTCTGTTTCGGATTGACAACCGCGTCCGCCGGCGGCAGGATGTAGCGGCGTTCTCCGTTTTCATCCTCCTCAAACGGAACCTCGTGGTGGTCCGTCACAACAACCGTCATGCCAAGCTCTTTTGCCAGACGGATCTGACTGCTCGCCGCGATGCCGTTGTCACAGGTGACGATCGTGTCCCGCCCCTCATCCGCGGCAAACTGCACAAGATGCTCATTTAAGCCGTATCCGTCTGCAATCCGGTCCGGGATACGCACATCCACATCGGCACCGAGATCTTTTAAGCCGGTCAGCAGAATATACGTTGCCGTAACACCGTCGATGTCGTAGTCCCCGATGATGCGGATCGGCTTTTTCTCCCGGATTTTTTCTGCGATCAGATCTGCCGCGCGCTCCATATCCTTCATCAGCAGCGGATCGTGGAGCTGCTCCAGATCACCGAAGAGATACTCTTCGATCTCTTTCTCCCCGGTCACATCCCGGTTCCGGATCAGGCGGGCGATGACGGGATCGATGCCGAACCGGTCCGCAATTGCCTGGAAATCGGCGCGTTTTGCCGAAACTACCCAGCGTTCTTTCTTCATATGTTCTCCTCTTTCCTGTTAGCAGGAAACGCCGGACTTTTCCGGTCCGGCGTTTCTCTTTTTATGATTTTTGCTGCTTTTATTTATTTTTTGTCTTATTCTGTACTGCTTTGGACGGCACATATTTGTTTTTTCCAACGTGCTTCATCACATACCACAGGGCACCTGTGATGCAGACAGAAGTGTAAGCTCCGCATACGATACCAACCATCAGAGGTGCTGCAAAGTCGCGGATGGAAGAAACTCCCATCACGAACAGAACAAAGATGGTGATAAAGGTGGTGAGGGAACTGTAAATGCTTCGGGTCAGGGTGTCCGTGATGCAGCGGTCAACCAGGGACTCAATCGGCTCTCTCTTTAACTCCGGCAGATTCTCACGGATACGGTCGAAGATGACGATCGTACTGTTGATGGAATAGCCGAGGATCGTCAGCATACACGCGATAAAGGTGCTGCCGACCGAAATACGGGATACCACATAGAATCCGAATACAATGGCGATATCGTGCATCAGTGCAAGGATGGCACTCGATGCGAAACGGATGTCGCGGAAACGGATCCAGATGTACAGCAGCATGCAGACTACAGCGATGATAACTGCTTTCATCGCATTCTGGCTCATTTCTTTACTTACAGTAGAAGAAATGTTGTCGAAAGTGATTTCAGAAGTATCGACACCGAAATTGTCTGCCATTGCCTGGTAAACCTGCTCACGCTCTTCCAGAGTCAGAGAACGTGTTTTGATGATGACATTGTTGCCTCCGACAACCTTTGTCATCTGAATATTGGAATCTTTTGTCACGCCTTCCACAACCGGCTCTACCTCTTTGTCCAGCTCTTCGATGGAGTAATCCTCGTTGAACGGAACGTTGATGGAAGTACCGCCCTTGAAGTCAAGGCCGAAGTTCAGTGCGCTTCCCTTTGTCTGATGCATGAAAATCATGCTGGCCGGAACGGCAAGCAGCAGAATGCAGGAGATCGTGAAGAAGATCTTTCTCTTTTCCACAAATGGAAATCCCTTGCGTTCTTTCTTGGTTCCGTAGTATTTCGCATCCTTCAGTCCCATACCGTACAGGCTGTTGACCAGCAGTCTGGAAACAACCATGGCGCTGAACATGGAAAGAACAATACCAAGAGCAAGTGTCATAGCGAATCCGCGGACACTTCCGCTTGCGAGTGCATACAGAACGGCTGCTGCAATCAGAGTCGTTACGTTTCCGTCCAGGATGGCGGAAGCTGCCTTCTTGAATCCGTCGCGGATTGCTGCATGAACTGTCTTTCCGGCACCGATCTCCTCCTCGATACGGGCGTAGATGATAACGTTCGCATCGACTGCCATACCGATCGACAGGATAACACCGGCGATACCAGGCAGAGTCAGGGTCAGGTCAAATGCATTTAAAGAAATCAGGTTCAGCTCAACGTAAATGAGCAGTGCCCATCCGGCTGCAATACCAGGCAGGCGGTATACAACTGCAAGGAAAATGATGATCAGGATAATGCCGATCGCTCCTGCTTTCACGCTGGTGGAAACAGCTGCAGATCCAAGCTGTGCTCCAACGACGCTGGAGTTGATCTCCTCAAGTTTCAGGGAAAGGGAACCGATACGGAGGGTGGATGCCAGGCTGGTTGCTTCATCCCAGTCCATGTTTCCGCCGGAGATGACTGCAGTACCATCGGAAATCACAGCGTTTACACTCGGTACACTGACGAATTTCTCATCATAGTAGATACCGATGCTCTTTCCTGCGCTGTAGGCTTCCTGGGTTGCGTCTGCAAATTTCTGTTTTCCTTCGTCGGTCATTTTCAGCTGAACGACGCTCTCGGTTGCTTTTGTGGTGGAGTTCTGCTGATGCATGGCTTCTGCGCTCTCCACATCTTTACCGGTCAGAACGACGGAGCCGTCCTCCTCGAGCTCTTCGATAGTTTTCCGTTCAGAACGTACTCGCCGGTCGAGCTGTCGTAGGTGTAGTTTTCTGTTCCGTCATCGTTGGTCTGTTTGATGAAATACAGGCTTCCCGGTTTACCCATCTCTTCCAGAATGGTGGTTGCATCGGTTGCACCCGGGATTTCAATGGTGATACGGTTGTCGCCCTGCAGATATACCTGTGCCTCTTCGCTGTACTGCTGCGCACGCTGTTCCAGCTTGTAGCGGGTATCTGACATTTCTTCGTCTGTCGGGTTGTCCTTTACGGCCTGATAGGTAATGCTGACACCGCCGGACAGATCCAGACCCAGGTTGATGTTCTTCATCGAACCGGTTCCGGTAGGACCCCATCCTTTGATCATCGTCCATCCAAGAAGCACTGTTACAATGGCTGCCAGGACGAGTGCGATGATACTCTGTTTCTTCTTCATCATGTCGCGATTTTCCTCTTTTCTTTAATCTTCGGCCAGAGCTGCCTTTATCATCAATGCACACTCGATCCGTTTCTGCTGCATCTTGCATCCGATCTCGTAAACATCGTTGATCTTACCTGTGAAATTGTAGGAGTTTGCCGCGCATCCGCCGCTGCAGTAGAACCGTGCAAAGCACTGGCTGCACTCCTTCTTGGAATAAACGTTGCATTTTTTGAATTCGTTGACAGTTTCTGTCTTTTTCACGCCTTCGTAAACATTTCCGAGGCAGAAATCTTCCTGTCCTACGAACTGGTGGCACGGATAGAAATCGCCCCACGGTGTTACCGCAAGGTACTCGGTTCCGGAACCGCAGCCGGAAAGACGTTTATAAACACATGGTCCGCCGGTCAGATCGATCATAAAGTGGAAGAAATTGAAGCCTCTTCCCTCTTTTTCTCTCTTGATCATCTCTCTTGCCAGAATGTCGTACTGTTCGAAGATCACCGGAAGGTCTTCCTCACGGATCGCATAGTCCTCGGTCGGAGGCGCTACAACAGGCTCAACCGAGATCTGCTTGAAGCCGAGGTCTGCCAGATGGAGAACATCAGCTGCAAAGTCTGTGTTGTAATGCGTGAAGGTTCCGCGCACATAGTATTTATCCTGATGACGAAGCTCAGCGAATTTCTGGAATTTCGGCACGATCAGATCGTAGCTTCCGGCACCTTTGCGGAACGGACGCATGTGATCGTGAACTTCTTTTCTTCCGTCGATACTTAACACGACGTTGCCCATCTCTTTATTGCAGAACTCCATGACCTCGTCGTTTAAGAGAACACCGTTGGTGGTCAGTGTGAAACGGAAGTTCTTGTTATGTAACTTCTCCTGTTCTCTTCCGTAGGCTACGAGCTGTTTTACAACATCCCAGTTCATCAGCGGTTCACCGCCGAAGAAATCTACCTCGAGGTTTCTTCTGCTGCCGGAGTTCGCGATCAGGAAATCAAGCGCTTTTTTGCCGACTTCCAGGGACATCAGTGCACGTCTTCCGTGATACTCGCCCTCTTCTGCGAAGCAGTAACGACAGGCAAGGTTGCAGTCGTGTGCAATGTGGAGGCAGAGTGCTTTTACGACGGTCGGACGGTTGGAAAACTGATCAATTGCGTTTTCGTAGATGTCTTTTGTAAAGAGCATGCCGTTGTCTGTAAGTTCCTGAATTTCTTCTCTGGCTTCGGTGATGTCCTGCTCGGCATATTTACTGCTAAGCGCCTCTGCTGCCTCTTCTGCATTTTTTCCTTCGTTCATGCAGGAAAGGACATCGTATACGCAGTCATCCACAACATGGACGGAGCCGCTGTTGACGTCCAGCACCATGTTGAAGCCATTGCTTTTATATAAATGTATCACTGTGGTATTCCTTTCTATAACTCTCTCTTTTTTTGATGTGCCTGGCAAAAAGAATGTTCCCAAATCCGGCGAAACCGGTTCTGGGAACACCTTTTACTCGTCCTTATGGATTACTTTTACTTATGCTCGCAGCTCTGGTTGCCTACGGTGCAAGAAGTCTTACATGCGGACTGGCAGGATGTCTGGCACTCACCGCATCCACCGTTTTTTTACAGTGTTCTGTAAGCTTTTTGTATTTAAAGTTTTGATGTGTTTCATGGCACATTCCTCCTTCATTGTAGTTGACGCGCGACTTTTTTATAGTCTTCGGCCATTAGCTCTTTCCATTATAGCATAGGTTTTTCAAATTTAAAAGTCTGTTTTTTGAAAAAATGTTCTGTTTTGTCCGCTTTTATCTGCCGTGTGCCGTCATTCCGCCTGCCATTCCGCCGACGGCACAGACTGCTGCCGCCCACAGAAGTCTTCCGGCTCCGGCAAATCCGACCCGGCAGGAAGACTGCGGAGACGATGATCAGAATGGCAAAATACACGATTCCAAAGCAGATGCCCCAGAGAAACCGCCGTTTTCCCGCCATGTTTCCTGCCATTCTTCCGCCGGAAAAGCTTGATGCCAGATAGATCACCACAATGCCCGCCTGCACCCAGCTTTCCTTCCAGGAAAATTTCCAGAGCAGGAAAGACAGCAGCAAAAGAAGAAGCACCGAGATCAGATAGGAAACGAGAAGAGCCTTCAGCCAGCCGATCCCGCTGCCCGCACCCACCGCCCATGTTTTCTTTTCTTCCATAAGAAAAGCCTCCATACTGTAAATGTATGGAATGGCTTTTTCGGATATGCCTGTTTCTTTATTCTTCGTCAAACGGATGATTCTTTTTGAATTCCAGCCATGCGGCCATGCTCTTTGCGCGTTTCGCCTGCATCTGAAGGAATGCCATGCAGAACATAACGGCTGCAGAAAGTGCGGAGCTGATCGCCAGCGGAAGCACCATCGTCTCATCGCCGGTGTTGACCGGGATGCTGCGGATGCTTGCAGTGGTCTGTGTCTTCTTCTGCGGAATCTTTGTGCTTCCGGTATTGGAATTGGAAGAGCTGTTGTTACTGCTGCTCTTCGACGGTGTGGCTGTCGGAGCCGGAGTAGATGTCTTATTCGTTCCGTAGTTGTCCGGTCCTACAAGGATCGTTCCTGCGGCACGCAGCGTACTTACGTCATCGGCTGCACTTGCTGTCATTTCACCGGCACTCAGGTTGGATTTCTGCTCTGCAGCTGCAAGCAGTTCATGCTCGCCTTCGTCCGCCGTCTCAGCTTCTGCTGTTTCCGTCTGCTCCTCTGATACAAGGCTTCTGGACAGACTTACTGCCATCGGCTGGATCAAAAGAGAGACATCGGAGACCAGATAGCCTTCTTCTGTGCTGTCCGTACCGGATGGATTGGAAATTTCATCGAAATTTTTTACGGTTCGTTTCTTCTGAATTTCATCTTTTACAAGATCATCCAGATTTTCATCCTGTTTCCACTGGTCCGATGATGCATCATTTCCCGTTCCGTTCTGGTTATCCTGGTTTGTATCGTCCTGGTTTGTATCATCTGCTGCAGGATCGTCTTTTGCTGTATCATCCGGGGCAGGTGTCACGGTTGGATCTTCTGCCGGAGTTTCCGGATTCTCCGGATTTTCACTGTCATCGGTATTCTCGCCCGGTGCTGTCGTCGGAGTTACTTCCGGCGTTACGGTCGGTTCCGCATCCGGTGTCGGAGCTGCCGTTGGTGTATCCCCTGTATCTTCTCCGCGGTCCGCATCCGGTGTCGGAGTTGCCGTTGGTTCCTCCGCCGGCGTTACGGTCGGCTCTGCGTCCGGCGTTTCCGTCGGTTCTGCGTCCGGGATCACCGTTGGTTCTGCGGTCGGCTCTGCATCCGGCGTTTCCGTCGGACCCGGAGTTGGTGTTACGGTATCTTCTGCCGCATCCGGTGCCGGAGACTCGCCTGGCGCAAGCGTTGGTGTTTCCGAAACCGTTTCTTTTGCTTTTTCTGCTGCCAGAACAGCCTCATATCCGGCTTCTGTCACCACGATTTCATCTGCCGCAAAAACGGTATCTGTTACTCTTCCCCAGAAGTCTGTTTTCTGCTGTTTCTTTCGATACGTTTCCAGCTCTTTTTCATCCATGCCGACGAATACCAGATATTTTTCTGCTGCTTCCTCCGCTGCCGTTTTGCTGGTATCTGCAGCAGTGTTTTTTCAGTTGTTTTCCCATCCGCCTGCAGTTCTGCCGCTGCAACTGCAAGAAGCTCCTGTGCTTTTCCACGGTTTTTACTGCTGTCTCTGCCGTTGT